>Ga0181553_10006028_pt1 | contig 10078 bp, 7 predicted proteins | sample 011ome_17_FD_133753 | JGI IMG/M metagenome (GOLD analysis project Ga0181553, IMG submission 133753) | Coastal salt marsh microbial communities from the Groves Creek Marsh, Skidaway Island, Georgia - 011502XT metaG (megahit assembly) | ecosystem: Environmental > Aquatic > Marine > Intertidal zone...
AATCTTCTTCTAGAAATGGCAGCACCTCCACAACCCGAGTTGTTGGAAATCACAATGCTGAATCTGGGGTCGTTGGCACCGGCCCAAAGAGCAGCTTTACCCAATCGAGAGTGACCAAAAAGGATGGCTTTATCAGCCGATATCAGAGGTTCGGTCTCTAAATAATCAAGCACCCGAGACATAGACCAAGCCCAAGAAGCCAATGCACCCCACTCATCTGGTTCGGGAGCGGTTTGGTTTTCTTGGTAAAAGAGTGGGTGGATGCCGTTCGAAAAATCGTCTTTATCTGGGTCTACGGTATTGTAGTTTACGGTGAGTAGGGCATAGCCAGCATTGATGATCTCTTCTACCGGCCAGCGTGAGACCCTACTGCCTCGGGATTCTGGTTTAAAATTCGATAAGTCCTCTTTTTCCATCTCATCTTCTTTTTTACCATCGATCAAAATAAAGGGGTCTTCAGCGATACTGTGATTTCCAAGAAAGTTGTATCCCATAAAAACGGGAACTTTTTGTTTTCGTTTTGGAATGTAGAGCAACACGGGAAAACCCATTGATCGATCTCCTTTTTTGAAATGTAACATCAATTGCTTCCGAATGGCTTTCCCACCCAATGCCTCGGTATCCATCTCCAAAACCTCAATGCGATCTATGGGAAGCTGTCCTGGAACCTTCCCATAAACTTGACTGGCGAACTGTTCTAAAATTTGGGGTCTTCGGTATTTTTCCCACTGGGCTTTGTTTTTTATAGATCCTCGGTCTGATTCCAACAATTTGGGCAATTGGTAGGAAGGAACATCCGATTCTCTATTGATTTGTTTTCCGTTTTTTTGAGCGTTAGTCCAAGAAAATAGGATCAAAAATACCAACAAGGGGATGGTTTTTATTTTCATTTTTTTGTAGTGGATATAAATATAAATATAAATATCTGTTTTTCAAAGGCTTATCTGTATGGCTATGGGTTGATTAAGCTTGATGGTATTTCTCATTGGGTCAGTCCAAAAGCTCTACCAATATCACCCAATCGCTATCGGCAGAATGGGGAGGACTTCCCAGACTTACCCTTTCATTTGCTTTTACTTTTTCCAAAGAACCGTATACCAAGTCTCCACCATTTTTAGGATCAAACCATCTCACCCGATAGTTGTCTCCGGACTCCCCAAGATTTAAACGAATTTTGTTGGGCTCACGCTCTGCAAAGACAACATATACTTCCCCTTCCTTGGCCAAGCAGTAGGAGTTATCGTCCTCTGTCAAATGATCTGAGGGAATCATTTCCCAGAAGGGTATTTCTTGTTCAAAAAATTGTAGGGCATATCTGTTTTGATCCCAAAACAGATCCCGACTTCTAAAATCTTGACAGGTGAGATCAGAATTGGGGCTGGCATATCCAAAATACCATTCTACGCCAAATCCACCGGCCATCAGGGTTCCCCATAGGGCTCTCGTTCGGGCATGGTTGTGTTCTGGATCTTCATCGTCTGGAAGAAGTGCAATATTGGCTTTTCCGGGCTCATCTACTGCAAGTGCCCATTTTTTTCCGGTCTGTTCGGATTTTTCTCTCCATTTCAATACCCTTGGGTGAACATCGATAAATTCGGGGTGACTGAGTTGGAGAGAGGCCCCGGTCAATGGAGATTGTGAACCGATAAAGTGCTCATACCGATTGTCTTGATTCGGATAAGTGTGGACTACCAGGTGATGATCATAGGCATCGAGTTGGGAAACGTACTCGGCAATTTCGATAACATTTTCAACAGGCTGATTGTTTTCCTCACCCAAGTTCCAGTTCATTGATAGGTGATGTCCAAATCTGGCGATCAGTTCTCTATAATAGAGTTTTCCTTCCAGGCCAAAGCTCCCCTGATCCATCAAATGATCGGTTTCTGTTTCATGGGTTTTAAAATGCAGAAACATGCCTTTTGATTCTGCATATTCAAAAATTCTTTCCCACTGATCTAATTTTGAAACATCGTATCGGGTTTTGTGAAACATTGTTTCCCATGCTTGTTTGTTTTTTTTGATACTGGCATAGGCCTCGTATTGGTCTTTCGATACTTTGAGCAATTGAGGGAAGATATTTCTGTCGTCACCATCGACATTGAATGTCAAAAAAGAAAAAACGTTGAGCCCTTCTTTGGCTAGGTAATTGATGGCTCCTATAAGGTTTTTACCTTTGCCCCCCTTCCAAACGAAAGATTCTCCGCTTTGATCGAAATCCTTGGCGTGGGGTGCCCAATTTTTCTCAAAGCCTAAAGCGTTTGTCGATTCGTCAAAGTCGGTATAAGCCAATAAATTTTCGGGGGCATCAACCCCAAGTTTGATAAAATATTTTCCATTTTCCGCAAATTTTAGATAAGAGGCTCCTACGTATTCCAACCTTCCTTTCGCTCGGTTGTCCGTTCCTTTTTTGTCGGAGGGTTCAATACTAAACTTTCCATTGGCACCATCCATGAATCCGGCAGAGGTTGCCTCATCTAATGTATTGACTACCGCAACTTGTTTGCCTTTTTTGAAAGATACATGATAGGTCCACTCTCCAATGGCATCGGGAGTAAATCTTACTTGCCATATGTTTCCTTCTGCACTTCCGCTTTCGGCGGCCTTACCATCGGCAGCATAATACCCAGGAATGGTGTATTGGTGTTCCTTATTTTTGAAGGTGACATCCAATCGGTAATCCAAAAATGGATTGATTTCTGCCATTTCTGAAGTATTGGGTCCTTCAAAATTTAGTGTTATTCGGTGCCATTTTTTGAGTTCTCCCTCAATGGAAACTTCCCCTTTATTTTGGCAACAGACCAGGAAAAATAGGAACAGGGAAAAGGGGATAAAATATTTTGTTGGTTTTGAATTCATAAAAGAGTTTTTTCGTTCTTAATAGAGGCTCTAATCTTTTTAAAGTTGAAGTTTTGTTGATCGTCCAAATCAAATTTTATTAATTTTATATTATCTTAAAAATGTAGAGCAAAAGATCCAAAATAATTTCAATAAATTTACAAACCCACCGAATTTATTAAAATAATTCTAATGAGAAAATATTTATTCCACTGTTGTTTTGGATTTGTCTTTTGGTTTTTCAATTCCTGCGGACAAACATCCAACACCCATGCTGCAGTCGGGCATGAGGATTCCGAAGTCGAGGACATAGTGTTTAGTGTCAATGCCTATTCTTTTTCAGACCTTTTAAGTGCCACTTATCCTGATAACGATCGACAATTGTATTCCTTATTGAATTTATTGGATTGGTTGAAATACAAAGGGATCGAAGCCATAGATCCTACAGCTTATTTTTTTCCGGGTTATCCCGACCCTCCCTCCGATGTTTTTTTAGATGTTTTCAAGAGTAAAGCCGAAGAGTATGGGATAGCCATTAGTGGTACAGGAATCAGAAATGATTTTGCGAACCCGGATCCACAGATCAGGTCAGAGGGGATTCAAAGGGCCATCAAATGGCTCGAGGTAGCCTCAAAATTAGAGGCACCTGTATTGAGGTGTTTTGCTGGTAAAATACCCAAGGGGTATGAAGACCAATGGGAAATCCCCGCACAGTGGGTCATAGAATCGGTTGAGCAACTCATTCCTTATGCCCAGAAATACGGAGTAAAAATTGGTATCCAAAACCACGGAGACATGCTGAGAACTGCCGAACAATGTGCCTATATTTTAGAAAAATTAGACTCACCATGGGTGGGTTTGGTGGTAGATACTGGACATTTTCACACCCTGGACCCCTACAAGGACATAGAACTAATGACACCCTATGCTGTAAACTGGCAAATCAAGGAGTTTGTCGATGGAAACCAAAAGCAGGTAGCAATGGACTATGCTAAAATTGTAAAAATCATCAAAACCGGAGGATATAAAGGGTTTGTGCCAGTCGAATCTTTAAAGGAAAAAGATGTTCCTTACGACCCATTTGAGCGCGTGGATCGAATGCTGAAAGTTTTAGAGACAGAAATGAGAAAATAAGCGGAAGAGGTCGGGTAAGAGAGCAAAGAACTCTATGATTAAGGGAAGTGATACTTCGGCAATCAATTCATTAGATTTTAGTAATAACACTAAAATGATAGATATTAGCTCTCATCATTCTCATATTACCTCAGCTCGAAAGTAAAAAGAACATTCTCTATTTACGTTGGTTTTCAGGTTATGGATATTTACTTTGATGGGATAAGTGCCATCGTCAAATTTTCGCCTTCCGTCAAGTCTAAATTTAGATGTAAAATAGATTCCATTTACGTAAAAATCTACGTATTTTATGTATTAAAAATGTACAAACGCACACAAGAATCTGATTGAAAAAATAGTGAAATCCCATAAATTGTGGGATATAGGATGCTGAATAAGATAGGTGTAAACGAAAATGAATAAAGGGGAAACTGATTACAAATCAGCTGCTCTAGCCAACTGACCTACGCCGGCTTTTTAAAAAAAAGACCGTAAAAACGGTCTGGAAAGTACATATTAATTTTTCGGGTTTCAAAACAATAATTTCAAAATATTAGCCCAAAAGGCGTTGCTTTTCCTTGCGTCTTTTCAGTACCCGTTCTGCCGAATCTGCAGCACTATTGATGGCCTCCTCAAAAGACTTAGCCGTCTTCTTGACAACTACATCATCTCCAGGTATTCCTATCTTTAACTCGGCGAATTTGTTGATTCTGTCGGAAGAGTTTTCCACTTTTGTATAAACAAAAACATCAACGATCTGGTCGTAAAATTGATTAATTTTTTCAATTCTCTTTTTGGTAAACTCGACCAACTTGGCGTCGGCGGTATAATTGACAGATTGGAAATTAATGAGCATACTATTAAATTTTAAGTTGTATCAATTCTTTTTCCCCCTGGGATGTGCTTTGGCATAAATCTCCTGTATCCTTTTCATACTACTTTTTGTGTAGACTTGAGTAGCCGCTACACTCTCATGGCCCAGCAAGTCCTTGACCGCATTCAAATCGGCACCATTGTTCAAAAGATGTGTTGCAAAACTGTGACGCAACATATGGGGACTTTTTTTAACCTTTGAGGATACCTTACTAAAATAGTAATTTACGGTTTGATAAACAAATCCTTGATTGAGTTTTATTCCTGTAGGCAGGCAAAAAAAATAATCGGGAACCGTATGGTTCAATTGTTTTTTGTAGGAGAGATATTCACTCAATGCCTCTATGGCTTCTGGTAGTAGGGGGATCATTCTTTCTTTATTGCCCTTGCCCAATACTTTGATGGTTTTGGTTTGAAAATCAACTGCGCTGATTTTCAAGTCAATCAATTCTTGTCGTCTGATCCCAGTGTAGTAAAAAAGAATGATAATGGTTTTTTGAAGAATGCCCTTGTAGTCTTGATTAAAGAAATCTCCTGTCAATAGCGCATCTATCTCTTCAGTAGAAAAGGGAACGTTCACTTTTTTGGAGACCTTAAGGGGACGGTGGAGCTTGAGCGGGGAAATAGGGATCGTTTCCGTTTTTAGCATAAATCTATAGTAGGATCTCAATACAGAAATTTTACGGTTGATGGTTCGATTGGAATTTTTATTTTCAACCAGGGTCACGATCCAAGTTCTGATGTGACTGTAATCTACTTTTTCAATATCTTTTAAATCATAATGCTCCTGACAAAAGGCACTAAAATCCATAAGGTTCCTCTCATATGCAAAACAAGTATTGTTGGAATATTGCTTTTCGTGCTTTATGTAATCAAGGAAACGATCGATAGCCATTAAAAAACGTTGTAATCCAAAGTTATGAAACTTATGGGTTACAACGTGTTGGGTATAAGACTAAAACGACTTTATTGGTTTTCTAAGTCCCTTAAGTGTTGGATGTATTGTGCTTTTTTGATTTTGTCACGGTTCTTTACAGAAGGCTTTACAAACTGCTTCCGGCTGCGTAACTGACGCATATTGCCAGTTTTATCAAATTTTCTTTTGAACCGCTTGAGCGCGCGATCGATATTTTCTCCGTCTTTAACTGCTATGATCAACATAATTGGGCACCTCCTTTCATAATGGTTGGCAAATATAGGAATAGAATCCCTAATGCAAGAAATAAAACTAGAAATTTTAGGACTTCATCAAATTGCGAGCAATTACCAGTTTTTGTATTTCACTGGTTCCCTCTCCGATGGTGCATAGTTTTGAGTCCCTAAAAAATTTCTCTACTGGGAAATCCTTAGTAAACCCGTAACCTCCATGAATTTGCACAGCATTGTTTGCTACTTTGACACATGCCTCCGAAGCAAATAACTTGGCCATAGCGCCGATCTGAGTAACATTTTTCCCCTGATTTTTGTCCTCACCGGCTTGATGGGTGATCAAACTGGCCGCCTCGATTTCTGTGGCCATATCTGCCAACATAAATGAAATCCCCTGAAAAGTGCCTATGGGTTTACCAAACTGTTTCCTTTCTTTGGCATACTTTACCGATGCATCAAAAGCACCTTTTGCAATCCCTAAGGAGAGGGCTGCTATGGAAATTCTCCCACCGTCTAATATCTTCATGGATTGAATAAATCCTTCACCGACAGCACCCAAACGGTTGCTGTCTGGGATGATGCAATTATCAAATATCATTTCTGCAGTTTCTGAGGCACGCATTCCCAGTTTATTCTCCACCTTTCCAGAACTGAATCCAGGGGTTCCTTTTTCAATTACAAAGCTGGTCATGCCGTGGCTGTCCCCTTTTTCTCCATTGCGAAAAATAACGACGGCCAAGTCACAGGACTTACCATGTGTGATAAAGTTTTTGGTTCCGTTCAAAACCCAATGATCGCCTTCTCTTTTGGCAGTGGCATTCATGCCTTTAGCGTCAGATCCCGTATTGTATTCGGTTAAGCCCCAGGCACCGATCCAATCGCCAGTAGCCAATTTGGGCAACCATTTCATTCGCTGTTCTTCGTTACCAAAAAGGTAAATATGTTGTGTGGCCAAAGAGTTATGAGCCGCCACTGACAAACCAATCGAGGGGTCTACTTTGGAGATTTCCTCAATGATGGCGATGTACTCGTGATAACCCATACCTGAACCCCCATAAATTTCGGGGATCAACACCCCCATAAATCCAAGTTTACCGGCTTTTTTGAGTGCTTCTATAGGAAAATATTGCGATTCATCCCATTCCATTACGTATGGACGAATGAACTGTTCTGAAAAATTTTTTGCGGAACCAGCGACCAAGTCTGTGGTCTCTCCATAACCCACACTCACCGCATTTTCAAACTCAAACATAGTATTAAAATAGAGACAAATATAAACTTATTCTCGCTATTTTCAATGAGTCAAAGCCTTCAATCTTTTGAAGATCTTTCTGAGTAGCGGAACCGTGGATTGTTCTCCAACGAATGATATTTCTGGCGTCAGTAGTTGAAATATAGGGCAATCTTTCCAAATCTCTTTGGGTAGCGGTGTCGATGCCTATCCTACGGATTTCAGGTTTTATTCTGATTTCAAATCTCTTATGGAGATGCGCTACTAAACTACTGTCCAGTCCATATACCTCATACAGTTGATCCATATCACTAAAGAATTTTAGGTAATTTCTGTATTTGATGATCCGTTGAGATAGTTTTGGACCAATACCACGTATGCTGATTAAATCAGTAGCGCTGCAATGGTTGATATCTATTTTTTGGCTTTCGCTCATTGGAGCTGGCTTCATCTTTTTTGATCGAGGCAAACGAATTAGGGGAGCCAGGGTTGACATCAAACTATCATTCATCTGGGCGATGCGCTCAAATTCCTCCACCGAACGAAACCAATTGCCCGACTGACGATAGGCCAAAATGCGGTCAATCGCATCAAGAGGGATGCCCAATGTATAAGCTTTGTCGTCGGTTAAATAATTGGGATTAAACGAAAAAAAAGAGGGGGTCACTTTTTTATTTTTTGCCAAAGAATCAATCGTTCTTTGGTGGCTTTCCATGGCCTGATCTTCCAATGACAAGGGGGAATGATCCAGAAGCAAATGCTGTAGACCTGAAACAATAAACAGGCATCCTATCAATATCAAAAGTGCGTTCCGTTGCGCTTTGCTTAAGTAAAAATTGGGGCCAGTAAACTTCACAATGCTATAGAATGGTCAACTACGGATCTGACCGATGGCAGATAGATAAATTTTCAATTCTTCTTTGACCTTTGGGAAAAGCAATATCAAACCGATCATGTTGGGAAACACCAAAGCCAAGATCATGGCGTCGGAAAAGGTCCACACCGCCGACATATCTCCGGCAGCACCAATTACGATAAAAATCAAAAACAACACTTTATAGGAAAGGTCAGCCGCTTTGCTTTTTCCAAAGACATACATCCAAGATTGCAGACCGTAGTAGGACCAGGAAATCATGGTAGAGATGGCAAAAAGCACCACTGCAAGTGTGAGAAACGGCCCGGAAAAGGCGATGTATTTTGAAAAAGCGGCTGCAGTAATTGCTGCACCTTCCACTGCTACCCCATCAATCATAACCTTGCCTCCTACTCCTCCATAGTCAAAGACCGTACTGTCTCCGTTAAAAATGATAATCACCAATGCCGTCATGGTACAAATGACCACCGTATCGATAAAGGGTTCCAAAAGTGCCACCAGTCCCTCTGAGGCGGGATATTTTGTTTTTACGGCGGCGTGGGCGATAGAAGCGGAGCCTGCCCCTGCCTCATTGGAAAATGCCGCCCTTCGAAAACCGGTGATTAATACACCCAACAGTCCGCCCAATCCGGCCTGAGGATTAAATGCTTGGGTGAAGATCATTCCAAAAGCATCGTCGACAAAACTAAAATTAGTGCCGATGATATAGACGCAAGCCAATATATACATCAAGGCCATAAAGGGCACTATTTTTTCGGTGACGGAGGCAATTCTTTTGATACCTCCTATAATGATGACACCTACAAAAACCATCATGATCAGACCGATGATGGTTCTGGCACTGCCTCCGGTCATCCCAAAGGAATTGACCAATTGCATGGCCGCCTGATTGGACTGAGCAGCATTGCCCCCGCCAAAAGATGCACCGATACACAGCAGGGCGAAAGTAACCGCCAAAACTTTACCAACACCGCCAAGACCACGTTCATTTAAACCTTTGGTGAGGTAGTACATGGGACCACCGTAAACGGTACCGTCGGATCCAATATCACGGTATTTTACCCCAAGGGTACATTCCACAAATTTGGTAGACATACCGAGTAATCCGCAAAGGATCATCCAAAAGGTTGCTCCCGGCCCACCTACGGCAATGGCCAATGCCACTCCGGCGATGTTTCCGTTCCCTACCGTCCCCGAAACTGCAGTTGCCAAAGCTTGGAAATGACTCACTTCCCCTTCTTGACTTTCGTCTCTAATGGTATCTCTAATGTCCCCTTCTATCGCCAAATCCGGAGCACCTGCTTCGTGGTGGTCCAGCGCATCGTATTTTCCCCTTACCGTTTGAACAGCCGTAGGAAAACGAATCACATTTACAAATCCAAAGTAAAACGTAAAGAACAAAGCGCCCCCAACCAACAACAAAATGATGGTAGGAATGGAAGTGCCTGGAAAATCGTGTAAGACCACGGCTCCCCACCAATTGGCAATCGGGGTGAAGGCCTCGTTGATTCTTTCGTCCAAGCCCTGTTCCTGTGCGGAAGTACTGAGTGGAATAAAAGTCGTAAATATTAGAAAAAAGAGGGTTTTGGAAAGGGACAGAAGCTTCATATATTTTTTTCTTAGATGCAATATCCAAAAAACGATCTTAAAAACAAATTAATCCAAATGAAACATAGCATTTAATTTTGCTATGGCCGTTCCATTTCCCAACACGATCAGTTTACTTTGGGACTCCAATCGGAGGCTGGCCTTCGGATTAATGATGAGTTCTCCAGCGGCATTTCTGAAGCCCACCACATTGCAACCTGTTTTTTGTCGGATTTTAAGATTTGATAGGGTATGTTGCTGGTATTTTTTGGGGAGTGCATCAATGGACACCTCTTCAAGGTTGGGGCTATCTTCCTCCAACCAACTCAACTCCTCCAAAAATCGAATCAGATCGGGAACCATCAGTAGGCTGGCCATATGGTCACCTCCAATTTTATCGGGCATTATGATATGGT
>Ga0181553_10006043_pt1 | contig 10050 bp, 6 predicted proteins | sample 011ome_17_FD_133753 | JGI IMG/M metagenome (GOLD analysis project Ga0181553, IMG submission 133753) | Coastal salt marsh microbial communities from the Groves Creek Marsh, Skidaway Island, Georgia - 011502XT metaG (megahit assembly) | ecosystem: Environmental > Aquatic > Marine > Intertidal zone...
ATATTTGGCGCCCACATGCCTAGTTCTCGCTTCCAATTCTCAAGAAGACTCGCCGGAGACACGACTAACACTGGGTTTGCCTTGCACGATACGCGCGGCCACGAAACGCCGTTCTCGGTACTGCAACTACTCGAAGCACCATAGCGACTCATGGCCACGAATGAAATTGCCTGAGCCGTTTTGCCAAGTCCCATTTCGTCGGCCAAGATCGCCCCTGGGATGTCATTTTGCTGCAGCAGCATCAAAAAATTGACACCAACCATTTGGTACGGCTTTAAATTCACCGCGAACGTGCCGCTCTCCATTCCACCAGTGGCTTCCACGGCATTTTCAACGGAAAAAACCGGCACCTTGCCCTTCTCCGCAGACTGCGCTTCTTTCAAAGTTTCCTTCAAACGCTTTGATAAGTTCAAGCACTCTTCGTAGGCGTGGTCATCTTCCGCGTCTTCTCCAGAGTTCTTCCAATCCTCCTTGTCAGGACGATAATCATCAAATTCATCCTCTTCGCGTTGGATCACGTGCCTCTCGCGATCTCGCCAACTCGGCGCCGATCTTGCTTCTCTTGCTTGAGCCGCCAACGCATCTAGTTGCGCACGTGTATTATTTCGAGCTTTTTGCGCCAAATCCTCGCTCTCGCTCTCGCTCTCACTCGAACCGCTCCCTAAACTGTCCTCATCTTCCGAATCACTCGACTCCTTCTCCGGCGCCTTCGAAGACACCGGTGCTTTGAACGTCAACTTAAGCTTTGGTGCAGGCTCTCCGGTAGCTCGAGACTTCGCCGGCGCAGGTGCTTTCCAATCATTTGGTATGTGATTCGACGACACGTCCACGTCGCCATAGCCGCGCAACGTCCCTTCATCCTCCGCACTCGCACTCCCAAGCGATGATACGCTATCGCTACCGTCATCACTCAAGTCATCTTCGTCGCCGTCGTCATCATCACTCAACGCATCTTCATCGTCGTCATCCGCGACGAAATCCTCATCCGTCGGACTCAAGAGCGTCGCGCGAGACCGCTTCTTCCCGCGCGCCTTCGTCTGTGCCTCCACCCCACCTTTTCGGCGCTGAATCCATGGTGACGTCTCTAAGTCGCTCACTCGAATATCGGCCACCGCATTCGGCGCACTCGTGCCGTCATTCGCGCGCACGAGCGTGCCGTTCACGTGTCGAAACTCATCGAATGGGTCGTAATCTTGCGCCGCAGCCGCGAGCGGTGGATCGGACATTACGCCTACGCGTCACGTGTCAACGAGTGGCGGGAGACACGGCAGGTGTATTGTGTTTGCGCGCGCGTTCGGTGCAATCGCGAGGCGATGAACGATGCGCGGTGCGACGTGCGTCGGTGAATGAGGTGAGGTATGTTCAGGCGCGAGAGGAAAAACCGCGGCGCTCGCGCGTAATCGAAGATATATTTACAAGCCTGGCGATGACTAGGTTTCATCATCGGAATCAGAATCGTTGATGAAGTGAATCGGTGCGGGCGATCGATTGGCGACGCCCTGGACGGACGGCGCTGCGGCGCAACACGAACGCAACTTTGACGAGCTAAAGACAGAAAAGGTGTCGTCGAGGGATTTTTCGATGGACTTGCTAAAGTCATACGCCCACTCGGATGTGCGTCGCGTGCCTGAGATGAGCATTTCGAGCAACCCTGGGGACTTGGGACGTCTGTGAAATGGATTGGGCGTACGCGCGGCGTTATGGTGTGCTTCGACAACATCCATCGCCCGTTCGCGAAGCGCCGACGCGACGCGAATGAGACAACCAGCGTACGCGGCTAAAGCAGCGAGTGCGACGTCTTCGTTTTTCGCGATTTTCATCTGCTGCAATGACGTGAACTCCACGTTCGGGTAACGGTTGTACAAAACCCGACGGTACGCACTCGAGTTCCGCAGGCGTTTCGACAAAGCCTTGGCACGCGAGCCGTATCCCCACAGCTGCACCGACGTCACCGCGTCAATCGTTTGTTGCTCCTTCATTTTCGCGCTCCAAATCGCTTCAGCTTTCTCCAGCGCATCAAGCATAGTCCACACGTCTATCTCGCTCATCGAACCTTCGCTTTCCGGAATATCTGTGCCCCAAAAGCACTCTCGATCCGCTAAAGCGTCGGGATCGAACGCGAAGTCCACGCTCAAGTCATTATACAGCCTAATTCCCACTATTTCCTTAGCGTTCGTCGGTAGCGACGCTTGCCACGCCGTTGGCATCGCCATAGCTTCAATGCTCGATAGTAAGATTCGTACCGCACCCTCCAGCACGCCTCGAATCCATTGCGAAGCGCCGGTAATCTTCTTATACTCCTCCTTTGTCAACCCGCTCGGAGACTTCAACGTAGGCGTCACCGCCTTGGCTTCGAGCACCACACCGTTCCATTCACGCACAACCTCATACGCCACATCATACGTAAACGCACCATCATCATCGTCGCTAAACGATGCGCACGCGTTGGAGAGCTGCGTGTCCAACGCGCGCAAGTACGCCCAATGCTCGCGCAACAACGCCGCGCCATCCACGCCCGCATCATCCGGCCCGCTCACCTTGCCACTTCCTGGAAGCAAAATAACCGTCGCGTGCGCACTGCTCGCATTCGTGGCGTCGCGAAACACCTTTTCTAACACCCCAGACAACGCGTCGCGACTCGACGACGACGTCGCCCGCAGTAGCGGCACCGCGCCCCAACACGCTTCGTACGCCTCCGCGACGACGCGCGCCACACGAGCGGGCTCCACATTCGCCGACGACGACGTCGCCGACGTCGTCGGTCGCGATCTCTCGTTCGCCGCGGCGTCCTTGCGCGCGTCTGCAGACGACGCAACACCATCATCGCGCGCTCCCACATCGGCGCGTTCACCCGCGCTCGCCGGCGCGTCGCGCGCGCCATCGCCGCCGTCCCCGCGATTCGCGACGGGCGTCACCTTCACGGGCGTCGGTACGTCCCCGAGTAAGCCTTCGGTGGACGCCATCGCGTGCGCCGCGAACGTGCGAACGCGCGAATGCGGTGACCAATGCGGTGTCGAATGCGGTGTCGTCAGTCCGCGTCGCGGCGACCGTACCGTCGCCGCCGCGCGCCCGGCCCCGCGCGCGTCGCGTCATGTACGCGCGTCTCGACGCCGACGCGGACGGCGTCGGCGACGGCGGCGACGACGATGCGCCGAGAACGTGGGCGGATTGCATCGCCACTGAAGGCGCTCGCGTCGGTGCTCGCGCGCGCGTGCACGCGGCGCGACGTCGCACGCGCGAAATCGCGCAGAGTGCGCACCGTGCGGGCGGTGCGGTGGATGCGCGCGCGCGCGCGCGGTCGATGGTGGTGGTGGATCCGCTGAGCGGCGCACGCGCGTCGGCGAAACGGTTGGCGCGTCGGTGCGAGGCGCGCGGGTTGGTGTCCGTCGATCGTGAGCGTGCGCGTGAAGGCGGCGACGGCGACGATGATGTGCGCGGTATGAGCGTGCGCGAGTTGCGCGCGGCTTTGACGGTATCGGATGACGCGTTCGATCCTGAGTTGTATTTAGCGGCGGCGCACGAGCGGTCGCCGACGGCGGCGTTGAAACGAGGCGTCGATCACGTAGAGTCATCGAGCGCGTACGATGCGCGCGCGCGGCGGGCGCTCGTCGCTGAACATTTACCGAGTTTTCTCATGTGCGTCGATGCGGCGGAGGACGCGCGTAAGCTGTTGAGAAAAGGCATGGAGGAACGAGGAGAGTTTGGCGCGACGGCGGAGCTCGAACAGCGTTTGGAACGCGTGGCGAAGAGCGCACGGGCATCTGTGCGTGAGGTTTCTGAGCTCGAGCAGCGTAGAGACAAGCTCTTGCGAGTACTTGAAACTCTCGAGCGGCACAAGGATGTGTTTCAGCTGCCTGAGGATGTACGCGCGGCGTTGGCTCGGGGCGACTACTCTGTCGCGGCGACGATGAGTACTCGTGCCTTCACAGCCTTCAGTGGTCAAAACTCGTACATACTCGAAGAGATTTTGAAGGAGATCGTGAATTACATCAAAACGGCTGAAGAACAGCTTGCAGAGCGGTTGTTCGTGGGTGCATTGGACGACGCGGTGGCGGAAAAGAATGTCCTGGCGCTACAAACGCTTCGATTGTGCAGATGTGGTGTGGGTGCCTCCGACGTCGATGACGATAGCGATATGAACGCGGTTCAAATTTATGTTGATCGTGTCGTGAGTAGAGCGCGTGAGGAGATTATCGCGGCGCGTGATGATATCGATAACGCGAGCAAAAGCTGCTGTCTATTCATCGCTCGCATCGCGAGGCTCGCGTCTCGCATGGACGTTTTGCACACCGCATGCGCGCACCAGGCTCTAGAAAAAGTACAAATTACCTACGTCGGCATTTTGAAAGATGATTTTGACGCTATAATCAATGCGCGGCCGGCGACGCAAAGTGAACGACGGGTTGACGTCGCGCTTGAAAAATGTGAACGCATGGCCCTTGTCAGTCGAGCTCTGGCTACGACGTATGAAGCATCTCAACTGCTTGTGCTTGGTAAACATCTTGGACCACTACAACAGCAAAACATGCGATGTAGTGTGAGTCTACGCGTGCATTTGGAACAGTCTTGGAAACTTGCGACATCGGCATTGACTTCATCCACCGTTGACGTAAACGCAATAACAGCAGCGCTTGTACAAGCTGCGCATCGCGTTCTGCAGATTTCCGCATCGTATTGGTGTCTTGATTCAGACTTGTTAGAAAGATCAAATGTCGAAAACGGCCGTGAAGTTGAAAGCTTACTTGCGGCATTCTATTCGACGTACGTTGCAGCACTGGCCCGTCTGTGTGAGGATTGCCACAAAAAAGCAGCGGAAGAGTTGTTGAAACTTGTACAACACACCGTCGTGATTAGGCAAGCGTTTATGGATTCTGGCAAGCAATTCAAATCACTATTTGCGCTATCACCTGCGGCGATCGTTGCCCAAAAAAAGTGTGACGAGAACGTAGCTCAAGCTTCATCGCAACTCATTGAAATGTTTGTCGATGTTCATATGCGAGATTTCATCTCGCCGCTTTTGACAACTTGGCTCGACCAGGACAGTCTTATGAAGCCGATGAACAGATCGAATTGTGCTGTTTCAAGATCTTGCGAACAACTCATCAAGCACATGTCATCTATGTGTCGTTCGTCCATGTCTATTGCGCCGACGCAAACGCGCGTGATTATGGAACTGACCATGATGCGCATCATAAATACACTTCGTTCCAGTTTTACCAAGCTTATCAGTGCAAACGATCTATCACTGGTCTATATGGATCATTTGCGGTTTGATTTTGAGCTTTTGCGCGTCGCTATTGAGCCAATGTCATCAAAATCAGCGCGCGATGGAGCTTCACGGCTCATCCAACTAGCTGCCCGCCTCGCGAAGTCTTCACAACTTGAAGCCGAGCGTGTCGCGCATCGCGATTTAGAAATCAATAGACTTAGCACGCACTTGCGTATTTTAGGTCGTGGGACATTTTAGACGTAATCTTTGTCATAGAAATAGTAAACTCCTCACAAACCGCCGCGATTTGCCCGGTGATGTCAACCGAGCTCACGGACGCGATGCCAACCCAACGTCACGTCCTCGTCGGTCTCACGTTCATCGCTGCATTCGCGTGTTATATCGACCGTGTGGGGTTCCCAATCGTGTACACCGTCCTCGCTCGAGAAGCGTGGATACCGAAGACGATTCAAGGTTCGGTACACAGCGCATTTTATAACGGATACACGGCGTCGCAAATCCCTGGAGGCGCACTCGCGACAAAGTACGGCGGTGACAAAGTCCTGCAAGTGGCGTTTTTAGCGTGGGGCTTGTTGAGCTTGCTCGTACCGAGCGATGGGAGCTTGACAAGACAAATATGGTGGTGTCGCGTAGCCATCGGCGCGGCGATGGGTGTGGTGTTCCCTTCGTTGCACTCCATGCTTGCACAAGCCATACCCGTGAGCGAACGTAATCGTGCAGTGAGCTTCATGACGAGCGGAATGTATTTCGGGAGCGCGTTCGCGATGATGATGATACCCGCCGCGATGTCGCTCGGAGGCTCAAAGCTTGCGACGAGCGTGACGGGCGCGAGCGCATTATTATGGCTCGGTTTATGGCGTGCTCTTAGCTCTGGAATGGCATTATCACCGGTTCGAGATAATGGTGTGCTGCCTGGCGCAGTTGGGGTGCGTAAGCCGCGAGGGACGCCATGGAGACAGTTGTTTACGAGCCCACCAGTGCTGGCGATTATGCTCAACAACTTTACGTTTCATTACGCGTTTTTCATCCTCATGTCATGGCTGCCGACGTACTACGAGCAACGCTTAGGTTTACAAGCGAATTCTTACTCGTTATTGAAGATGATGCCGTACTTGGTGATGGGTACGTGTTCCAACGTGGGCGGCGTGATTGCGGATAAAATGATGGCGGCGAAGAAGCACAGCTCGACGGAAGTCCGCAAGATTCTCAACACCTCTGGGTTCGTCGGAGCGACTGCGGCGTTGTGGATCCTTCCTCGGTGTGGTAGCGTATTTTCTGCAGCTTTTGTGAGCTCGTTGGCGTTAGGCTCTCTGGCCATCGCGCGCGGCGGTTACTCGGTGAACCACATCGACATAGCCCCGCGCCTTGCCGGCGTGCTCATGGGAATGAGTAACGGGTGCGGCGCAATGGCAGGGATGATCGGGCCTTGGCTCACGGGCCTCATTCTTGACACTTCGCGCGATCCATGGGTGGCGGCATTTTCTGCTCCCGGGTATTTATGCATAGGGGGGGCGTTGGTGTATTTACAATTCGCGACGACGGAGCAATTGTTTGATTGAAGGGTGGTTGTGTTGATTGACGCCGCGCTCGAATGCGGGGGCGTGCATGACAGTAAAAGCGTAATTTGTTACAATTAAAGTGTTGTGTATGGTAGCAGTAGGAATAGTAGGACAGATTGTAAAGAAAACACAATTGATTTAAGCTGCGCGCGTAGCCCATGCGATTTAGGCCGCCTTGTCGTTCGCTGAATTCTCGCTTCGTTTGACCGCGCCGTACATGAAGACGCCAAAAATAGCGAGCGCAGTACCAGCAATGTTTGTCATCGAAACAGGGTTCCGGAAAATAATCACAGAGCACGCGATGACGAACACGCGCTTGAGAGAATTACCCACGCTATGCGTCACGGGCGTCACGCGTTCGAGCACGAGAAATGAAAACGCCTGGTACAGTTGGAAGCACAAGGACGCCATGAAGATGTTCTTTCCGAGTACGCCGAGCGGCATACCACCCGCCGTAATCGTAGGCATGTTCATCATCGACGATTCAAACGCCAGTGCCAGTGGCAAGCTCGCAATCATCGCCATAATGGTAATCAACGACAAGAGGTCCGTGTAATCCAATTTTTTAATTTCCGAACCCCCCATCATCTTTTTACTGAGCACATTGCGCGACTGAAATGTGAGATTCGAGCCCATGGCGGCGATGAACCCAGGCATGTTGAAACTCACCTCGGTCGCAGACGCGATGGCTACGCCACCGATGATGGGCACGAGCGTAGCCACGAGCGCGAGGCTCGGGATGACGCCCATGAACGCCGCCGAAAGGCCGACGGAGAACACCGGCTCCAACGCCTTGATGGTGTGCGTAAACGACACCGCCACCTTGCCCAAACTCACATTCGTCAACGCATTCCCAAGCATATGCACCCCACCGAGCACGGCGAGCGGTTTAAGCATGTTCATCTTCATCACGGGCTTAGATTTCAACCCCACGAGCCAACACGCCCCCGCCAACGCCGAGCCGACGGCGAGCTCGCAAAACGTCACCGTCAACGGCATCGGCACCGCCTTCAAAATCGCCTTTTGATACACATTAAACGCAATTGAAAAGTAATACCACGACGCAAACAACACGCCGAGTTCAATCGTCGGCCGAACGCGCGCGAACATTTCCAAGACGCGCTCCGCGGCGCCGCCTCGCGCGCCCGCCGACGCCCCCGCGTCGCCTCGCGCGTCGTCAAATTTCGCACCCATGACGCCATCGGCATCCGCCGCCGCGCGCGTCGCCATTCGACGCGTATTCGCGCCATCGTCTGCACCAATCGCCGCGCGCGTGCGCGAGACGTGCGTCATGAAAACGCACCCATGACTCTTCGTTTCGCGCGCCCCCTGCGCGGCACCGAGGCGCGAGGGTGCCAACCGACGCGTCGTCGCGCGCGGCGTCGTGCGGGGCGATGGGCGCAGCGTGCGCGCGCGAGAGGCGAGAGCCATCGGGGCGGTGTGTGTGGGCATCGTGCGCGAGGTGATGACGGCGAGTGTGCGTCGCACAGTGACGCGCGAGGCGGGGCGCATCGCGTTCATGGGCTGTGGCATATTCTTCGAGACGACGGATGGGCGGGCGGGCGGCGAGGCAAATATGAATTATACGGAATGAAGACTATTCACAGTGGTGTCTAGAAACGTGGTGGATGACGCCGAGGCGGCAGCACCAGCAAGCCAGTGTGCTATGCGCTAGCCCTAAGTTTGTTGTTTAGGCCTAAGTGCGCGCGAAACCCGCTAGGCGGGCGCGCACCCGTCTACTCGCTAGATCGACTAGATCTTATGTATGGTACGAGACTATGTACGCGCGTGGATAATGATGACGGACGATGACATCGTTGTCGTCGTTCGTCGTCGTCGTTCACGCGCGCTCGCTGCTCTCATTGGCTTGGAGGAAATTTACTTTGGAAAATCAAGTTCCATCGGGCGTTCCCACTGGCTCACGCCAGTCTTGCTGTTGTAATAGTACACGTAACCTTCGGGAGCGGTGTGCTCGGTCCAGCCGTGGGAAGGCGCTTCAGCGCCAGCTCCGGGTGCCTTTTGATCGGCATACCCGTAACCGGGCTTTTGCGCAGCCATATCACCGCCCAAAGAGTTCATTTCCCAAGGGTTGCTACCGCCGTACGCGCCCGGGGCGCCGGCTTGCGGGGCGCCGTACTGCGAACCGCCGTACCCGTATCCGGGACCACCCGCACCAGGCGGACCGCCACGGGGCTGGCCATAACCATACCCTTGGCTACTACGCGGCGGCCCACGTTGCGGCGGAGGCGCTTGCCCGCGCGGCACCGCAGACTTGACTTCGACGCGCTTGCCGAGCATGTCGTGGTAGCGATTTTGCAACACTTGCTTTGCCGAGTCGTCGCGTTGAAACGTGATAAACCCAAACCCACGCGATTGGTGGTTATGCGGATCGCGCATCACGAGCACCTAATGATCACCACACGAAAACACCGTCAGTCGCGAACGCGAACGCGCGCATCCTCCTCTTTTGAGTATAGTCGAGCCCACCACACCACCCATGCATACTGTTTACCCATACACACATACTCCACACGAAAACCCTATCTCGCCCACCACGCGCACGACCAATCGCGCGCGATCGCGCGCGCACGCACCTCGACGACTGGGCCAAACTGCGAAAAGAAGTTACGCACGACGCCTACGACCACACGAATACACAATACGCACATCATTCGTCAGTCACGTAGTCACGTCTCTCTCGCTCTCGCTCGCGCGCGCGTCATCTCCCGCGAATGAACCCCCGCGAATGACCCATCGCGAATGAACCCGCGACCGCCCGCGAATCATCGCGCGATCATCATCGATCCTTTGCGCGCGCCCCTCCCCGGGGAGCGCGACACCACGCATACATATATATATATATATATGTATACACACATAAACTCGCGACACGTACGCTTCACGTACCTTCATCGACGGTGCGATCGAGTCCTCCGACGAATATCTTCGACCCCGCGGACGCGTCGGTCGTGGAATCCCCCATCGGCGTAGGCGGTGTAGGCGAGTGCGGTCTCGGCGTCGTCGTCGTCGCGCGGGTGTGTGTGCGTGTGTGTGTGTGTCCGACCGACCACACCCTGACACCACACCCCACCATTTAATTAGGCCGTGTCCGTACGCCACGTACTGTGGCCCCATGCGTGCCATGTGCGATGTGCGATGTGTGGCGTGGGCGATGTGTGGCGTGGCCGGATGTGCGACTGTGTCATAATCGATGATACTATATGGTACGTGGACGTCCTCCAGTACGGTGGCCCGTCGTCG
>Ga0181553_10006053_pt1 | contig 10040 bp, 7 predicted proteins | sample 011ome_17_FD_133753 | JGI IMG/M metagenome (GOLD analysis project Ga0181553, IMG submission 133753) | Coastal salt marsh microbial communities from the Groves Creek Marsh, Skidaway Island, Georgia - 011502XT metaG (megahit assembly) | ecosystem: Environmental > Aquatic > Marine > Intertidal zone...
ACTCCAATTTGGATTTGTTTTATTTTGAAAGTGCCTCCAAGCCTCTTTTATTTTTTTTTGAAGCCCTTGTTTATATATAAATGTCTCCATTTCATTTTTAAGTGGTCCTTGAAGCCATTCATGAAGTGGAGCATTCCAGCCAATTTTGTCACGTCGAGTTCTAATTGACTCTGGTAAAATTCCTCTAAGTGCATCGCGCATTATTCGTTTTGTATAAGTTCCACCAACCTTACTGGTCCATGGAAGTGAGAATGTATAAGTAACTAGACGATGATCCATAAACGGCATTCGAATTTCCACTCCACTAGACATTGAATAGCGATCATAATTTCGAAGCAATGTAGGTAATTCCTTTATATGAAAAATCTCATAAAGATTTTGTGATAACGGATCAAGCTTCTTAAACTGAGGATGGGATTGATCTTTATACTGTAACTTATATCTCACAAATTCCCACTCAGCTTTTCCTAGAATAGCCTTTAAATAATCTCTTGGTTTTCTTAAATGTGTCTTTAAAGTTTCAATAAATTTTTTTTTAAAAAAATTTAAATATAAATTTCCACTTTCTACTGAATATTTCCCACTTTTAAGACTATTTATTATCGAGACTAGCTCTGTTGTTTCTTTTGGGTTTGATGATTTAAATGCAGATATTAAATGACCATAACCAGAAAATAATTCATCAGCACCATGTCCATCTAGCGTTACTTTAATACCTGAATTTGAAATCGCACGATAAGTTGCAAGCATAGGTAAAGGCAATGTAAGATATGGGTCTTCAACTTGATAAAAAGCATCGTTGATTGACCAGTCACAGTTTAATGGATCAATATTTACTTCATTAAGAGGAATATTTATTGAATCTGTTACAACGCGAGCCCATTTACTTTCATCTAAAGAGCTTCCAGAATAATGAGCACAAAAACCATTTCGCCAATCCTTAGCTTCTTTATTATGATTAGCATTCTGATTTGATAGATAATTCATAGTAGAAAAGATTGCACTAGAGTCCAAACCACCACTCAATGCTGTGCCAATACGTACATCAGAACGCATTCTAATTTTAACAGCATCTAAGAAAATTTCACGCCATCTTTCAACTTGATCTTCATACTTATAAGTAACTTTTTCAAGATGATCTAATGTATTCCACCAACGTATTGACTCAAATTTTCCATTTTTATATATTGCATAATGGCCTGGTTGTAGTCGTTTAATTCCAGCAATTACACATTCTTCTGAGCTTTCGTAGTCAAAAAGTTTCTGAAGATAAATATTGATTTTTTCATTTGGCTGTATTGTATTTAGAAAAGGATATATTCCCTTCATTTCTGATGCAAAAACTAATTTATCATTACCAACCAAAGAATAAAAAAGAGGCTTTTTACCAAATCGGTCACGTCCAAATAAAGCTTTTTTTTCTTTTCTATCCCAAAGACAAAAAGACCACATTCCATTGCAGCGTAATTGGAACGAGGGACCTTCTAATATTAGACCTCTCAAAAAAACCTCTGTATCAGTTTTTGTATGAAAGACTTGTCCTAAGGCCTCAAGTTCAGAACGGAGCTCAATAAAATTATATATCTCGCCATTATAAACAAATACATAACGATTGTTATCTGTTATCATTGGTTGACTTCCTGAATCTGTGAGATCTAGAATAGCTAACCTTGTGTGCCCTAGCACTACTGGAAACTCATTATTCAAAGAATTCCATATATCCTTGGAGTCTGGGCCGCGATGGATGATAGCATTTAGATTCATTTTAGAATTATCTTTGAATCCTATTGTACCAATCAATCCACACATTATTTTTAATTTTTTTAAACGTTCATTATTAAATGGCTCAATTTAATAGCAAATTTATTTCATCCTAAGTTAAATTATTTTTTTGTTATTATTATTATATTTTTAATTAAGTTTTTTAAAACTAATTTAAAATCATTAATTTAGATTATTAATATACTTAAAATCTTTCAACTTAAATACCTTCTTAATCTATCAGAAGTTAATTTTGAAAAATTTTGATTAATTTGATCACCGAAGTAAATTTTTCTTGCATATTTTGTTTGATTTATAATCTTTGAAGAAGATAAAATATCATCAATTTTTTTGGGGAAATCTTTATTACAATCACTTTCATTGATTGAGGGTAAATAATTACGAATCTCCAATGAAGTAGAATTGCGTATATTTACATCATAAATACCATTTTTATGGTTCAATAGTAAAATTTTTTTATAGCAATAAAGCGCACTAAATATACTTCCTCCATAATCACAAAAAACATAGTCTGAAATTAAATATAACTCTTCCATATTTTGTGAAGGATTTGTATTTAAAATAAATTTTTTAGAATTAACAATGTCAAAAACTTTCTTATTAAATCGTCTTTGGATAGGATTAATTTCAATAGGATGTGGCCTTAAAATAATATTATAATCATCGTTTAACATTTCAATATATTTTGCGTAAGTTACAATTGTTGAAAATAATTCACTTATTGTGCAAATCCATAGAATGGTAGGTTTTTGGGAAGAACATAAATATTTTTTTAATAAATCTTTTTTAGCTTTTTTGTTGTCTATATTATGAAGATAATTATCATATCTTGGATAACCCATAATAAATGTTTTAGCATTAAAATTTTTTTTATAAAATTCAGAGTCTTTTGGCCCATGGCAAAAAAATTCATCAAATACATTATCATAATGTAAATACTTAAAATTAATACTCATACCATACATAAATTTAATATTGTAAATAGCAATTTTTTTTGGAAAAAATTGCTGTCTCATTGACTTAAAGAAAGTAACTCCAACTTTATTAAATAATTTAATGAGAGACAATTTAAATTTAGTTAGTAAAGTTTCAGGCTTAATAGTATTGCCTCCAAGGTTCACGTGAGTTAATAATATTTTGTATTTTTTAAAATATAAAACATCATCTAAAAAAGCTATATTATAATCAAATAATTTAAGCTTATTTAAAAATTTTTTATATCTACTATGCTTAAATTTGTTTGCTAAGATAAGTACAAAATTATCAATCTCAAGTTTATTGATTATATTTTCGTAATGTGAAAGCATGTATTCTTCATTTATAAAAAAAGCTATCTTATTGATAATTTTAGGTTTGTTACAAAAGTAAATAATTAACTTTTTTAAAAAATTCATAATTGATTTAATTTTTTTTAAATCATTTAATTGAAAGATAAGTTTTAGCTAAAACTAAAAAATCAATAAAACAAATCACCATTTCTTAATATCTTTTTCTGCAAACTTGTAGTCTGAATTAGTATCAATTTCGTACCAATAATCATCATATTCCTTTATTTTAAGAGAAATTATTTTGTTACTAATACATAAATTCAGAAATGATGTCATATCAATCTTGTTATTTTTTAATTTTTTAAAAAATCTATAACATTTTAAAAAAGTATTTTTTCTTAATTTAAGAATACCCATGAATTGATACTTCGGTAACTTTTTTTTATCTAATTTATTGCCTATCTCTAATACATTATTATTTTTAACAATAATGTTCTCAGCATCTTTAAAGATATTTTTCATAGACATTCTGTTTTTCCAATTGTGTAACCAATTTTTATTTACCGGCATGATATCTTTATTTTGTTTTAACAAAGCATAAATTTTACTGTCAAAAATAACGTCTCCATAAATAATAACAACATCTTGATTGATTAATCTTTTTGTCAAAAAAAGGCTATAAACCATATTGGTTAATGAATATTGTTTATTTACAACATTATTAAATCCAATCTCTTTAGAAATTTTTTTTAAGTATGAGTTTTTATAACCAGAAACTATAATCTTATTTTTAAATCGTGTAAAAAAATCATTATTATAAAATAATAATGGTTGGGAGTTTATTTCGATTAAACATTTGGGTTTATGTCTAAATTTTGAGGGTAACCTAGAACCTTTACCTGCCGACAATACTATTAGTTGCATAAAATTCCTTTATCAATTTTTTATCAAAAATTTTAAATTTACTATATCTTTCTGGGTGCCACATAATACCTAAAATCTTCATATTTTTAATATGAAAAGCCTCAACAGTATTATCCTCTGCAATACCAAATATATCTACCTCATCTAATTTTTTAAACTTTATAATTTCATTATGAAAAGAATTAACAACTTTTTTAAAACTATTTTTATCAATTTTAAAAATAACTTTATGAGATCCAATATGTTTTTTTTTTTTACCTAGAATTAAACCATTTTTTTTGGCTAAAAATTGAGCACCATGACAGATTCCTAATATACAATTTTTTTTTTTTAAAAAATAATCATAAATTATATTATTTATTTTATTTCTAAATTTATCAGCGCTATTTTGTGTAATTGAATTATTTCCTCCTGCAAAAACAATTAAATCATGATCAAGTTTGATTGTGTCGTTATAAACTTCAATTAATGGATTCTTAAATATTTTGTTTAAAAAATTTAATAATCTTAAATCTACACAAAATTCAAATTGGTTCTTGTAAATCTCTCTAATAGTTGGAATAATTAATATTTTCATTAGTAAATTTTTCTATTTAAACAATCCAATTTGACATATTTTTTATCTTTTAAAAAATTATAAATATCCTCACCGACTCCAATAGCAGCAGGTAAAGCTAATTCAGAAGATCTAATACTCATATGTGAATTTTGACCACCAAACTTAGTTATAAGTCCCTTAATATTTTTTGAAAATATAAAATCAAAACCTGGGTCAGCACTTTCAATTAATAAAATTTTATTTTCTATCTTATTTATGTTAGTGAGACTTTTAAGCTCAAAGATTTCGCCATTAATTATCTTTTGGGTAATAAAATTTCCACCTTGTATATTTTTATTATAAACATAAATATCTCTAATTGATGTAATTGTTTCTGGTAAATGCATTAAAGAATTATTTTTATATATATTCTTATTTTTTTTGATTGTATTTTTTAAATCACTAATGATTGATATTGAATCAAGATTATCATGAAGACTTAGAATTGAATTAATATTTAGATAAGACAAATCATCTCTAGTAATTTTATATTTTTTTCCAAATTTTATAAGATTCTTGAATATTTGATCAATACATTTTGTAAAAATAAATTTTGAATATTCTCTAGAATAAATGGAATCTTTTATAAATTTTATAAATTGATTAGAATTAAATTTAAATTTATTTTGTTTTAAAAAATTTTGAAGATATTTTTTTTGTTTTTTTGAAAAAAAAAATTTTGTATTTGTTTTTCTAAAATTATATTTATTATTAAAATATATTTTATAACCCTCTTCATAATTCAAAGTGGTTATATCATAAGTATTAGGTCTTAAATGTCCATTTTCAACACAAAATTGTCTTTTAGACAATTTTAAAAAATCATCATTAACTTTGGTAGCTATATTTTTAATAGAATTTAGAAACTTATCTTTTTCTGATGTTAGCAAAATTTTATTATCAACTAGTGAATTCAATATATCTACAGCTATAAAGCCACATCTAGCTAAACCTGCAAAAGCAATTGTTCCATTTTTTTTACATTCTTCTATTAAATAATATATTTTGCTAATACTATTGTTTTTTGACTCAGAAATTCTGCCAATTTTTTTTTCTAATTTTTCAATCTTTTTTATGTCTTTTTTGTATTTTTCAAAAGCTGTTTTGGTAACGTTTTTAAGACTTTTTTTTAATTCTAAAATTTCTTTTTGATTAAATTTATTTTTAAGCTCATTTTTAATCCTAATATTAGTGTTAGGCGTAAAGCATGTAAAAAGAATTTTAAACTCAATTTTATCATGGTAATTTTTATTTTTTTCAAATTTATTGAGATAATGATTAATTATTTTTTCAGATAATTTAGAATTAAGTTTCTGTGGAAGCCATGAATTAAAATCTATCCTCACATCTACGTAAGGGGTTCCAAAAAAATTTGTCATTAAATGATGTGATTCGACATTTTTGTACCCATAATTATTTCTTTGTTTTGACCAAATATGATCGGTTATAAGTTCTTTGTAAATAGATAGTGCAAGTGGTCTTGGTTTTGTGCCTATTATTTCAGCTGGATTCCAATCAGGCATCACACCAAAATAATTTGTTTTGCCAAAAAGATCATAATTTTTTTCTTTTAATTTATTTATTTTTTTTTCTAATCTTTTTAAATTTTGATAATAAAACTTTTTACTAACGATTGTATGCTTTTTACTCAAAACTAAATTTCTAACCTGAAGTATGTAAAGTTTGTTTTTATTATCAATCGCAAACTCAATATCTAACAAATTTGTTTTAAGAATTTTTTTTAATTTTTCTACTTCTATCAGTAGAGAATAAAAAATATTTTTTTTACTTAGATATTTTTTGTCTGCAATAGAAATAGAAAATGAATTCTCTTTCCCGGAGGTTATGATTTCAGTGTTATTTCCTTTATGATAGTTAATTGTTGTAACAGGTAAATAATTGTGAATATCAATAGTAGTGCAAACACCTGAAATTTTAACATTTGTAAGCATTTTTTGAATAATGACCTCATCATTTTTGTCTTTTTTTTTATAACTTTTTATTACTTCTAGTATTTTATAAATCACCTCACTTTTATTAGTTGATGGAACGTTTAAAAAACTTTTATATTTTCCAGCATTTGTTGTTTTTAATGTGTCTTCATTTACAGATGATGACCTTATAGCTATTTTTTTATTTTTAAATTTTTTACTAATTTCTTTTGTGATTAATTCTTTGTTTCTAAGAAAAAAATTTGAACTTACTAAAATTAAATCTGGTATATTAAATTTTTTTTTTAGAAATAATAATGTTTTACCTTTGGATTTATTATGCATCATCAAATTAATATATTAATAATAAATTATTTAACATAAATAATATATTAAAAGATGTTTAAATTTAATTCATTTTTATAATAAATAATAATAAGTATTTAATCAAAGTTTGTAACAAATTAATAAAATTTTTATTTTACAATTTGAGCAGGATTACCCATTGCAACACTATTAGAAGGTACATCTGTATAAACTACTGACAGAGGAGAAATTTTACAAAAATCTCCAATAGTAACTCCAGGCATAATTATAGCATTATATCCTATTATACAATTTTTACCAATAACGATATCTTTTTTGATTATCTTCTTTGGAAGAGAGGGCAATGAGTCTTCATACCAAGATAATATTTTAACTCCTTCAGCTAAACCAGTATTGTCTCCAATTGTAACACTTCCACCTCTGCTACAATTAATCAAAACATTTTCTCCTATATAAAGATTTTTTCCTAGTTTGATTTGGTGAATATCTTTAAAAAAAAATCTTGAATTTTTACCTAAGTAAGAACTTTGATTTTCAAAATTAATTTTAAATTTTTTTTTATCTTCGTAATGATAACATTTTCTTAAAAATATTAAAATTTTGGATACAAATAAATAAATGAAATTCATTTTTTTATTTTTTGTAATATTTCGTAAATAGTTAATTTTTCAAGATCACTTAAGCTCAATAAAATACCATGTTCTTTTAAACCAATAATTAGTTTAACATAATCAAGACTATCTATATTGTGTATTTCACTTAGTTTAGTTTCAGAACTACCTATAATATTTTTATTCAAAATTTTAGAAATGATTTTTATAAATTTTTGCTCAGTCATTTAATTTTGCATGCATAATTGCATTCTTAATATCTTTTATACATGAATGATCTATAAGAGTTGATAAATCTCCATAGAAACTTGCTTTTTTATTTAAATATATGTTTCTCAATAATCTTCTTAAAATTTTACCACTTTTTGTTTTGGGTAATTCTTTAATAAAAATTATTTTATCAGGAAGCGCAAATTTACCAAAGATATTTGTAATTTTTGAATTAATTTTATTTTTTATAATTTCTTTATGGTTTATATTATTTTTCAATGAAGCAAATACAGCAATTGATTTTCCTACAATAGAATCTTCTGTGTCTATAATTGATGTTTCTTTGATTTCTTTAATTGATAAAATCACAGACTCTATTTCACCAGATCCAATCCTGTGACCTCTAATATTTAAAACATCATCAACTCTTCCATAAACATAGTAAATATCATTGATTTTTTTACCAGTATCAAATAGTTTAAAATAACCATTGTTATCAAAATAATTTTGAAATACTTTTTTTCCATTAATAACTTTTTTCATCATACCTGGCCAATAATTCTTTATTTTAAATTGATTATTATCATTTTTATCAATAAATATTTTTAGGAACTTATTTGAAGTATTACCAACAGACCCATGCGGACAAGTTTTTATATTTTGTTGAAAGGTTGGAGATGCAATTACTCCACCTGTTTCTGTCTGAAAATAAGTATTGATTATAGCTTTATTTTTTAGATTAAAGTACTTTGAATACCAATCACCTACATCTTTTGCCAATGGCTCTCCCACAGTACCTAATGTTTTTATAAATTTATTTTTTATTTTTTTTACATATAATGATTTCATCATTCTGATTAAAGTCACAGGTAAGTATAAAATTGAAACCTGACATTTAGATACAACTTTTTTTAAAAATACTTCATCAATTAAAAATGCTGGTCTTTCTAAAATCACCGTGCTGCAACCAATTGAAAGAGGTCCAAATAATGAATATGTGTGTCCAGTTATCCAACCAATGTCTGAAGCTGTTAAAACTATAGAAGATTTTTTCATACCAAATTTTCTTCTACACGTATGGTTTGCATATACTAAATAATTACCAGTTGAATGAGTTATACCTTTTGGTTGTCCTGTTGAACCAGAAGTAAATAAAGTAAAAAAATCTTTATTTGAATTTATTTTTTTTATTATATTAATTTTTTGTTTATTTTCTTTTAATAATTTTAAATTAATTTTTTTTATATTATTTAAATTTAAGTTTTCATCTTTATGGAAGAAAATAATTTTATTGGTATTAAAAATTTTAGTTTTAAAAATCTTTTTATAAAATTCAACATTGGTACATCTGCTTATTAAAAGGTCCGCTTTTAATATTTTTGCCCTTAACTTAACAGCTTCAAAAGATAAATCTTGAAAAATCACAGAAAAATGAATGCCTAGTTGAGCACAAGCAAATATTGCAATTGAGGTTTCTATGGACGCAGACCCATATATAATTACAGTATTAATCTTTTTTTGTTTAAAAGTTTTTTTAATTTGAAAAGAAAATTTTTTTACATAATCACTTACTTCTGCGTAAGAATATTGGTTTAATTTTCTATTTTTATCATAATAATGGATACATATTTTGTTTCTATTAGACAACAAATTTTGCTCAATACAAGTATCAAAAGCATTAATTTTACCATCTTTAAACCAAACTATTTTATTATCATGATTATCTATAACTTTTTTAGGTTTATAAAACCATTTAATATTGTAAGCTTCTTTTAACCAAAAATCTCTAAAGTTTTTATTCATATTCATTAACCAAAATATATTATTTATTTTTATGGATATTTAAAACTCTTTCAAAAAAAATAATTAGGTTGCTGATCACATTATATTTTAATATACATACTATTATTTAAAAAAACATTAATATTTAAGTAAAATAATATTTTTAATAATATTAAAAGAAATAAGATAATTCTTTATGATAAAGGGTGTTTGGTTGTTTGGATTATCTGGTAGTGGAAAAACATATCAATCTAATTATATTTTTAAAAAAAAGAAAAAATCTTTTTTAATTGATGGAGATGTAGTTAGGTCTCTAATCAGTTACGATTTAGGCTACAAGTTATCTGATAGGATTAAGCAAAATAAAAGAGTATTGAATATTGCAAAACTTGTAATTAAGAATGGTTATTTTCCAATTATATCAAGCGTATATTTAGATCCAAAAGTTTTTACTGAAATAAAAAAAAATAAAATTAAAGTAATAAACATCATAGCACCAATTAAAAAAACAAATAAAAAACTAAAAAAAAATAGAAATGTTATTGGCAAATCTATAAAACAACCTAAATTAAAATGTGAAATTTTTAAAAATTTTAAAAAAGGAAAA
>Ga0181553_10006054_pt1 | contig 10039 bp, 6 predicted proteins | sample 011ome_17_FD_133753 | JGI IMG/M metagenome (GOLD analysis project Ga0181553, IMG submission 133753) | Coastal salt marsh microbial communities from the Groves Creek Marsh, Skidaway Island, Georgia - 011502XT metaG (megahit assembly) | ecosystem: Environmental > Aquatic > Marine > Intertidal zone...
CGATGCCGGAGCTGCGGCGCCGAATAAACCGCCACTCGTCGTCGCCGCCGGCGCCGCCGCGCCAAACAATCCTCCGCTCGTCGTAGCCGGTGCAGCACCAAATAATCCACCTCCCGCGCTCGACGCCGCGGGCGCGGGACTACCAAACAACCCACCGCTCGTGCTCGCTGCTGCCGCGGGCGACGCGCCGAACAACCCTCCACTCGCGCTCGACGCCGCGGGCGTAGCCGCGCCAAATAATCCTCCGCCACTCGACGCCGCAGGCGCCGCGCCGAAGAGACCACCGCCCGCGCTACTTGCCGCCACCGATGGCGCGGCGCCAAACAACCCTCCGCTCGCGCTCGACGCCGCGGGCGTTGCAGAACCAAATAAACCGCCGCTCGTCGTCGCGCCCGGCGTCAACGCGGGCGCAGCTCCAAACAACCCTCCACCCGGCGCCGGTGCCGCCGTCGACGCCGCCCCCGGCGTAGACACCGACGCCCCAAACAACCCACCACCCGGAGCCGCGCTCGGCGTCAGCGCGGGCGCGGCTCCGAACAATCCACCGCTAGGAGCCGCCGCGCTCGGCGTCGCCGCTCCAAACAAACCGCCGCTCGTCGACGCCCCCGCCCCCGCGCTCGACGCCGCACCGAACAACCCGCCCCCATTCGCGGGCGCCGCGCTCGCCAAACCAAACCCAGGCGTCGACGCCGCGGACGCGGGCGCGCCAAACAATCCTCCGCCGCTCGACGCCGCCGCGACGCCCGGCGTCGATCCGCCAAACAACCCGCCGCTTGGCGCCACCGTCGCGGGCGTCGCCCCGAACGAGAACCCGGCGCTCGAAGCCGCGGGCGTGCCGAACAGCGACGGCGCGGTCGACGTTGTTGTTGATGATGGTGCAGCCGGTGTGCCCCCGAATGAAAACGGCGCCGCGGTCGCCGCCGCGGACGATGGCGCGCCGAACATGCCTGCGTGTGCGCGCGCGGTGGTGACGTGCGCGATGTCGTGCGCCTGAGGCGTCGTCCGCGAGCGACGGCGACGACGGCGAGGCGCGAAGTGTGGTGGTTTGAAACTGAATCAACAGCATCATCAATCGAACCGCATTCGCCGCCGCGCGATGTCCGCCGCGCCGCTCCGCGCCGGCGCCGCGCGCGTGACGGACGTATCGTGGCGCGTGGATGTCACCCTGAGCACGTCCAGCGCGCACAAGGTGCTGCGACCGAGCGTGGTGTTGGCGTTGCGATTGGATGATGGCACGACGGAGACGTTTGAGTGCGCGTTGGAACGCTTGCACGCGCTTCGCGAGGCGGTGGCGACGTTGTTGAATGAAATGGATTGGGTTGGGCGAGAAGTGGAGGGTGTTCGCGAGATTGGCGCGCGCGCGCAGGCGGGGTTTGCGAAGATTAGGGCGAAGATTGATGACGGAGCCGCGTCGACGCATTGAACGTGTAAATTAGTATTATTGCTACCCGTGTGTCTCTCTCCTCTCTCTCGCGCGCACGCGTTCTGTCTTTCTACTAGTTGTTTTTGTATCGCTCATCGTCGGCGTAGTATTCTGGGAACCCCACCGATTGTTGGAGCTCGGCGAACGTCGGTAACGAATCGTTTGAAGGAAAGTACCCGCTCGATTCCGACGATATCTCGCGCAACGCCTTTTCCATAGCCTTGACACTCACGGCGAGCAAACTCAAAGGATAAGCAACGATGCTGAATCCCATGTCTTGTAATTCTTCGGGCGTGCAAATGGGCGTGGCGCCGCCGCCTTCGAGCATGTTGGCCATTTTGGGGACGCCCGGAGCGACGGCGCAAAACGCTCTGAGCTCCTCCTTGCTTCGTAACGCGTCGATAAATAGGGCGTCTGCGCCTTGGTCCGCAAACGCGGCGACGCGCCACAGGGCTTCGTCTAAATCCACGGCACTCCGCGAATCGCTTCTGGCGATGATGACGATGCCGCTGCCACTTTCGTCTCTGGCGTCGCACGCGGCTCGGACGCGCGTTACGGCGTCTTCGCGGGACACCACGCGTCTATTCTTCGTGTGTCCGCACGCCTTGGGCGCGACTTGGTCTTCTAATAGTATCCCGGCAAAACCCGCATTGGCGTAACCCTTGACTGTGCGTTTGACGTTCATGGCGTTACCGTAGCCGTCATCACCGTCGCCTATGACTGGAAAGCTCGCGCTCGTCGCCGACGTGATGGTCCGCCCGACGTCCACCATTTCTCCGTACGAAATCAACCCCGTGTCCGGTAACGCCAAACGGCTGGCGGAAACGCAAAACCCAGACATGAATGCCGCGGGAAACGACGCGCGCTCGATCAACCGAGCGCTCAGCGCGTCGTGCGCGCAAGGTGTTTGGATAATTTTACCCGACGCCAAGAGCTCGCGCAGGCGAACGCACTGCGGATTATACGACGACGACGACGACGACGACGCGCACGTCGTGCGTCGACGACTGCGCCGTTGCCTACGTGCGCACGTGCGCGCGGCAGACCACGTTGAATCGACGGTGGCGGATGCCATCGCGCGCAGAACAGTGACGTGCCTCGCCTCGACCCGAGCGCGCTTTTTCGCTCGCTCACAGCGCGCGAGGCGAATCATGCGCATGCACTCTCACGGGAGCGACGAAGGCGCCATACGCACGTTCATGATTATTGGCGCCGACACCGACGCGGTCGCTCACAAATGCAACCTGTGCGCCGGAGATGTGCGAATTGAGCAACGCGGTGAGCGGTCCGGGCGACGTGTCTGCAACCGTCGTCTCTCGCGCGGGATCGATGGCGAAACCATTGGCATCGATCTGATGAATCCCGACACCAGCCGCGTGTGCGTCAGGAATAGTAATGGTGAGGTTGTTTTCGCGAGCGAACTCGCTGGAGCGCGTGGTTTCATAGGATGAATTGGACGCGCGAGCGAACGCGTCGTCTCGAGCCGTCGGCGACCCGAGCCAGGCGAAACTCGGTGATAACAGCTCCATACCTCCTGGTGGTAGAATCAACGCCTGATCGTCGTCCATATCGTCATCAGTGCAAGTACCGCCATGTACTCTGTCGCTAGTCATGAGAAACTCTTCAGCGGCGGCGATGTCGTCGTAATCTTCGGACGCAGAAGGTTGACCGTCGTCGTCGACGTAGCGCCCGACTCGAAGCGTTCGCGTCGTCTTCGTCGCTCTTGTGCGACGCGAGCGTGATTTACCAGACGCGCGACGACGCGTACTAGTTGATGCACGCACGCTAACCGTTTGCGCGGGCAGGCCACTTGTCAATGCTGCGTCGCGTTTCGCGCGCGCGCGAGAGCGAAACATGGCTGATTTCGATGTCGACGTCGGCTCGCGGTCGTCGTCGAGCGCCGCTGAATCCGTGGTCTGCATCCATCGAAGCCCGCCGCGCGAAGGCATGGGTTTTCGTTTTATCGCTATATTTTTACCAACGTTTCTGCGTCCGCCGCCATCGTCTTCCTCGTCGTCTATATCATCGTCATCCACGTCGTCTTCGTCTTCGTCGTCTTCATCCATGTCGGCTTCGTCCCCGAGCTCGTCGTCGTCCTCGTCGTCGTCGCTATACGACCCCGCGCGCTTCCCTCCCCCGCCCGTTATCCGACCACGTGATATAATCCCACCGGCATACCTTTTCTTCGCCAAAGCCGATGCGTTCGTCGTCGTCGTCGCCAAAGGCTTTCCAGAAAAATGTTGCTCAAACAAGTCATGGTTATTCCTCGCCTCGTGCGCCGCTCCGCGCCGCTCGCGCGCGAACCTCGCCAACACCTCATCAATATCGCTCGCCGAAGAATACTGATATAGCTTATCATGCGAGTTATAAATCACCAACGCAATGTCACAATCGCACAACACGCTCAACTCCATAGCTTTCTTCATTAAACCATTCTTGCGCTTGGTAAACGTGACTTGACGGTTGCGCTCGTCGACGATGCGCTCAATCTTAATCTTCTTCCGACCCATGTCTGCGCGCGTACGTGCGATGCAACCTCACGCGTCGCGCGCATGCCACACCACGCGAAGTCACGGATGCGAAATCACGCGTCCGCGTCGATGAATGCGCGCGCGTCGACGCCGCGAAGCGCGCGCTCGAGCGCACAGTTGACTGCGCGAAAGCAGTTGACCACGCCTGTTCGCGGCTGCCTCACGCGCGCGCGCGCGCGATAATCGACGTGTGCGCGCGGAGAGCACGCGAACGGAAAAGTCCCGCGTCGCGGCGCGCGCGCGTGGCGGCGAGAAATGCGCGTGTCGCGGCGTGCGGCGTCAAGTGACGTTTCATCTCTCTGTGCATTTTGGTCAGCACGGGGCTCGCTATACCCTCGGTTTAAATTGTCAATACAGCCATTCTCCCGTCGCCACACGCCACCGCGGCGCGCGCGTGCGAGCGAAACGCGCGAAACCGCACGCGGCAAACATCATGCCGCCCTCGTCGTCGTCCGTGCGCGCTTTCGTCGCCTACCGCAGCGTGTTCACGCCCGGGAAGACTGGCCGAGGTCGATCGGTGAAGTACCACCTCATCGACGACGCCGGGGAGGAAGTATTCGCGGCGTACGCGGATGAGAGCACACCCGGGGATTCGCATTACACGTATAAGAATGCGCCGGGGTTTACCGCGCATGGAGCGATGCTGTGTCATAATCGAAAGGCGTTGCATGAGTGGTTGAATGAGATTGTGCGAGTGACGAGCGGGCGCGTGGTGGATGGGCCGATAACGGCGCAGAATGTGAAAATGAATTCGAAAAGGGATGATAAACGCGCGCAAAATGCGGCGCGGCGGCAGGCGTACGCGGCGGCGCAGGCGCACGCGCACACACAAGGAGGCGTGACGGTGTCCACGGCGAAGGCGGATGGGAGCGCGCGTTTCGTGAGTTATTCGCAAGAAAAGTTTACGTTTCCGGATGGACGTCGTGGCGTGCGATTTTACGTCGTGGACGAAGCTGGCGTTGCCACGCTCGCAGTGGAAGGCGAGGAGCGCGAAACGCGTGATGGACATTATCAGTATAAACGTGTGGATTCGTTCACCGCCGGCGCGCCGTTGCGTTGCGGTAACTTGAGCGGCGTGCACAAGTGGTTAAAGGACCACATCGCGGGTGGACAGCTTGTTGGGGTGAATTTCCCATACACCAATGCGAACTCATCCATGAAGGATAAATCCACGGTGTCGAGTGCTGCAGCGTTGATGCGCAAAAAACGTGGGGATATTGCAGACGGCGTGAGCTTAATCGACCCAGCAGTCGCGGTACAAACCAAAGTCGAGGAGCGCGAAGCAAAGTGGGCGATTGCGCGCCGTGCGGCTCTGGCATACGTGCGCGAACCCACACATCCCGATCACGTGGCAGACTTGGAGGAAATCACATCGACATTGAAGACTGTGAAAACGGAGAATAAAAAGTCTTCAAAAAACGTCGTCGAAGCCGTCACGGCGTTTCGAATGCTCAATTCTGTCTACGTGTCTTTGCACACGTTGGACTGTTTAGAAATCAAAGACGTCGTTCTTAGCCTTCAAAAGCACCCCAATGAAACGATTTCTGACTTAGCAAAGCAAAGCGTGCAGCGATGGCTCGGGGCGCTTTATAGCCACATCGGTACGCTCGCGAGCGTGTACCAACGTCCTTTACTGCAGCCTGTGCGTCACAAAGTTGGATATGGGCCGCCAAAAGAAGCTGGGCAAGAAGACAAAGCGCAATCACCACCAAGTCTGCGACATCGTGGAGTAACGTCCGCTATAGAGGCGCCAGCGGCAGTGGTGGGAACCAAGCGCACCGCTGATGGTTTGCCGTCAACGCCGACGGTCATGAAAAAGCAAAACATTTCTGGCTTACCCGTGAGCACGAAAACGAACTGATATATGATAATTTCTCATCATGGTTAAAATGTAGCAGTATTCAATACAAGAAGTCTAGTTTCTAAAATGTTCCGGCGTTTCTCTCAACCCAGCGCGTCGCGTGCTTTCCTTTGATGGCGACGATGTTTGCCGCGCCGACATCCCCAGTTTGGAATTTAATGGCGGCCGCACGAAGGACAGTTTCGATCGCTAAAAGTCGTCGTTGCGCACCGCCCTTTCGGCTCGCCTTACCAGCATAAATGAATAGCGCCGAAGGCAAGTCCTCAACTTTGAGTTCAGACAAACGCTGTAAGAAGACAAAGGTGGCGACTACGGCTTCAGTTCGGGACAACTGGTTCATGTTGATTGTGCACGCCCCAGCTTCGGGATCTCTGAGCGAAAACGAAGTTGACAAATCTTCATAGACGCCCGATTCTACACCGTTGGCGTAAATTTCGCGCAGCATCGATACTTTTGAGCTGTGTACGAAGGATTCGCCATCGCCAGACTCAAGAGCGTGCTTGGCCACCGCAGACTCGGCGCCGCCAGGTCCAAGGACGGCGTCAAAAATCGTCGTGTATGTCTCTCTATTCGGTATGAGATCACGGTTTGACATCGAGCGCTCTTGCATCATTTTGAAGTACTCCATAGCCTTGTCCCCGCAGTCGGCACGCCCCAGGGCGTTGATCAAAACATTGAAAACAATGGTGTTCGGCTCTATGCCGTTCGATTCCATCTCGTTGAATAGTCGAATCGCCGTCTTCCCATCGCGAGACTTAGCGCACGTTGAAATAAGGCTGCCGTACGTAATGACGTCAGGTTGGACGCCCAATTTGCCCATCGCATTGTACAATTCAAGACCCGCTTGCACCGCCGTTTCGTCCTCCTTGGCGTTGAGCCCAGTGGCGTGAATCAATCGATTAAGCGTGCTGAGTTCGACTTGAAGACCAGACTCTCGCATTTGCGTAAACGCGTCAAATGCAAGTTCGGGCCTGCCAGCCTTGGACGCGGCGTCAATGAGCAAAGCAAACGTGTTTTTGTCAGGCTCAACGTCGCCACTCTCGCGCAATTCATTGAAAATTTCAAACGCCGCCTCGACGCGCGGCTGCGGTGCATTAACACATGCCGCGAGAAGAGCGTTATACGATTGTTTTCGCGGTGCTAATCCCGCCTTTTTCATCGACACGAATACCTCCAACGCTTGGGGGACAAGTCCGCTCTTCGACATGGCGTCGATGACAGTTTCGTACGTCTGTCTAGATGGCGTCACGCCCGTGTCGACGAATTCTTCAAATGTTCGCACGGCAAGATCGTATTGTTTGGCGCGATAGGCGGCAAGAATCAGAATATGGTACGCCGCCGGAGGCGGCGTGACGCCATCGGCCAACATCTCTTCGAATAATCGGCACGTGCGCACGAGGCGCTCTTGTGGACCTTTCCTCTTGCCGATGTCGTTATCCGCAACTGCACGCAAAAGCGTGACATACAAGCGCGAGCCAATAGGCACCATTTTATACTGCATGTCATCTTTGACGCGTAGCGCATCTCGTACCATGCCCGCCTTCAATGCCAACTCGATGGCGAGGTAAAACGTTCTCGAGCTCACGCTCACGCCTGCATCCGCGAGCGCGTCGTACACCTGCACCGCGCGTTCTGGCGCCCCAACGTTCCGGCACACCAGCATCACCGCAACATACGTGCTCTCCACCGGTTCCACTCCGCAATCGCGCATCTCCTTCACCAGCATCAATACCTCCTCCATGCTCGTACACAGTCGCACGGCGTCGTTGCACTTGGTCACCGTGTCCTCGCTCGCCACGTCCACGCCCTCCTCATACAGAAAACCCAGCTTCTCGCTCTTCGCCCCGCCACCGTTCGCTTTAATACTCGCTCGTCGCGCATCTCCTTGCGCGCGTCGCACCGCTGTGCGCTTCTCCCTTCGTTCCGCGCGCAACTTATCCACGCGACTCGCGCCCGTCGTCGCGCCGCCGTCGCCCTCGTCCATGGTGCCTTTAAACACCCCCGGGTCTTCCGCCTTGAGCGCCACCTCGAAGCGCTGCACTTCGTCCTCGTGGAAACTTTCGAGCGCGCTTAAAAAATCCCCCGCGTCGATGTCCTCGGGCGTCGCCGATGGCGGCGGCGGCGGCGCATTCGAGCTGGAGCTGCGAGCGGCGATAAAGTGCGCGCGACGCGCCGCCGAGGCTGACGCACGCGCACCGCGCGTCGGGTTGCGCGCCGCGCGGTGGCGTTGCGATGCGCGTGCGTTCGCACGCGTCGGTGTCGTCGTGGACGCCCGCGCGGCGGCGCACGCGTGAGACATGGGCGCCGTGTCGTGCGTCGTGGTTTGGAGCGTGCGGCGTGACGTCATCATCATCCAGCGCGCGGTTCGGGCTCGGCGGCGTCAAATGCATGCGTGATCATGGCGCACACACGACTCGCGAATGAATGAGCGTGAATAGTAAGACAAATGTGAGCGCTATGGGTTGCGTGAGGCGACGACGTCAGTGGTCGCCGTCGGTGGTGGGATTTTTTTTAGTCGTCGGCGCCGGCGCGTTGGCTTTGATGTAGCCGGCGCGGGTGGAAAAGAGACTGGTGTCTCGATTGACGACGGCGTCTTTGGCGGTGGTAATGGTGGCGGATCGACCGCTTTCGCCGTACGCGTGCGTGAGCATGGATTTCCACGTGCGCGTATCGGAATCTTGCGCGCGCCAGCCGTCAGATTGGTGCTCTTTGCCGTCGCCGAGCATGAGCGCCGGGACTTGTTTGTCGATGGAGAGACGGGATTCGGCTTTGAGTAACTCAACCTTGTCGCTACCATTAACACCCGAGTTGAAATTCAAAGACAACGACGGGGTTGTTGGGTATGCGCGTTGAGCGTACGTCATTAAACGCTTGATACTTTGCAAGTATTTCCGCGTCTCTTCGTCGTGCATGGCGTGCGCCTGCGACTGCGCTCCAATTTTCTCTCGCGCGCTACGCGCGTGAATACCAACCATGGTGACACCAATAGGCCACGCGGCGTTACCGATGGCGATGCCAATGTATGCATCCGCCGCCTTTTTGTAGTTTCTCGCCTTCATGGCTTGCATAATCAAGTACAACACGCGTTCAACGTCGCCAGGCAGCGACCGGCGCTTGATGCGTTTGAACAACGGTTTCAAGTGCTGTTGCGTCGTTTTGAACGTCGAAATCATTTGACGTCCTTCGTGCGTATAGCACCACTCTTCGGACTTGTGATCTAATTCAGCTTCCCACTCTTTTACGAGAGATTTCAAGTACGCCGCGACTTGGTCGATGGGTTCTAGTGCCTCTTGCTCGCGCTGCTTCTTCACCTTAGCCGCCGCCGCTGCGAACGAATCCATCAATGCCTTTTCCTCTGCGCTCATCTCAGGTGCGCCGTCCGCATCGCCCGCGCCCGCGCCGCCGCCATCCTTTGCCTTGCCCTTATTATCCGACTCTTTGGCTTTGTCCTTTTTCTTTTGCGCAAACGCTTGCACGCGCTCCGCGTCCTGCAACTTTTCATTCACCTGCGTCGCCGTGAGCGTCGTCTCATCTGCGACAGTAATATTCTTAGTTGCCACTTTCAACCGCAAAATTCTATCCTCTCTCATCTCCCCAAACATCGTCGCCGGTTGCCCGAGCGTCCTCAGCCGTCGAATCGTCTCCTCGACGCTCAACGCGTCCATCTTTGCATCCTCCTCTTCATCCTCCAAGACCCGCACATGCGCCGCAGACGCCGTGCGAGCGCTCTCGCGAGACGTTCCCGCGGGTGCGTTACGCCCGTGCGCCTCGTCCTCGCTCTCTCTCGCACGCTTTCCCGACATTCCCTCGCCTTCTGCATCACTCACCGCGCGCTTAATCGCGCCTTTCGGTACGTATTTCGCCGTCGACGCCACAGCTTTCGCCGCACGCTCGGCGCGCATGCGCGCCATTTCTTTCATCAGTACGTCTGACATCGCGCTCGGTGACCGAGGCGCGCGTGACGAACGCGAGGCGCGCGTCAATGGCGTTTTGGCGCCATTTCGTCGAGAAAGTCACGTGTTTACAAGGCGACGCGATCTCGACACAATCACGCGCGTGGATGGTCCGTGACGCGACGTCGTTCGCCTCAATCATCGCACGAGGGTATACGATAATGCGTACGTGCATGTCGAGCGGTTCTGTGGCCTCACACGCGGCGTCGCGCGTGTTGCAGCGCGGGAATGGTGGTCGGATGCTTGCGAGTTTGAAGAGTACAAATACAAA
>Ga0181553_10006058_pt1 | contig 10037 bp, 10 predicted proteins | sample 011ome_17_FD_133753 | JGI IMG/M metagenome (GOLD analysis project Ga0181553, IMG submission 133753) | Coastal salt marsh microbial communities from the Groves Creek Marsh, Skidaway Island, Georgia - 011502XT metaG (megahit assembly) | ecosystem: Environmental > Aquatic > Marine > Intertidal...
AGATATTTGAATAATCCAGACATCTTTAAAGAAGATGAACAAAAGAAAGTAGAACTAAAAAAGAAGAAAGTTAACTATAAAAAAAATGACGGTTTGGTTGAAGTTGTTGAAAAGACAATTTTAGTTGAAGACGGCAGACAATTACTAAATGACTAACTAATATTATGAATAGATTTGATTATATCAGCAATTACAATTATTATGGGAGAGGACCTAAAGAACTCTTAAAAGAAGATGAAATAGATGATCTTTTAGGCTTAAGCGCTCCTGACACAGAAGGTGAGGGTTCAGAAGAAAAAGATGCTGCTGCACCTGAAGCTGGAGCTGAAAACTCAATGGAGCAACCTAAGCAAGGTAATGAACCTGTTGAAGTTAATGCTGGTGATAATACTGTTCAGGTAGACGTGACAGGCTTAGTATTAAAGCAAGATGAAATAAATAAAACGGTTCAAGACTTATTGAGTAAAATTGATAGCTTAATTAGTAATAATGATGCTATGAAAAAAGATTTAAGTTCTAAAATCGAAGATCTTGAAACTAAAACTAAGGAAACTATAACAAAAGTTAACTCTGAATTAGAAAAAAGAGTGCCTACACCAATTGAACAATTACAAATGCGTTCTTTGAGTAGCTTCCCTTATAATGTAAAGTTAACAGATTATTGGGTCCCCTCTCAAGAGAATAAAGAAAAATATGCAATAGCTAATGCAGGTTTGCCTCAAAAACCTCAAGAAGAAACTGAACAAAAAGATCAAGAATACGTTTTAAAGCAGTCTGATGTTATGAAGGATTACAATGAAACTACAGTCAGAAAAAGTTTTTAAAAAAAAGTTACTAAAAAAGTTGATAAAGTGAATTCTTTCTCCTTATCTTTGCATCACGAAACAAATTTATTATACAAACAAAATTTTAAACTAAGTTACTATGTTAGGAAATCAGCAAAAACAAACTAATTCACAAAATCCATTCACAGGGTACCAAACATTCATGTTGAACCTTTTCAGTAATTCTCTATCCTCTGAAGATAAGGATTATGTAAAAGGTGTAAATGACACAGTTCATTTTCGTTGTGTGCTTCTTCTCGATGAAGAAATGAAGCGTAATCAACGCATTATGAATATGACTGGTGGGAAAGAGTATTATGGTCTCCCGAATGAAACAAACGTTAGCGGTTATTTGAAATCTGTTTCTGTAATTCAGGAAACGATTAATAACAAGCCTTCAAAGAAAATTCAAATTGTAATTTTCGATCCAAATGCTACTTATGTAAATCCATTTGAATCTGAAGACCCTAACAATCCTAAGAACGGTCAAGTTACAGGTGCAACTTACATTATCAAGACTGCTTTCTCTTTGAAAGGCAAAGAAATGATTTCTAAGTTGAGTAATATTGACAAGAACGCAAACGAATTGCTCACAATTGCTGTTGTTCCAGCTAAGAGTAAGGAGTCTAATTACAAAACACCTATCGTAATTAACGGTAAAAAGATTTTCAATATTTTTGTTAAGCAAGGTGATAATGTAATCCGCGACCGTTTTGGTAATCCAACTGATAACTCTTATGTTAAGCATGACAGTTGGAATGAAAAGTATCTTTCTATCTTGGAAGAGCATAAAGGTTCCAATGACATTTTGCGTGTTAGCATGGATAACTTTTATGAAAAGTTTATCACACAGTATCTAATTTCATCAGTTAATGACATGTTCCTTAACAATATTAAGGAAATGGGTTATGAGTTGGTTCCTAATGGAACGAATCAAGACGGAACTACTAAATACCGTTACTCAAAAATTGGTTCTGAAATTGATAATGTTGACTTGGGTTCTCAAGTTACGTCACCTGTTCAATCTAGGGTTGCAGCTACGTCTGCTGTAGAAGTAGAAGATGAGCCTTTCTCTTCAGATGAATATGAAGACGATTCAGAACTACCGTTTTAATTAAAAATCCTTTCGTGAATTTCAACTTTGGGGCAGACACTTTTGTTTGCCCCTATTTTTTTTAAAAATTTTAAGTTATGGCAAAAAAAAATTCAAACATCGAACCGAAAGAGGGGGAAGTTTTAGATTTTCTATCAACGTATAAAAAATCTGAAAAGAACTTACCTAAACCTCAAAAACCCTTTAGTTACATCTTATTTAAAGAACCTGTTAGAAAGGCACTAGGCTTTGAAGGATTCCCTGTATCGAATTGTATTTCTATTTCTGGGTATTCGGATACAGGTAAAACAACGCTGCTGTTAGAGGGCGTTATAGAGTGTCAGCGGACAGGTATTTTACCTATCATTGTTTCTACTGAAGGTAAATTTTCATTTCACCATGCTAAATTTATGGGTATGGATTGTGACTACACTGAAGTTGTAGATGAAGAAACAGGTGAGTTAGTAAAAGTCTGGGACAAAGGTTTTTTCCTTTTTAAAGACGGCTTTGAGAACTTAGAGGAAATGTATAAATACGTTATTAGCATTTGTAATGATGTATTAGATGAAAAAAAGAATTTCCCTTATGATGTGTGTTTCTTTATTGATAGTATTAATAAGTTGAAGTGTGAGGCTGCTATGAATAAAATTGAAGAGGATAATATGGATTTACCTATGCACAATGCTAAGGTCCATAAAAATTATTTCTCTGGTTTTATTGAGCCTATGGTTACAAATTCAAGATATAAGAAATACAAACGTTCTATTACATTTGTATCTATCTTGAGGTTGAGTCAAGGTAGTGGTTCTATCAATCCAACTGAAACTGGTGGTTTAGCTTTTGCTTATGATATGGGTGTAAAGATTTTCTGTGGTGGTAAATTAGAAGCTGCTTTGAAGACAAAATCCTATACTATTAACGGGCAAACTATTGTATTAGCTAAAGAGACTAGATTGAGGATGTTAAAGAATCACTATACTGGTATTAATAGTGAAGGTAGTTTATTAATAACTCCACATGGCTTTATTAATAGTGATGAATTTGATAAGTATAAAAAAGAGAATAAGGATTCTATTGTTGAATATTTCAAGAATCTTCTAGCTGTTGGAAATTCTGAAAAAATAGATATCATTGAAAATGAAGAATAATGCTACTTTAGTTGTTGATGCAACTAACTTATACAAGATTGTTTTCGAGGGCGTAAAATCATACGCCCTCCAAAAACAAAACATACACGCTGTTTGGGGTTTTATAAAGAAGTTACGTGGAATATTAAATGAGAATATTAATAATCACACATATCAAATTAATAAAACTGTTTTATTTTGGGATGGATCAGAAAGTGGAAAACTTAGGCGTGAATTATATCCACAATATAAAGAGAAAAGGAAACGATATTTTAATGGTATAGATCCTTACTATAATCAAATTGATTATCTGAAAGAGTTAATGACCTTATTAGGTATTGTTTCATATCAACATGAATTTGTGGAAACTGACGATTGTATTGCTGAATATATTAGGCAAAATAAAGACAAGGAGAATATATTAATATTATCAAACGATCACGATTATTTTCAGTTAATAGATAAGAATGTATATGTTTATTATATGAATAGGATAAAGACCAATGAACACATTTATCCTAAGAATTTACTTATTAACTCTGAAAATTTTGAATATTATTTTGATTACAATCATCGAAACATTTTATTGAGAAAGATAATAATGGGTGATGAATCTGATAATATTGTTGGGGCAAATGGTTTTTCTGAAAAGTCAATTATAAAGGAAATACCTATGTTTGTTAGACGAGAATATGATAGGAAGGGATTATTAGAATATTGTTATGTACAGAGGGAAAAGAACAAGAATGGTAAGCGATTGGGTAGCTTAATATCTTTTTTAGAAGATGATGAAAAATTTTTGCTTACAGAGTCGTTAATTAATCTAAAAAGTAGTACCTTTGTGACATCAGATTGTAAAGATGATATTGCAAATATCAAGTTTATAAAAATAGACAAGAAGGCTTTTATAAATAGGATTAAAGGAAGTGATTTATATAAGCAAATTGTGACTGATTTAGATTACGACGGAGATTTAAACTTTTTTATTCAACCATATTTTTTAACAAACAAAATTTAATTATGAAAGAAAATCAAGAATTTACAACAAAATTCACCTTTCACTTAATTTACTTTGACGGTTCAACTGCACAAGAAATGTCTATGTTGAACTTCTTTGCAACCCCTAAAGAATTCGGTAATCCTGATTTAGCGGTTGAGAACTCTGTAGAGATTGTTCATACTTTTCAAAATATAACTGGATTGTTCCATGATTATATGCGAGGTATTACTGAAGATTATCTTTACAAAAATTATGAGAATGGATTTTCGCCGTCCACCAAACAAAACCCAAATTCTAAATATATCTTCAAACTAGTAGATCATTCTGCTTCTGTTAGAAACCAAGGAAAACTAACAGATGAAAAAGAAGTGAGAGTTATCTATCAGCAAGAGATTTATGCAAACGACTTCTATGCAGTACCACAGCTATCTATTCTACCTATTTGGAAAGATAATGGTAATTCAAAAGGTATTAGAAGTATGTTGAAAGATTTGCTTTCACTTAACCATTATACAAATAGGTTTAAAACACCTTTTGAAGGGGTTAAAAATACTTTCACTGTAAATAGCTATCAGCTATAAAATTATCAGTTCTATTTTTTGTTACTAAAAAAAATTATTTAATTAACTAAAGAAATTTACGATATGGATATAAATAATGAAAATCTTTCGTTTTTTGGTGAAAGATTTGAAATCAAATTTTGGAATCAAGTGATTGGACGGCGGATTTTGAAGGGAAAAGAAATTTATAGAGATATTGATTTCGGCCTCACTATTCTCCCGATTCTTAAACCCAATCACTTTTTTCTACCATCATCTAAATCTCTTTTAGCCATCGTGAAGGAATACTACGGAAAATACCGTGGTATTCCCTTCTACGATACTATCAGAGAACTTTACTCCGATAATAGTAAAGATGATAAAGAAATATTTTATCAGTTTTTAGATGATATTGAAAATGTTGTTATTGAGAATGTTGATCATATCAGAAACAATGCAAAGAACTTCGTTCAACAACAAAACTTCTTTTCTTCAGTAGAAAATATTAAGAAAGGTTTAAAAGAAAACAAAATTAAATCATTTGAAGATGCTGTTGATAAAGTAAGGAAATCTATTGAAATTAACGACCTAGAAAAACGACCATTAATTTTTGATAGTGAAACCTTTACAACAGTTGATGATACTAACAGAATCCCTATTTCAACTGGATTAGGCGTATCTTTCGATTCAGTTTTGAGTGGAGGCCCTTCAAGAGGTGATTTGTGTGTATTAGGTGCTGGTTACGGTGTTGGTAAAACTACTTTTTCTGTTGTTACCTCTAGTGCTGCTTTTAGTGAAGGTAAAACCGTTCTTTATGTTTACTTTGAAGGTGCTCAAGACCAATTGGTTTCTAAATTTCAAGCACATTGGACTGGACTAGAAATTAATGAAACAAGAAAGAATAGAAATAAGGATTTTGTGGAAATGGAATGTAAGAAGTATTTGAAAAAAGGTGAGAAAGCAGGTGGTAAATTAATCGTTAAAAAATTTGATGCAATTAATACTCGGTGGAGTGATATTGAACAAACAATGTTTTACATCGAGAAAGTATTAGGGCACAAATTAGATTTGATTATTGTCGATTACTTGGATTGTATTAAAAGTGAAAAGGATTATGGCGATAGAGATTATATGGCGGGTCCTGAAGTTCTAAGACAAATCGAGCACTCGATAAGTGAGGAAAAATTCAATTGTGCTGCATGGGTTTTGATTCAAGGTAAAAAGGATTCACATGGTATGAAAGATGTCTTACCGACGATGCTAGGTGGTTCTGTTGACCTTTTAAAGATTGCTCACGTATTGATAACTGTAGGTAAAGATGAAGAGCAAGAAACGTCTGGTACAGCAAATGTGAACTTTTGGAAAAACCGTTTGGGACAAGGGCGATTGAAATTTGAAAGCTGTATATTTAATAATGCTAAAGTGAGAATTAAAATCGAAGACTTTAACATTACTAGTTCAATGGAATCTAATAAAAAAAATAAAAACTAATAACATATATGAGTAAACTATTCACAGACAGGATTCATTATAAACCCTTTGAATACCCCGAATATTATAATGAGGGTTGGTTGAAACAAATGCAAGCCTTTTGGCTTCACACTGAAATTCCGATGCAAAGTGATATCAAAGATTGGAATGAAAAACTTAAAAGTCACGAAAAACATTTAGTTGGTAATATCCTTTTAGGTTTTGCTCAAACTGAATGTGCGGTATCAGATTATTGGACTGGTATGGTAACAAAATGGTTTCCAAAACATGAAATACGTCAAATGGCAATGGCTTTTGGATCTCAAGAAACAATTCACGCTGTTGCATATTCGTATTTGAATGAAACTTTGGGTTTAGAAGATTTCCAAGCATTTCTACATGAACCAGCTACAAAAGCACGTTTTGAATTGTTAACTGAAGTAAGTGCAGATTATTCTCCTTCAGATATAATCAATAACCCACAAGCAAGAATTGAGGTTGGTCGTAGTTTAGCTATTTTTTCTGCTTTTGCTGAAGGTGTGGCTTTGTATTCTTCCTTTGCTGTTCTATATTCTTTCCAAATGCGTGATACTAATATGCTTAAAGGAATAGGTCAACAAATGAAATGGAGTGTTAGGGATGAATCATTGCACTCAAAAATGGGGTGTGCCTTGTTCCGACACATGTGTGAAGAATTCCCTGATCTGAAAGATGCAGCTCAAGAAACAATTTATGAAGCTGCTGGTTTAATTATCAAATTAGAGCATAATTTTATTGATAAGATGTTTGAGCAAGGGGATTTAGATAATCTAAAGAAAGAAGACCTTAAACACTTTATCACAAAAAGAACGAATGAAAAATTGATAGAATTAGGATATAAAGCTAAGTTTAATTTTGATGCAGAAAAGGCATCTGAACTAGATTGGTTCTATCATTTAACTGGTGGTTTAACTCATACTGACTTTTTTGCTCTTAGACCAACTGATTACAGTAAGGCAAATGAAGGTGAAGATTGGGAAACTGGATTGTGGTAATTTTTTTAAACTATTGACTAATTATTTTAACTAAAAAAAATATATTTTAATATGATTAATTACGGAGAAGAACTAGGATGGGAAGTCGGTGTTGACTTCCCAGAATGGGGTAATACAGAAGTCTATATAAAGACTATCTCAAAAGAATACCTTTTAAAAGGAGAAAAACCAAAAGATGCTTATTGGAGAGTTTCAACAACTGTTGCTAAACGTTTGAATAAGCCACAGTATGCAACTAAATTCTTTGATTACATTTGGAGGGGATGGTTGAATTTGGCAACCCCTGTTTTAGCAAATACAGGTACGGATAGGGGGCTACCTATTAGTTGCTTTGGTATTGATGTTGGAGATAGCATTTATGATATTGGTGCTAAGAACCTAGAGTTAATGGTTCTAGCAAAGAACGGTGGTGGTGTAGGTATCAATGTTAATATGATTAGACCAGCAGGTGCAAAGATTACAAATAATGGTACATCAGATGGTGTTGTTCCATTTTGTAAGATTTATGATTCAACTATATTGGCTACTAACCAAGGATCAGTTAGAAGAGGTGCTGCATCAGTAAATATAAAAATTGATCACCCAGATTTTGAAGATTGGTTGGAAATTCGTGAGCCTAAAGGTGATGTTAATAGACAATCACTTAATTTACACCAATGTGTTGTAGTAAGTGATAAATTTATGAGAAAGTTAGAAGAAGGTGATGTTGAAGCTAGAAGAAAGTGGGGTAAATTGTTGCAAAAAAGAAAAGCAACTGGAGAACCATATATTATGTTTAAAGGGAACGTCAATAAAGCTAACCCTGAAATGTATAAAAAGAATGGTTTGAAAGTTCACATGACAAATATTTGCTCTGAAATTGCTTTGCATACTGACGAGCAACACTCTTTTGTATGTTGTCTAAGCTCTTTGAATTTAGCAAAATATGATGAATGGAAAGACACTGATTTGATTTATACTGCTACTGTTTTTTTGGACGGCGTTTTGGAAGAATTTATTCAAAAAGCAAAAAATATGAAAGGGTTTGAAAATTCAGTTAGGTCAGCAGAGAAGGGAAGAGCTTTGGGGCTAGGGTGTTTAGGCTTCCACACGTATCTTCAACAAAAAGGTATCCCATTCGAAGGTCTAAGAGCACAATTTGAAACTCGTAAAATTTTCTCTCAAATAAAAATTGAGTCTGAAAAAGCAAGTAGAGATTTGGCTTTAGAATACGGAGAACCGCTTTGGTGTAAAGAAAGTGGCTTTAGGAATACACACCTTAGAGCTATTGCTCCAACGGTCTCTAACTCGAAATTAAGCGGTAATGTGAGTGCTGGTATTGAACCTTGGGCTTCTAACTTATTTACAGAACAATCCTTGAAAGGTACCTTTATTAGAAAGAATAATGAACTAGAAAAAGTACTTGACGTAATAGGTAAAAATACAAAAGAAGTTTGGGACCAAATTCTTCAAGACGGTGGTTCAGTACAAGGACTAGACTTTTTAGATGAATGGTGTTATTATAATGAAAAATTAACAAGAGTCTCTGAAGTTCCACCTGAAGACATTGATGTTAAAACTTACACTGTAAAAGATGTATTTAAGACTTTCAAGGAAATTAATCAGTTGGATTTGGTAAAACAAGCAGGTGTAAGACAACAATATATAGATCAGGCAGTATCTTTGAATTTAGCGTTTCCAGCACAAGCTGATCCAAAATTCATCAATACAGTACATTTGGAGGCATGGAAACAAGGTGTTAAAACACTTTATTACATGAGAACCGAATCTGTTTTAAGAGGAGATATTGCAGCTAAAGCTACTGATTTATCTTGCTTGTCTTGTGACGGATAAAAAAATAGTAATGCTCTTTTTTTGACTTAATATTTATATTTGTATAAAATGGTTTATCCACATGAGCAACTATGTATTGTCAATTAAGACAAAAGAGGGCAGTTATTACGGTGGTTCGATAAAAGCAGCTAACGTCGATGATGCGGACGAAGCTGCTTTTTCTATTTACACCAGTTTACAAAGGGAAGGCTTTAAAGTAATACAAGACATTGAAGCTATTGATTATTTTAATCTAAACGGTAGTTTGCCTATCCCAGACAACATTGATTTATTTTATTATGTAACCTATCATAGGTTAAATGTAGATGAAAATATTGAACCTATATTGATAGATAATTTAATAAAATATTTTGAAAAAAAAGAGGAATATGAGAAATGTTCTTTTTTATTAAAAATGAAAAACTCTAAAATTTTAGAACCAGAATTATATGACTAAATTAGTTAATATTGTAGAAAAAAAATATGCTGCTGGAGTTCTACCTGTGTGTTTAAATACGGGTAGAATTCTTCTTGGGAAAAGAGGTCCGAAGCTAGATAAAGAGCCTAATAAATGGTGTGATTTTGGTGGTAAGTCCAATAATTACGAAACACCTTATGAAACTGCTATTAGAGAATTTTATGAAGAGACAGGTAAAATTATGGCTGTAAAATTAATTCCTTCCTTCGTTAATACGACTGGTGATATGGATTACTATAATTTTATAGGTATAGTTGAGGAAGAATTTAAACCATTGATTAACGTACCAACGGTAGACTATGAAATCGAAGTAGCTGATTTCAAATGGCTTACAGTTGATCAGTTCTTTAAATTTGAGAAATCAAAATTACATTGGGGAATGGACCTGCTTAGAAAGAAAGCTGAAAAGCAGATCAAAGATTTATTTAGTTAAAAAAGCCGTCTTCATAATGTTTTTTGAAGATTTGCCTTAACTTAAATATCTTAGACTCCATTTCCAATTTCAAATGAATGTCTTCTTCAAGATTTACATTTTGTTTTGTAGCTATTTGGATGAAGAAAATAAATTCTTTTGTTTGATGTAAATTATAGATTTTTGAATATCTAAAGCCCTCGGAAATGAATATTTTTTTCAATAATCCATCTTCCATTTTAGGGACA
>Ga0181553_10006059_pt1 | contig 10037 bp, 9 predicted proteins | sample 011ome_17_FD_133753 | JGI IMG/M metagenome (GOLD analysis project Ga0181553, IMG submission 133753) | Coastal salt marsh microbial communities from the Groves Creek Marsh, Skidaway Island, Georgia - 011502XT metaG (megahit assembly) | ecosystem: Environmental > Aquatic > Marine > Intertidal zone...
AATATCGCTAAATATATTCGCATTGATCATGTTGCCGAATAAAGGACCGGTAAGAACGACAGTACCAATGGCTATTAAACCTATCTTAATACTTAGTAATAATTTTTTAAGCGGCAAATCTACTTGGAAAAGTGTAAGAGCAATAAACGGAGCGAATAGGAAGTGTATTATCCTTCCCAAGTGATGAAACTCAGCATTAAAACCATACGCAATCATAATTGAAAGCAGCATTATCAAAAAATAGCCTGTTGTCAGCCAAGAAAATAGTTTTAATTCTGGTATCTGAAACGGATTTTTTTTTTCAGAAATTGCAATATAGATGCCTAATATTGTAAAAATTAATAGAATTAAATTGCCAAATATTTTTATTGAATTAATTAAGATAGGGAATAGTAATAGTAGGATTATTACAAAATTTGAATGCTTTTCTATTGTATTTTGTCCACTCATAGACTAAGGTTTTACAAGTTGTATGATATAATTTAATAGTTAATTTTATACTAGCCAATAGAGTGAGTAATAGGTTATGAAAATATATATCATGAGCCCTAAAAAACATAAAATAAGAAGGGAATCCATGGTAAGCTTGCTCGAACAAACAGGGTTTGAATTTGAATTTATGTCTATTAATGATGATTTGGAACTAACTCCTGAAGCTATTTTAAAAAATCATAACACTCAAAAAACAAGAGATACTTTTGGTAGAGAATTTTCTCGTGGAGAGATAGCCTCTACATTGAATCACTTGCTTGCTTATAAAAAAATTATTGAATCTAGGGATGATACTGCAATCATACTGGAGGATGATATGTCCTTTAATGGAAAAGAATTTTACCGTATTGTCAGTCTAGCATCGAAACTAGTTAATACATCACAACCCCAGGTGTGTTTATTGACACCAGTTATTTCATATTTAAAGCATAATGCTATTAAGATAACCAATAAACATAAGATTGTTTCTGTTGTTCAGGCTTGGGACGCTGGTTATATTATTAATCAATCTGCAGCAAAAAAGATGGTAGAAATAAATAAAGAATCATGGATTCTTGCAGACGATTGGGTTAAATATAAAAGGTATGCTGATATTAATGTACTCAGCGTGGTACCTCCAATTACAAAACAAGACACAAGATTTGATTCTAATTTATTGACCGATCGAAAGAAATCAAATAGAAACAATAAAACTTTTAAATATATTATTTCTAGAAATAAATACAAAATAATGGCAGACTTAAAGAAGTTCTTTTATCTTTATCCATTTAGGGGCTATATTAGAAATAAGAATGTTTGACAACAAAGTAACTCATTAAATGAAGATAATTCCAGTTATTCTTTCAGGTGGCTCAGGTACGCGTCTTTGGCCATTATCTCGTAAAGAATATCCTAAGCAATATTTGGCGCTGGCGGGTGATAACACCATGCTTCAAGAAACTATTCTGCGTCTTAACGGATTAGATAACCTTGCAGATCCAATTATCATCTGTAATACTGATCATCGCTTTCTAGTGGCTGAGCAGTGTCAACAAATCAGTATTGAAAGTCCAACAATATTACTAGAGCCTGTTGGTAGAAATACTGCTCCTGCAATTGCTGCAGCTGCACTACAAGTTTTAAAGGATTTTAATCCAGATTCGATACTGTTAGTGTTGTCAGCAGATCATGTTATTCGAGATATTAAAACATTCCACAAAGCCATTAACGTTGCTAGCAAACAAGCGCAAGCTGGCAAGCTGACCACCTTTGGTATTGTGCCAACGAATGCTAATACAAGTTATGGCTATATTAAATCATCAGAAGAGAATAATAATGGTGCATACAAGGTTGAAGAATTTGTTGAAAAGCCAGATCTAAAAACTGCACAAACTTATCTAGAACAGGGTAATTACCTTTGGAACTCTGGTATGTTTATGCTTAAAGCCAGTACATTGATTGATGAGTTAACAATACATTCGCCCAATATTGTTGAATCAGTCAATAATGCGATTAACAACGCCAAACAAGATCTTGATTTTATCCGTCTTGATAAGAAGGCCTTTGAATCATCTCCATCTGATTCCATTGACTATGCGCTTATGGAGAAATCCAGCAATGTAGTGGTTGTGCCATTAGATGCTAAGTGGAATGATGTTGGCGCTTGGTCAGCACTTTACGATATTGGCAAAAAAGATAACCAAGGTAATGTTATAAAAGGTGATGTTATCACTCAACATACCACCAACACCTACATCAATGCTAATCATCATATGGTCGCTACTATTGGTGTAGATAATCTCATTATTGTTGATACTGCCGATGCAACCTTTGTTGCCACACGAGATAAAGCTCAAGAAGTAAAGGCCATTGTTGAATCGCTACAGGCTCAAGGGCGTGATGAAGGCGACGCACACCGTAAAGTGCATAGACCTTGGGGCTGGTATGACTCTATCGAGTCTGGTGAGAACTTCCAAGTCAAACGTTTGTATGTAAAATCAGGCGCCAAACTATCTCTGCAGATGCATCATAAACGTGCAGAGCATTGGGTGGTGGTTCACGGTACAGCAACAGTTACTAAAGGAAAGCAAACATTTAGCCTTAATAAGGGCGAGTCAACCTACATTCCGTTGGGTATTACTCATGCTTTAGAAAATAACACCAAAGAGCAGCTAGAGGTTATCGAAGTGCAAAGTGGATCTTACTTGGGTGAAGATGATATTGTAAGATTTGAAGACATTTATAATAGAGTATTTTAGGAATCAAACATGGTAAATAATAAAGTAGCATTAATCACCGGAATCACTGGTCAAGACGGCGCTTACCTGGCGGAGTTTTTATTAGATAAGGGCTATGAAGTGCACGGTATTAAGCGCCGATCTTCTTCTTTTAATACAGACCGTATTGATCATTTATACCAAGACCCTCATGAAGCTAACTGTAAGCTTATACTCCACTATGGCGATCTATCTGATTCAATGAGTTTAGTGCGCATTATTCAAAAAATTCAGCCTGATGAGATCTACAATCTTGGCGCACAATCACACGTCGCTGTATCGTTTGAAACCCCTGAATACACAGCAGACACAGTTGGTTTAGGTGCGCTGCGAGTACTAGAGGCCATTCGCATTTCAGGTCTTGAGAAAAAAACCCGCTACTACCAAGCCTCTACCTCAGAGCTATATGGCGAAGTGCAAGAAACTCCACAAAAAGAAACCACCCCTTTTTACCCACGCTCTCCTTACGCAGCAGCCAAGCTATACGCTTACTGGATAACCATTAACTATCGTGAAGCTTACGGTATGTATGCCTGTAACGGCATCTTGTTTAATCACGAATCTCCAGTTAGAGGAGAAACCTTCGTAACCCGAAAAATCACCAGAGCACTAGCCCGAATCTCACTAGATCTGCAAGACACAGTCTACCTTGGTAATATGGACGCCAAACGTGACTGGGGTCATGCCAAAGACTACGTAGAAATGCAATGGTTAATGCTACAACAAGATGAGCCAGATGATTTTTGTATTGCTACTGGCGTGCAGTATTCAGTCCGTGACTTCGTCAACTTTGCATGGGGTCATCTAGGTAAAACTATCCGTTGGGAAGGTGAAGGCATGGATGAAAAAGGTTACGATACTGAAACAGGCAATTTGATCGTTGCAGTTGATAAACGTTACTTCCGCCCAACAGAAGTAGAAACATTATTAGGTGACCCGACCAAAGCCAAGGAAAAGCTAGGTTGGGAGCCAAAAATCACCTTAGAAGAAATGGTACATGAGATGATGGAAAATGACATCAACATCGCCAAGCGTGACTCTTTAGTCAAAAAGCACGGCTTCAAAGCGCCAGACTTTAACGAGTAATTAATTTAGATATGAATCTTAACGATAAAATATATATTGCAGGTCACAGGGGTTTAGTTGGCTTTGCTATAGTTAGACAATTGGAATCCAGAGGCTTTACTAATCTTTTAATGCGCACACATAAAGATCTAGATCTCACTAATCAAGCGCAAGTGCAAAACTTCTTTAAAAAAGAAAAACCCGATTATGTCATTCTTACAGCTGCCAAAGTAGGTGGAATTCATGCAAATGGCACTTATCCTGCAGAATTTATCTATAGTAATTTAACCATTCAAGGTAATGTTATTCATAGTGCCTATGAAAACAATATTAAACGTTTATTATTTTTGGGTAGCTCCTGTATTTATCCTAAATTTGCTTTGCAACCAATAAAAGAAGAAAGCCTGTTAACGGGGGTTTTAGAAGAAACAAATGAACCTTATGCGGTTGCTAAAATTGCAGGCATTAAAATGTGTGAATCTTATAATCGCCAATATGGTACTGATTTTCGTAGTGCCATGCCAACTAACTTGTATGGACCAGGTGATACTTACCATTTAAAAAATTCCCATGTTATTCCTGCATTAATGCGTAAATTTCATGAAGCAAAAATTAGTAATGACAAGGTGGTGTCTGTTTGGGGCAGTGGAAAAGTTAAACGAGAATTCTTGTTTGTTGATGATTTAGCAGAAGCTTGTGTTCACTTAATCGGCATTGCTAGAGAGAGCTACCAATCAATTACGAAACCAATGGTGTCACATGTAAATATAGGCTTTGGAAAAGATGTAACGATTAAAGAGTTGGCAGAGCTAATACAAAAAACTGTAGGTTTTGAAGGTGATATTGTTTGGGATGGGTCAAAACCTGATGGAGTGCCAAGAAAATTACTAAACGTTTCTAAAATTAATCAATTGGGCTGGAAGGCACAGACGACATTAGAAAGAGGTCTGATAAAAACTTACAAATCAATGATTGAAAAAAATGAGAGCACGACCAATGGCATTTGATTTTACGATTGAAGAATCAAAATTATTAAAAGGTGTAATAATTATTAGACCATCTGTATCAAGTGACATTAGAGGGTCTATTTGGACGTCATTTTTAAAAGGTGAAATTGATAAATTATTACCTATAGGTTTAAATTTTAAGCATGATAAGTTTTCAGAATCTACCCATAATGTATTAAGAGGCATTCATGGTGATAACAAGTCCTGGAAATTAGTGACATCAGTATATGGAGAAATACAGCAGGTTGTGGTAGATTGTCGGGAGCATTCACACACTTACTTGCAATGGGAGAAATTTGTTATTAACAAAGAAAATCAGCAATTGATTTTAATTCCACCCAATATGGGTAATGCCTATTATGTAAGTAGTAAAAATGCAGTCTATCATTATAAATTAGCCTATGAAGGTGATTACATAGACGCAAATGAGCAGTTTACGTGTGCATGGAATGATGTAAGTATAAATATTGATTGGCCCACTGATAGTCCGATATTATCTGATAGGGATATGACGGCACCATCCAAGAAAAAATAAATATTAATATGAGCTATATACAAAAACTCCTGCAATTATTGCTTTCTATATTTTGATTAGAAATATAAAGAAAGCAATAAGCCATAAAGGTTTTCAAAGGTATGCTGTGAATTCACTTTGGCTATTTTCCGAAAGGTTCTTAAGAATTATTTCTGGATTGGTTGTAGGGGTATGGGCTGCTAGATATTTGGGCCCTGAACAATTTGGCACCCTTAATTACATTATTAGCTTTGTAGCTATTTTTGCAGCATTTTCTAGTCTTGGTCTCGATGTAATTCTTGTGAGAGAGTTGGTAAGGCAAGAGAGTAGGTTGAATGTATTACTAGGGACGGCATTCATTCTAAAATTAATAGGCGCTATTACTACTATTTTTTTAATTTTTGTTTCAGGCTATTTTACCTCTAATGATTATGATACAAATGTAATGATCATAATTGTTGCTTCAGCAATAATATTTAGTAGCTTTAATGTTGTAGATTTGTATTTTCAGGCAAAGGTTAAAAGTAAGTACACAGTATATGCAAATATAGCAGCCCTTCTTTCATCTTCAACAATTAAAATATTGCTTATTTTGTTTGAGGCCAATCTTGAGGCCTTTATTTGGATTGTTCTATTTGACAGTGTAATTCTTGCAACTGGTTATTTGTATTTTTATTTCCATAATAATTTATCAATTAAAGAATGGAAGTTTGAAAGTAAAGTTGCACTAGAACTACTAAAGGATAGCTGGCCTCTTATTTTCTCAGGCGTTGCAATCGCAATATATATGAGGATTGATCAAGTGATGATCAAAGAAATGATGGATTTGAATGCAGTTGGGCAATATGCAGCGGCAGTTAAAATTAGTGAAGCTTGGTATTTTATACCTATGTTACTAGGTGCATCTTTATCTCCAGCTATACTTAATGCTAAATATAATAATGAAAAATTGTATTATTCTAGGCTGCAATATTTCTATACTTCTATGGTTTGGGTAGCTATTTTAATTGCCATGCCTGTTGCCTACTTTTCAAAAGAAATAATTATCCTACTTTATGGGAGTGAATTTACTGAAGCAATACAGGTGTTAGTAATTCACGTATGGGCAGGAGTATTTTTATCACTAGGAGTGGCTTGTGGCAAGTGGTATTTGGCAGAAAACTATACGAAAGGAGCTTTGTACAAGGCCTTACTAGGAATGACAGTTAATATTTTTGGAAACTATATTCTTATACCGATATATGGCATAAATGGCGCAGCTTTCTCCACATTAGTGGCGCACTTATCGGCAAACATCTTGTATGATATATTTGATCGACGTGTAAGAGGGCAATTAAAATATAAATTTAGAGCTTTTGTACCATTATATTTATTAAGGGCAAAAAATGAAAAAATATAAAGTTATTTATACTACAGGAGCATTCGATCCATTTCATTATGGGCATTTAATCATACTAAAAAAAGCAAAAAAATTAGCAGAAACCTTGATTGTAGGTGTTTCAACTGATGCTTTAATAAAAAAAGACAAAAAAAGACAAGCTTTCATGCCACTTGAGCATAGAATAAAAATTATAGAAGAGTTAAATTGTGTAGATAAAGTTGTCCCTCAAATTGATAAAAATAAACAAGGAGCAGTTGATGAATTGAAAGTTGATGCAATAGTTGTTGGGTCAGACTGGAAGGGAAAGTATCCTTCTGTAACTTGCGACATTATTTATTTTGACTATACGGATAATATTAGCTCAACCATGATACGGCAAAAAATTTAAATGCAAAAAATTTTAGAAAAATTTGATTATGAAAGTCTACTGATAAAAGAATACAAAAATTGGTATTTAATTTTAAGAAAAGAGCAGACAACACTCGGCTCTTTAGTTTTAATTGAAAAAAGTTTTAAGACTAAATATTCTGATATATCTAGTCAAAGTTTTTTAGAGTTTGGAGAAGTTGTAAAAGAAATTGAAAGAACGCTTAGTGCATTATTTATCTACGATAAAATTAATTACCTTATGTTGATGATGGTTGATGATGAAGTTCATTACCATATAGTTCCTAGGTATTCCCATGATAAAATTTTTGACGATATTATCTTTAAAGATAATGACTGGAAAGGGCCACCTAATTTTAATGAATTCAATAAAATAGATAATGAAACAAGAAAGAATTTAATTAAACTAATAAAAAATAGTTTAGAGTAAACAATGAAAATAAATTTAATATTATTTACAATAAGCACTGATTTTAAAAAAATACAAAATGTAATTTGTGAAATAGGTAATGATCATCCTATTTATTTATTATCACCCCATAAGGCTTTTGAAAATGAGATATTTAAAATAGGAAGTGAAATGAAAAAAGAAATTATTTTCATTTCATTTTATGAGTTTATCAATCAAGAGGAAATGGAGTACTGTGATGCCCAAGCAGACTTGGTGATTGTAAATAAATATAACTCAAGGCTTGGACGTTTACAAGACTATTATTCGGAAATAAAAAAGCTAAAAAATAATATTATTTTATCAAATTTAAAATCTCAGTATGAAATAGTTAATAAATATATCTGTGCAGATGACCTAGGTATATTTAGAAAAACTTGGACTGAAGATGGTTTTTTTGAAAAAATAGATATTAAGACAGGGCTTAAAGGAATTAATCCGCTATCTAAAATTAAAAACTTACTATTTATAAAAGCTGAATGTAATATTTTAAAAACTAATAAAGAGTCGTATTATTTATTGGGTAAGCCAGATAGAGTTCTGCAATATTTAAAAAATGAAGAAAATACATTGACTAAGCTTTCCTTTTTAGATGAATTTTTGTTTAATCTTACTTACAAAATAAGTGTATTAAATTTTAAAGGGTTTCCATGTAGATTTATACTTAAACAATGTGCAAAGCTATTAAAAAATAGGGGTCCAAGTTTAAAAAAAATGATTGTCCCGATACATGCGCATATGGATAACTATAGTTATTTCTCTAAAATATTAGATTGTAAATACATCCTTTTACAAGATTGCTACTTGCCAAATAACTATACTAGTACCTACCTTAAATATTGGGAAGGAGTTGATAGTTATTATATTTGGGATAAGTTGTCAGAAGGGATTTTTATAAAGCATGATTTGCATTATGTAAAATGGGATAGTTATAAAGATAATTATCTACCAAAGATTGCGCTAGAAAAAGAATTTACCATTAAAAAGGTATTATTTCTGGCTAGTGGATCTGGTGATTGGACCGCATTAAAAAATAGATCTGATGAAGATTTAATGTTTTTAGCTTTGATAAATATTTCAAAATTACTCCCAACAATTGAGTTTTTATTTAGACCACATCCACTATGGCTGCATAAAAGTCATCAAGGGACTAATTCAATTCAAAGACTAATGAATTATGCAAATGAATTAAATTTACCGAATTTTAAAATATCTGGTGGAGCGTTACAAGAGGGGCTAAATTTCCAAAATCATCAAAACTTATCAGCTGCTTCATCCAGTATTGATTATGATATAAATTCTTCGGATATTGTATTTGGTGACCACTCTCAATCAATGGTTACTTCAGCAGAAAGAGGAAAAATTATCGCCTCAATAAGTTTGGCAAAGCGAAAAGAATTTTTTTCAAACTATAGTAAATTAGGATTCACAATTTTAAAATCTGAACAAGATATTTTTAAATTTTTAGATTTATTTTCTAAGCCATCTGATAGAGAAAGGTTTGAGCTTAAATATAACAATTCAATTGAACTATACAATACAAGTTATAGTTAAAAAATAAGATTAGTTAAGGGTTGCAAATAAGACAAAGAATGAGTCAGCGTGGTAATTGTTGGGATAATTTGCCAATGGAGCGGTTTTTTAGAAGTTTAAAGAGCGAATGGGTGCCCACAAAAGGATGCTCAGGCCTCGATTACACAGTATATTGCCAGTACAGGCCGCATCAACATAACGGTGGCTTGCCACCAAATAAAGCAGAGATAAAGTTTAATGATTAGAGCATTAAAACAAATATACATAAAAGAACAGTTTAATCCAAAAATATTGGGACTTTTTATAAATCCTTTTTATTTTGCTAGAAAGGGTTTATATCAAAATGTATCAAAATTAATTACCAACCTAAATGGTAAATTACTAGATGTTGGTTGTGGTACAAAGCCTTATAAGAATATTTGCAAAGTAGATGAATATATGGGACTTGAAATTGATGACGAAGGAAATAGAAATCATAGTCATGCTGATGTATTCTATGATGGTAAAGTCATTCCATTTGAAGATAATAGTTTTGACAGTGTTTTATCAAATCAAGTGTTTGAACATGTATTTAATCCAAACGAATTTTTGCAAGAAGTAAATCGTGTAACAAAAAGTGCAGGGATGTTTCTTATGACAGTTCCGTTTGTTTGGGATGAACATGAGCAGCCTTATGACTATGCTAGGTACTCTTCATTTGGACTGAAACATATTTTAAGTGAAAATGGATTTGAAATAGTTGTACATAGAAAAAGTAATAATGGACTTGAGGTGATATTTCAACTTATTAATGATTATATTTTCAAAGTTACTATAACTAAAAGTATTTATATTAATTTATTTGTAACTCTAATTTTGATGGCGCCTATAAACATAATTGGCCTGATTTTATCTAAGTTGTTACCTAAAAATGATGATTTATATTTGGATAATATTGTTTTAGCTAAAAAAGTGA
>Ga0181553_10006062_pt1 | contig 10034 bp, 13 predicted proteins | sample 011ome_17_FD_133753 | JGI IMG/M metagenome (GOLD analysis project Ga0181553, IMG submission 133753) | Coastal salt marsh microbial communities from the Groves Creek Marsh, Skidaway Island, Georgia - 011502XT metaG (megahit assembly) | ecosystem: Environmental > Aquatic > Marine > Intertidal...
AAGCAAGAGCTAAAAGCTTTGCAAGATGAAATAGAAAGAGATAAAGAAAACACAACACTTGCAAGATTTATAAGAAACCTAGAATCAAGAATCTATGCACAATTATCAAGACAGCTTGTAGAAAATTTATTTGGAGAAACTCCAAGCGATAGTGGTGTATTAGAATTGGAAGGTAACAGAATAGAGTATAATGTTGTTGATGAAATTATAACTTTAAACATAACAGACTCAGATGGTAATACGACAACTATATCCCTTCCTATTGGTAGCTTTACTTTCTAGCTGCGCAATAATAATAGATCCGTTAGAAAACAACCTACCACCTATACAAAAGATAGAAAAACCTGAGATAGGTACATTGCTTGTGCCTGAACTTGCAAACATACAGTCTGCAAATAAAACAAACCCAGTTGTCGCTATATACACAGGTGGTTTTACAGACCAAACAGGGCAAAGAAGAAGTAATAGTTCTTACGCAACCTTTTCATCTGCGGTAACACAAGCACCAGACGCATACCTTATAAGAGCGTTAAAACACGCAGGAAGTAATAAAGATGGTTTCTTTGATGTAGTTGAGCGTGTTGGTTTAGATAACGTAACCAAAGAACGTCAAATCATACGAAGTGCTAGACAACAAAACAAAGATAAAAAGAAGCTTCCAGATTTATTATTCGCAGGTTTGATAATGCAAGGTGGCGTGATATCATACGAAAGTAATGTAAAGTCTGGCGGTGCTGGTGCTAGATACTTAGGCATTGGAATGTCTAGGCAATACAAGCAAGACACCGTAACCATATCTTTACGAACTGTATCTGTAAGTACAGGTAGAGTGTTACTAGAAGTATTGGTAACTAAAACAATATTAAGTGCATCTATCGATCAAGATGTTTTTCGTTTTATTACTGACAACACCGAACTAGTAGAAATAGAAAACGGTTTAGTCAGAAACGAGTCAATCAATATAGCACTACAGACAGCAATAGAAACTGCTGTGCTACAAACAATTAAAGAAGGAACAACCAGAGGATATTGGAATATAAATGAACAAATTAAAACTATTGATTGCAATGATGATTGTATCGCCTCTATACGCGGCTGATAACGAAATATACATTGACCAAAGCGGTTCTACAGCAAACATTGACCTAGAGCAGTTAGGATCATCTAACATTATTGGCGGACTTAATTCTGTTGCAGGTACACTTACAGCATTAGACTTAGACGGTTTAAACCTAACATTAGACATAAACCAAATAGGTAATACTAATAAATTTTTAGGTGATATTCTTGGTGACAACATTACTGGTTTCTTTGAGTTTGACGGAGATAGTAATACTTTTACTATACAAGGCGACCCAACAGATACCTATGGTATAGATAGTTCTGATTTTAATGTAGATGTTACTGGAAGCTCCAATGACTTTACATTAGACGTTGGTACATCTGCACTTGCAGGCACGCTTGACTTAGACTGGATAATTAACGGCGACAGCAACACATTTGATTTTGATATAAACTATGATGGTGCTACTAACTATGTTGATGTAGATGGGGATAGTAATACAGTAAACTTTACAGGAAGTGGATATGCAGGCGGATATTTCTATCTTGACCAAACAGGCAACAGCAGAACATTTAATATTATACAGTCGTCAACCCTTGCTAGTGATTGGTTACAGATTAACTCTACTGGTTCTAACGGTACTATTTGTGTCGTTCAGAACGATGGCGGAACAAGCACAAGCTGTTGACGTAGGCAACATATCTGAATTAACTGGCGAAGCTAGTGTTGTTAGGGATAAGTCTTATAACGCTAAACTAGCATTTAACATCCAACAAAACGATGAAGCTGTAACAACTGATGGTCGTATGGCTATCAGATTCTTAGATGACTCACAAGTAAAGCTAACAGAACATTCGCAACTTACCATAGACGAATATATCTTTGACCCTAACCCTAGTAAATCTAAAATGGCTATTACCTTTGGTTTAGGTACAGCCAGGTTTATTACTGGTGGTTTAAACAAGATAGATAAAAATAATATAAATCTTAAAACTCCTACTGCAAACATAGCAATTCGCGGCACAGATTTTACTGTAACTGTAGATGAAATAGGTCGTAGCTTGTTAATTTTATTACCTGATATCAATGGTTTATCTAGTGGTGAGATAGTTGTTACTACAGCTATGGGTACAGTAACATTGAATAAACCCTACGAAGCTACAACAGTAGATGTATTTGAAAAGTCACCTACACCCCCTGTAATCTTAGACTTAACCCTAGACCTTATAGACAATATGCTTATTGTTAATCCACCAAAAGAAGAGGTGGTTATAGAAGAAACCACACAAACACGAAAGAAAAACATACTGGATTTTAATGACTTAGATATAGATTACCTAGAAGAAGATTTTTTAGATTCAGATAAAGAACTAGAGTTTACAGAGTTAGATATAAATTATCTTGATGTAAACTTCTTAGAAGATTTACTAGATGTAATAGATGCACTACAAGAAATAAAACAAGAGGATCAACTAGCACAAGATGCTACATCTACAAACATAGTTGGTACACAATTAGGTCAAGACCTACAAACACAGATAACATCTTTTGTGACAGGTGAAGTATTAACACTTATGCGTAGTGTCAGCGATGCTGCTAGAGTAGATATAGATTCTGCTGGTAGTTATACTGTTATCTTTATACAAGATGGTACATCAAATATTGTAAAGATAAACGGTGGTACTGGCAGCACTATCAAAATCACTCAAAGTAATTAATGAAACGACTACTATTCACCATACTTATAATACTAGGATTGCCTTTAGTATTTCAAAGTACGCCTACGGAAATACTAAAACTAAAAGTCTTTGATTATCTTGTACCCCAACAACAACCATCTGGTTACTTTACTATTTTAAATATAACCGAAGAAGATATAGATGCAGAAGGCGGTTGGCCAATACCAAGGCAAAGACTAGGAAAAATACATAAACAAATTATAGATGCTGGTGCGTTAGGTGTGGGTTGGGTTGTTAGTTTTCCGCATCCAGATAGATTTGGTGGTGATGAATTTTTTGCAGACTCTCTTGCTTATGGTACATCTATTTTGGCTTCATTTGAATACCCAAATCAAATATACCCAAAAACTGTTGGTACGGTAATCAAAGGTCCTGATGTTGGTGGTATGCTAGCAAAGGGTGTGGTACAGAATACTCACAACCTCAGAAGAAACTATATACAAGAAGGTATATCTGCTGCACCCACCGATCTTGATAATCTAGTTAGACGTATACCCTTACTACTTAGAACACCAGACGGTTATGTTAGTTCCTTTGGTACAGAGGTGTTAAAAAGTTTAGTAGGCGCAAAAACTTACATCATTACAACTAATGACATTGGTATACAAGAAATATCTGTCAGAGGATTGCCACCAATCAAAACAGACAGTCTTGGTCGTAAATGGATTAGTTGGGTAGATACACCGCAAACTAATTTACAAGAATTAGATGTTGCAAATAAATTTGTATTTGTTGGTATTACTGCTCCAGGAATCATGCCACAAGTTGCAACACCGACTGGATTATTAGAGCCACATAAAATTCAAGCTGCATTATCTGAGTCAATACTCATAGAAAACTCTCCAAGGATTCCAGATTGGTCATTAGCTGCCGAAATTTTGATTTTTGGAATTTTTGTGTCGCTGACATGGCTTACAATTAATTATCTTGGTGTGGTTAAGGGTTTAAGTATTGCTGTAATTTTGCTCTTCACCACAGGCTTCTCAGGAGTTTTTAGCGTTCAAAAAGGCATTTTGTTGGATTTTTCATGGACTTTTATCTCACAAATCATAACTTCTACTGTTGCCTTCTATGTAAATTACAAAAAGCAATATAAATTGCGTCAACAAATTAAAAAACAGTTTGAGCATTATTTAGATCCTAGACAAATAAAACGATTACAAGATAATCCTGACTTACTAAAACTTGGTGGTGAAAAAAAAGAAGCTACATTTTTATTTACAGATGTTAGAGGTTTTACATCTTTGTCAGAAAAACTAGCACCAGAAGAAGTAACCAAGATTATGAACAAGGCTTTGACCATACAATCAGATGCTGTGCAAAAACACGGAGGTATGGTAGATAAGTATATTGGTGATGCAATGATGGCAATATTTAATGCACCAATAGATTTAGAAAATCATAGAAGCAAAGCTGTAGAAACTGCTATAGAAATAAAAGAAAACATGAAGAAAGCAAACCTAGGCATTGATATAGGCATAGGTATTAATACTGGTACAGCTGTTATTGGTAACATGGGAAGTGACACAAGATTTGATTATTCTGCTATCGGAGACTGCGTAAATACAGCAGCTAGACTAGAATCTGCAACTAAAGAAGTAGGAAAAGATATATTGATTGGTTATTCTACTGCCATAAATTGTAAATTTAAGTTAAAATTATTAAAACCGATAAGTGTAAAGGGCAAAAGCCAAAAACTATCGATATATACAATAGATGAGGAAAGATTATGCCAAAAGGAAAAGGAACATACGGAAGCAAAGTAGGTAGACCACCTAAAAAGAAAAAAATGAAGAAAACTAAAAAATGATTGATAAACTTATAGGTCCAGTAAGCGACATAGTTAATAAGCTAGTCCCTGATAAGGACTTACAAGCAAAACTAAACCATGAACTTAAAACCGAACTTCATAAAGCGAATATGGCTCAAGTGGAAATTAATAAAATTGAAGCTGGCCATAAATCTATATTTGTTAGCGGATGGAGGCCGTTTGTGGGTTGGACTTGTGGCGTTGCTATGCTTTATCACTTTTTGTTGCAGCCTATTATCATCTTCTTACTCTCAGCATTTGGAATATCTTTTATATTACCATCCTTTGACATGGGATCATTAATGACTGTATTAATGGGTATGTTAGGACTTGGCGGATTGAGAACTTTTGAAAAAACTAAAGGAATAGCAAGAAAATGAGTTGGGATAATTTTAAACTAGAAGAATTTGCTTGTAAGCATTGTGGTGAAAACAAAATAGAACATGAGCTTATAGACAAGTTACAAGCACTTAGAACTGACTGTGGTTTTCCATTTAAGATAACAAGTGGCTTTAGATGTGCAGACCATCCTGTAGAAATAAAGAAATCAAAGCCAGGTACACACGCATTAGGTTTAGCAGCTGACATAGGTGTACGAGGTAAACAAGCATTAGAAATTATATCTAAAGCTAGAGACTATGGATTTACTGGTATTGGTGTAAACCAAAAAGGTGGTGCTAGGTTTATACACTTAGATATATCTAAAGACTCACAAGGTCGACCAAGACCACACATTTGGAGTTACTAATGGATCCATTAATGTATTGGAATATTGTTATTACTTTGGTGATTGCTCCAATCATTCATGGTATAAGAAGCAACGCGACAGAGCTTAAAAGAGTTGATATACTACTCAATAAGACTCGCGAAGAAGTAGCAAGAAGTTATGTTACTAAAGAAGAATTTGCAATAAGCATAGATAGAGTTATAGATCGTTTAGATAAACTAGACGCAAAGATGGACAAGTTAATTACAGGTTAATATGGCAATAGAACTGAATCAAAGAGAAATAATAGAAGCATTAGGCAATTTAGATTTTAATACCATGGGCGCAAAAGGGTTAAGTGGATTGGGTTCTATACAAAATATAGGAACAAATCTTGCAGGCGGTCCTAGCAATTTTTTACAAAATATACCCAACATACCACAACAACAAGGCCCTGTATTAGGCCCAGATGATTTTGGTAGTTATACAATACCTTTTTCAGATCCTACATATCGTTCTGGTTTTGATTATGCTCGTTCTATAGCAGGCGGTATGCCAATGGAACAAGTCATTGCACCAGGCGTAAGTTATTCTCCAGAACAACCAGGCGGTTATACACAAGAACAATTAAACATACCTAGAGATGTAGAAAAACTTACACCTCCAGCAATAACTTATGAAACTCCTGACGATCCAACATTTTTTGGCACAGGTATTGGTGGTGTAAATATACCAGTTGATAGAAAAGATATACCGTTTAGAAATATATTTGGTGGTGTTCAAATACCAGATGTGCCACCTGTAAGTGGTTTACAAGACATAGGTAAATTATTTGATTTTGATTTTGATAGAGAAGCTATTGAAAAAATAGTACAAGAGCGAATTGCTGAAAGTATGCCAACGATTGAACAACCAGATTTATCACAGTTTGTAACGCGAGAAGATATACCATCACTAATACCAGAAGTTCCTACAGGTAGAGAATTTTCTATAGATAGAGAAGCATTAAGAAAAGAACTTATGGAAGATATGAGAGGAAGTATTAATATTCCTGATATAAGCGGTCTTGCTAGACTAGAAGATATACCTACATTTGACCCTGACATATTAAAACAAGATATTTTAATGTCGATACCACAACAACGAGTACCAGATGTTTCTAAGTTTGTAACACAAGATGATATTACTAAAGCAATATCTGGTATAGATATGCCAACCTTTCAACAGCCTGATTTATCAGCTTATGACACAAGAATTGCAGAGTTAGAACAACAACTTGCTGGTTTACAAACACCAACTGGCGGTAGATTTTCTGTAGACCAACAATTACCTAGGGGATTATTTTAATGTCGGTATCACACGAAGAAGTAGTTAAAGCTGCGCAAGCTGAACAAATATTAACATCAGAAGTTTTTAAAGAAGCAATAGAAAATCTTAAAAACGAATATATAACTCATTGGTTAAACTCAAGAGAAATAGATGATGTTACTGCTAGAGAAGATATCCACAGATCATTATTACTATTACCAGAGGTTGAAAGGCATCTGCGTATCATTGCAGAAAAAGGCAAACTAACAAAAGCTAATATAAACAAAATTAGAAAAATCGGCTAAACCTTCCCTTTTTACACATTATTAAGCTAAAATACCCTTAAATACATTAAGGAGTATTTATTATGGCAATAACGGATAAACCGACTGCTTTACAAACTGATAAGGAAGTTACTACTTCTATGTTTGAAAGTTTCTTAACCCCTGAAGAGGACAAGGTTGAGGATGCAGTCACAGAAACAGAAGAAGTAACTGAAGAAGAAGTCCTAGAAGAAGAACTTGAAGAACCTGAAGCTCTTGAAGAAGATGTAGAAGATGATGAAGAGTTTGACGATGAGGACGAAGAACTAGATGAAGAACAAACCGATGTTGAAGAGGAAGCCTTGCAACCTCAGACATTTACAGTAAAAGTAGATGGTCAAGAAGTTGAGGTGACGCAAGAGGAACTCATCAACGGATATTCTCGTCAGCAAGATTATACGCGCAAGACACAAGAACTCTCTCAACAGCGTAAGACTATTGAGCAGCAGCAAGCAGAGTTAGCGCAAAGAGATGCGATTTATTCGCAGTTGTTACCGAAGATGGAAGCCCAATTAAAGGGCGAATTGGCTAACGAACCAGATTGGAACGCTTTGTATGAAGATGATCCTGTTGGTTATGTTCGCGAAAAACAACTTTGGGATGAAAAGAAAGAAAAGCTTAGTGCTGTAAGTGCTGAACAACAAAGACTTCAACAAGAAGCCTTGGTTAAACAGCAACAACAGATTGCACAATTTGTTGAATACGGTAATCAAAAGCTTCTTGAAATAATCCCTGAGTGGCAAAACCAAGAGGTTGCTACAAAAGAAAAGTTGGCTATTAGCGAATATGCCGTGAATACTTTAGGTTATACACCTGAGGAAATTCAACAGGTTTATGATTATCGTGCTTTGCTTGGTTTAAGAAATGCTTGGTTAAACTCTAAAACAGTTGAAGCCACAAAGAAAAAACCAACACAAAAAGCACCAGCAAGAGTGGCCAGACCTGGTACTACTAACCGACCTAAATCGGCAGCACCTGTGAAAAAAGCAAAACAGAAGTTGGCCAAAACTGGAAAAATTCAGGATGCGGCTAAAGTATTTGAACAATTAATTTAATAGGAATATAAAATGGCTAAAGTAACTAACGCTTTTGACACATATACGGCTACTGCTGACAGAGAAGATTTAAGTAATATTATTTACAACATCTCTCCAATGCAAACTCCGTTTATGTCATCAATTGGTAAACGAAATATTAAAAACGTAGTGTTTGATTGGCAAACAGAATCATTACCTACTCCAAGTGCGAGTGGTCAGCTAGAAGGTTTTGAACTTTCAAGAGCTGCTGCTACAGCTACAACAAGAGTAAGTAATGTTGCAATGATCTCATCAAGAGATGCAACTGTAACTGGCTCACAAGACGCTTCAGACCCAGCTGGTAAGAGATCAGAAATGGCTCACCAACTAGCTATTATGGCTAAAGCTCTTAAAAGAGACATGGAAGAAGCTCTATGTAAAAATGGTGCTAAAACAACTGGTGACGCTACAACAGCTAGGGTAACTGGTGGTTTTGAATCATGGATTACATCTAACGATTCAAGAGGTACTTCTGGTGCTTCTACTGGTGGCGGCGCTGCTCCAACAGACGGAACTCAAAGAGCTTTAACTGAAACTCTACTTAAAGATGTTTTACAACTTGCTTTCACAAATGGCGGCGAGCCATCAATGGCAATTTGTGGACCACATAACAAACAAGTTATTTCTGGTTTCACAGGTAGAACTCAAGCTAGACAAATGATCGATGCTAATACTGTAGAAGCTTCAGTATCAGTCTACTCATCTGACTTTGGTGAACTAAAAATCGTTCCATCAAACAGATCAAGAGAAAGATCATTACTATTAGTAGATCCAGAGTTTGCAAAAGTGTCATACTTAAGAGACTTTAAAACTGTTGATATCGCTACTATTGGTGATGCTGAAACAAAAATGATTGTTGTTGAGTATGGGTTAGAAGTATCTAACGAAGCTGCTCACGGAGTCGTTGCTGATTTATCAACATCATAATATTGATATATAGCTTAAAGGGATGTTTCGGCATCCCTTTTTTTTGTGCTAAAATCTCTACATGGCAAAAACTACATTAATAGATCATAAAAAAGGTTTGCAATCTATTTTTGCAACCGAAGATGAGAAAGTTGTTTATCAAACAAAACAAGATATACAACCTACTTTAGATTATGTAAAACACCTGTCTGAACATACACCAGGTAAAGATTTTCGTCATGTAGCAGAAATACCCATGGTAATATACCAAAAAGCTTTAAGAGAAGGTTGGGCTAAAGATTCTGCACAATGGAAGAAATGGTTAAACCATTCTGATAACAAACCCTTTAGGACATGGAAAGGTAAAGTATGACATATGATGAATTAAAAACTAATATTGCAAATTTCTTAAACAGGTCAGATTTAACAGACCAGTTAGACTTTTTTATTGATGCAACAGAAGGTGAATTTAACAGAAGATTAAGAACCAAAGACATGATTAAACGTGCTACTGCTACAGCAGATGCACAATATATGTCATTACCAACAGATTGGTTAGAAGCTATTAATATAGAAATTACATCAAACGATTTTAGACCGTTATTTCAACAGTCTATTGAATCACTAGATGTCTATAGAAAAGCTAATAATAACGTAACTGGTCAACCAATTTATTATGCAATCGTAGATAATTCATTAGAGTTAGCACCTACCCCTGACACAAGTTATACGCTACAATTAACATACTATGGCACTATTGATGCTTTAAGCAGTTCTAATACAACGAACTTTATATCCACAGGATATCCAGATGCTTACTTATATGGTGCTTTAAAACACGCTTCTATCTATCTAATGGAAGATGAAAGAGTGCCGTTATTTACAGCACAATTTGAAAAAGCATTAGAAGAGATGAGAATGGAACAAGAGAAAGCAGAATTTGGCAAAGGATCTCTAATACAAAGAAGAAGAACTTATGGCAAGTCTGGTAAAAAAATGTATTATTGGAATAATAATTAGGAGATAAAATGGCTGGATTTAGTGATTATTTAGAGGATAAAGTATTAGACCATGTATTTGGTGGTAATGCTTATACAGCACCA
>Ga0181553_10006065_pt1 | contig 10029 bp, 10 predicted proteins | sample 011ome_17_FD_133753 | JGI IMG/M metagenome (GOLD analysis project Ga0181553, IMG submission 133753) | Coastal salt marsh microbial communities from the Groves Creek Marsh, Skidaway Island, Georgia - 011502XT metaG (megahit assembly) | ecosystem: Environmental > Aquatic > Marine > Intertidal...
AAGTCTAAAGCTTAGATACGCCCCTAAACAGCAGTTTTATCAGACAAAAAATCAAAGACGATTTCTAAAAAACAAACATCCTATAGTGAGCATAAATCATACTCAAGGTTTTACAGGCTTTTTTAATGGGGAGTATAATTTTTCAAAAAGTAGTTTGGAACTAGGCAAACGGTCATACATTCCCCTTTTGGGATATTCAGATATTGAGGTTGAAGTTGGTAAATTTTGGGGCACAGCGCCTTTTCCTATTTTACAAATCCCTATTGCAAACCAGTCCCTAGGTTATCAGTTTAAGTCCTTCAACCTTATGAACTATCTAGAATTCATAAACGATGAATACATAACCATTCAATGGAATCATTTCTTTAAAGGAGCTATTTTCAATAAGTTACCTCTGATAAAAAAGTTAAAAGTACGAGAGGTTATCGGGCTGAAAGCCCTCGTTGGTAGCTTAAGCGACAAAAACAACCCTAATCTACATCCTGAATTACTACAATTTCCTGAAAATAGTAATGGAGAAAAAACAACACATTTAATGAATCGTACACCTTACATTGAAGTAAGTGCTGGAATTACAAACGTATTTAAATTTATACGAATTGATATTATAAAACGGATAAGTTATCTAGATGATAAATACCAAATCAGTAGTGCATTCGGAGTAAGGGGTATGGGAATAAAATTTAGCGCAAAATTCGACTTTTAGTCTATTGACCAAGTATTCGAGCCTTTCAGCAATTCGTCTAAATTACCTTGTCCTTTTAGGTTTTTAGCTTCTTCTATTTGACCAACTAATGCTTCTTCATATAGCATTCTGTCTTCTGAGTAAAACACGCCAAATGGTCGTGGCATTTCATCGTCAAAAAACCGAGTCAGCAAACCCGCTTTTACGCGGTCTTTTTCATCGTGTATCCAAAGATCGTCAGCTGAAGTATCTTCTATTGATACAACTACTGGATTAAACCCATCTAATTTTATTCCTTTTGATTTGTTTTCGCCAAAGAGTAAAGGCTGACCATCTTCCAAAAACAGAGTCTGATTCATTTTGGTTTCCTTATCGGTCATGCCAAAGAAAGCCCCATCGTTAAAGACGTTACAGTTTTGATAAATTTCCAATAATGATGAGCCTTTGTGATCGTTAGAACGCTTTAGCATTTCCCTCATGTGTTTTGGGTCTCTATCCATTGTTCGTGCAATGAAAGTCGCGTCTGCTCCCATACACAATGCCAAAGGATTAAACGGATGATCTATAGAACCCATTGGGGTAGATTTTGTCTTTTTCCCTTTTTCAGAGGTTGGTGAATATTGCCCTTTAGTTAGTCCATAAATTTGATTGTTGAACAGCAATATATTTGTGTCAAAATTTCTACGAAGCAAATGTATAAGGTGATTTCCTCCAATCGATAAGGAATCGCCATCACCTGTAATTATCCAAACACTTAAATCGGGACGTGCGGCTTTCAATCCACTAGCAATAGCTGTAGCTCTACCGTGAATAGAGTGCATACCAAAAGTATTCATGTAATATGGGAATCTAGATGAACAGCCAATCCCAGAGATAAAAACTATATCTTCCTTGTCAACACCTATTTCTGGCATTACAGATTGAACCTGCTTAAGAATGGAATAGTCTCCACAACCTGGACACCAACGCACTTCTTGATCAGAAGAAAAATCTTTAGCAGTGTATCCTTTATTTTCCATCGTGCAATTCAATTATTCTGTTCTTTATTTCTCTTGCCTCAAAAGGCGTTCCTTTGATCTTGTTAAAAGGAATAGCGTCAATCAAATATTTATCTCTGATAATTTTTATCAATTGACCATCATTTATTTCAGGAATCAATACGCTATCAAAGCCGTTTAATAGTTGGCCAAGATTTTTAGGCAAAGGATTAATATACCTTAAATGAGCATGTGAAACTGAATAGCCTTCTACAAGTAATTCTTTGACAGCAGTTTTTACAGCACCATAAGTTGAGCCCCAAGCCAATACTAAAACCTTGCCTTTGTCAGCCCCAGAATCGATTCCTTGAAGGGGTATAAAGTCAGCTATTCGTTCTACTTTTTCAGCTCTAGTTTTCACCATAAATTCATGGTTATCAGAGTCGTATGATACGTTGCCTGTTTCGTTCTCTTTTTCCAATCCACCAAGACGGTGTTCAAGACCAGGCATACCAGGAATTGCCCACTCGCGCACGAGTTTTTCATCGCGCTTGTATGGCAAATAATCTTCAGTCTTAGTGGTTATTGGCACTTTAATTTCTTTCAAGTCTTTTGACTGAGGAAACATCCAAGGTTCAGCACCATTGGCTATGTATCCATCTGACAAAAAGAAAACTGGCGTCATGTGTTCAATAGCAATTCGGCACGCTTCTAAAGAAGCTTCAAAACAATCGGATGGTGTACTTGCAGATACTACTGGAATTGGGGCTTCTCCATTTCTTCCATACATGGCTTGCAATAAATCCGCTTGCTCGGTTTTTGTTGGCAATCCTGTTGAAGGCCCACCTCTTTGAACATTGACAATTACCAATGGCAATTCCAACATAAATGCTAATCCAATGGCTTCACCTTTTAAGGCAACACCAGGGCCTGAAGTTGCCGTAACGCCCAAAGACCCACCAAATGACGCTCCTATTGCAGCACTAACTGCAGCAATTTCATCTTCAGCTTGAAACGACTTCACACCAAAATTCTTGTGCTTAGCTAACTCATGTAAAATATCCGATGCAGGGGTAATGGGGTAAGTCCCATAAAAGAGTTCTAAGCCGGACTGTTGAGAGGCGGCAATTAGTCCCATTGCTGTTGCTTGGTTACCCATAATATTTCGGTAAGTACCGGCACTCATTTTTGCAGGCTTCACTTCAAATCGACTCGACGAAATTTCACAAGTATCAGCAAAGTTATACCCCGCTTTTAGCACCTTTATATTAGCTTCTAACACCTCTGGCTTAGACTTGAACTTTTGGGTTAAAAAGTCAATGGTATGATTTAGAGTTCTGTTATACATCCAATAGACAAAACCAAGGACAAACATATTTTTGCAACGGTCTTTTTCCTTTATTCCAAGAGTGATATCAACTAAACATTCTCGCGTTAGTTTAGTAACATTCATTTCACTAACTCTGTAGTCAGAAAGCGAATTGTCTGAAAGGGGATTTTCACCATCATCATACCCAGCAAGTCTAAGGTTTCTTTTATCAAAACCGTCCATGTTGACAATTATAGCACCTCCTTTTTTTAGTCGCTTGATATTGGCTTTTAAAGCCGCTACATTCATTACAACTAACACATCGCATTCGTCTCCTGGAGTGAAAATTTCTGTACTTCCAAACGATAATTGGAAACCAGAAACACCGGCTAATGTGCCTTGAGGGGCTCTAATTTCAGCGGGAAAGTCAGGGAAAGTGCTTAGGTCATTCCCATACAGAGCTGCTGTATTGGTGAATTGTGAACCTGTTAACTGAATACCATCTCCAGAATCTCCAGCAAAAAATATGACTACTTTTTCGACCGTTTCTTGAGTCATTTTAACTGTCTATTTTATCAATATCAACTACTTCTTTTACTTCTGGCAATACCTTTTTGATGGTTTGTTCAACGCCTGCTTTTAGCGTCATCATACTTACATGACAATCGCTACACGCGCCTAGAAGTTTAACTTTTACTACATAATCATCAGTAACTTCAATTAGTCTAATGTCTCCCCCATCTGATTCGAGAAAAGGACGCACTTGTGCTAAAGCCTCTTCAATCTTATCAATTATTGCTGAATCTGTAATTATCCCCATCTTATTTTGTTGAACAACCGTTCATATTTGTTATTTCTACTTTTTTAGTAGGCTCTAAAGCATTTCTTTTATTCATTTCTACAACTGTTTTATCGGCCAAATCCATATACGCCATTCCGGCTGGAGTAGCACCTTGTAAAACTGCTGGACGACCTATGTCTGCCGCTTCTCTAATACTCTGGACAAGTGGTATTTCTGCTAGTAGCGGTAAATTCAATCGCTCGGATAAAGCCTTTGCGCCTTCTTTCCCAAATATATAATATTTATTATTTGGCAATTCTTCTGGTGAAAAGTAAGACATGTTTTCAACTAAGCCCAAAACAGGCACATTAATAGAGTCCATTTGAAACATTGCCACACCTTTACGAGCATCTGCTAAGGCTATATTCTGAGGCGTACTTACTACAATGGCGGCACCTACTGGTATCGACTGCACTAAAGACAAGTGAATATCTCCTGTTCCTGGTGGTAAATCGATTAACATAAAATCCAAATCGCCCCAATCAGTATCCCACAACATTTGATTCAAAGCTTTCGATGCCATGGCTCCTCTCCATACAACTGCTTGATCAGTATTTGCAAAAAAACCAATGGATAACAGCTTCACTCCATAGCTTTCAACAGGTAATATTTTTCGCTTGCCATCTACCTCTTTGCCTTGTGGTTTTGCGTTAACTACATCGAACATTATTGGCATTGAAGGTCCATAAATATCGGCGTCTACTAGGCCAACTTTGTATCCTTTATCGGCTAGTGCTACAGCTAAATTTGCAGAGACGGTAGACTTTCCTACTCCACCTTTTCCTGAAGCTATGGCAATTATATTTTTGACACCAGGGATTTCATTTCCTCGTATAATGTTAGCTTGTTTTTCAGGTGCATTGATGATTAAATTCACCTTTACGTCTGCTTTTTCATAAACAAAATCATGAATGGCTTTTATGCAATCTACCTCAACCTTCTTTTTGTATTGAAGTGTTGGATTATTGATTTCTATATCGAGTAATACTTCCGTGCCAAAGATTTGAATGTTACGTACGGCTTTTGCTGAAACTAAATCTTTACCGCCATTGGGTAAAGTAAAACTAGCTAAGGCTTTTAATATCTGATCTTTTGTTATCTTCATTGTAGGTGCAAAGATACGCAATTGCCTTTTTAAATAAACTAATTCAAATCAATTCTTTACTAGGGTCCCAAAACACATTTTCAAAATCTTGAACTTGATTATCAATAACTCTCACTCCCTCATTTTCCAGCAATTGTTGCATTAGGGTAAGTCCATCAAAATGATACTTTCCGCTCAACATTCCTATTCGGTTAACCACACGATGTGCCGGAACTTCAAGCGTATCGGCTTTATTCAATGCCCAACCCACCATTCTCGAGGCATTTGCACTACTTATGTATTTTGCAATTGCACCATAAGTACTTACTTTTCCTTCAGGAATTTGAGCTACAACCTCATATACTTTCTGAAAAAATGACTTCTCTGGCATGCTTAGTAAACGTGTTATTGAAGTCTAAACCTCAGATAAGTTATGGGCATATCTTTATCTAAAAATAAGTTCTCGTAGTGTGTTTTGATACTCATATCTGGACGTTGAAGTTGAGCGTTGTAGATATCGTGCTCGGCATCTTCTAAAACATGATGATTACCTTCAATAATCCCCAAAGTGTAACCGTGTAAAAATTGAGAATCTGTTTTGAGGTGTATCAAACCGTCTTTTTTTAAATTCTAGAGTACCGTTCTAAAAAAACCGGATGAGTGAGTCTATTTTTAGCTCTTTTCTTTTTAATCTGAGGGTCTGGGAAAGTAATCCATATTTCATCCACTTCATCAGAACCAAAGCACCATTCAATAAATTCAATTCTAGTTCTTAGAAAAGCAACATTATCGAGCTTTTGGTCAATGGCTTGTGTAGCGCCTTGCCACATTCTTGCACCTTTCACATCAATGCCTAAAAAGTTTTTTTGGGGGTATTTTTGAGCTAAACCAACCGAATACTCGCCTTTGCCACAACCCAACTCTACTACTAAAGGATTGTCGTTTTTGAAAAAAGTTGACTTCCAGTTTCCTTTTAAGGGAAAATTTGATTTTAGTTCGTCAAAAGTGGGCTGAAATACGTTGTGGTATTCAGCCATTTGAGAAAATTTACGGAGCTTATTTTTTGCCAATGAAATAATTTTCAGCAAAAATAGTTCAAAAAATACCTACTTTCGAAGGGTGAATAACAAAAAACGAATTCTGATAGCTCCACTAGATTGGGGGTTAGGTCATGCTAGCCGTTGTATTCCAATAGCTAGGCAACTAGAAGCGCATGGTTTTGAAGTTATTTTAGCCGCTAGTGGTCGCCCATTGGATTTGTTAATGGGTGAATTTCCTAACAGAGATTTCATAAAACTAGAAAGCTATAATATCCATTATCCAAAAAGTGGAAATATGGCTTGGAGCATGATTAGTCAAAGCCTAAAAATTTGGAGAGGAATTCGTAAAGAGAATAAAATTCTAACTCAAATTATTGAAGATTATAAAATTGATGGTGTAATTTCTGATAATCGTTTTGGTTTGTACTCCAAAAAAGTTCCCTGTGTATTTATTACTCACCAACTCAATATACAATCGCCAATCCTTAGTCAATGGATTCAAAATATTAACTTTAAATATATTGAAAAGTACGACGCTTGCTGGATTCCCGACTCTAACGACCACCTGTTAAGTGGTAATTTAACAAACTCTAATTTGCCCCAAATCAACAGTCACTTTGTTGGCTGTTTATCGCGCTTTGAGAGGCTGAAAAAAACTGAAGAACTTGAAATCCTTGCTGTAATTTCTGGTCCTGAGCCGCAACGTACCCTTTTTGAGAATATCCTTAAAAAACAGCTCTTAGCTTCTAAGAAAAAAGCGCTTTTAGTACTGGGTAAAACGGAAGATAATTCTGAGAAACAAATTGAAAATTTAAAAATAGTCGGTCACCTAAAATCATCAGAGCTAAACCAAGCGATGATGAATGCCGATGTAGTAATTAGTCGTTCTGGATATTCTACTGTGATGGATCTTGCAAAGTTAAATAAGAAGGCCATTTTTGTACCGACACCCGGACAAACAGAGCAAGAATACTTAGCTACTTATTACTACGATAAGAAATTGGCTTTCGCTATGCCTCAGCGTACATTTGATTTATCTATTGCTCTTGAAAAAGTAAATGATTTTAAATGGCTGAACCTTTCTGACCATCAGACTAACTGGAATTCTTTATTTGCTCTTTTTTAATGTAAAGGAAAATGTAGTTCCCACATTTTCTGTACTACGTACATTGATGGTTTGTCGGTGCGCTTCTATGATATGCTTTACGATAGAAAGACCGAGTCCTGTTCCTCCTTCTTTTCTTGATCGTGATTTATCCACTCTATAAAAACGCTCAAACAAACGCGGCAAATGATGTGCGGGTATTCCTGCGCCATCATCTGCAACTTCTATTAAGATATTGTCGCCCATTTCAAAAAAACGAACACTGGTGCGCCCCCCTTCTTTTCCGTATTTGATAGAATTCTCAATGAGGTTTACTAGTACTTGCGCAACCCTGTCTTTGTCAGCTTCTACAAAATTTATATTTGATTGGTTGTCGATACTCAATTTTACGCTTCTTTTTTTGGCTTTCATCTCCAAAATATCGAACAACTCCTGAACATAGTTTACGATATCCCATCGTGTAAATTCTAGGTCTAGTCTGTTGGACTCAATCTTGGATATCATTTCTAAATCTTCAACGATATTTATCATTCTATCAACACTCTTGCTAGTCCGCTGAAGGTATTGCATATTCACGTTTTCGTCCGTAATAGCACCATCAATAAGAGTGTGAATGTAACCCTGTATATTAAAAATAGGTGTTTTTAGTTCATGGGAAATATTACCTAAAAACTCTATCCTAAAGGTCTCCATGCTTTTAAGCTCTTCGATCTCTCTCTGACGTTCATTCACCATTGAATCAACATCCTCATCGACCTTGTTTAAATCAGTTTCTACATCATCGCTAGTTCCCTTGTGCCTACTTAGGGATTTATAAATAACTTTAACTTTTTCATGTATGTATTTTTTCAAAATAAAGTATGAAATGAAATAAATTGGTAAAAACAAAGCACAGGTAACTACCACCACTTGTTGCCAATTGATATCATAATCAAAAACTATTGAGAATAATACGAGAATAAGAGAAACTGACACACAAAGTAAAAGTGTCAGATATATGGCTATTTGTTTAGGCGTTGTCCATTGCATTAGTACTCGAATTTATAGCCTACACCTTTGACTGTTTTGATATAGTGATCGGCTAGTTTTTCTCGCAATTTACGAATATGTACGTCAATTGTTCTATCTCCCACAACAAGATCTAAACCCCATACTTTTTCAAGTATTTCGTCTCTAGCAAAGACCTTGCCCGGTTTAGAAGTTAACAACTTTAATAGCTTAAACTCCTTTTTGGCTAATGAAACTTCTTTTCCTTTAAAGGTTGTTAGGTGTTTCTCAAAATCAATGATAATATCGCCCAATTCTAGTATAGTTGACTCTTCTTCTGTAATTCCTCTCCTTTTAAGAAGTGCTTTTACTCTACTTATTAAAACTTTAGGTCTTATAGGCTTAGAAATATAATCGTCAGCACCCGCTTCAAAGCCAGCAATTTGAGAATAATCTTCAGAACGTGCGGATAAAAATGTAACCACAGTATTTTTTAAAGAATCTATTTCTCTAATCTTTTCACAAGTGGTAATACCATCCATATTTGGCATTTGAACATCTAGTATTATCAATGAAGGGTTGTGTTCTTTGGCTAATTCAATAGCTAGTAAACCATTATCTGCCGTAACGACATCATAGCCTTCAGCGCGAAGGTTATATCCCAAAAACTCTAGGATATCTTCCTCATCATCAACAACTAAAATTTTGATAGGTCCGCTCATATTTTGGAGTTAATTTTAAACAAAAGTATCATATAAAAGCTTTCGATTTAGCATTTTACAATTTTTTAACATACTCTTAATATTGAAGTCGCTAATGTAAAGTTATATTTGTGACATTAAATAAAACAAAAAATTAAGATGAAAAAAATCGTTTACACTTTTACCCTTTTATTATTCGGCACATGTGTTATGGCTCAAGGTCAGCCACATGCCACTGTATTTAGTAACTTCAACTACAATCTTTCGCAAGAAGAAAATAACTTCAAAGCTTTTGAAGTCAATAGAGCGTATTTAGGTTACAACCGTTCATTAAGCGAAAACTTTAAAGCTAAAGTAACCTTTGATGTTGGCAACAACAATTCAGGAAGCGCCTATACTGCATTTCTTAAAATCGCTTCCATTAGCTGGAAAGCGAACGAAAACATGAACGTTAATTTCGGTATGATTGGCGCCAAGAATTTCAAATTTATGGAAAAAAATTGGGGGCGCAGATACATTTATAAGTCTTTACAAGACAAGCATAAATGGGCTAACTCCGCCGACGTGGGGGTGTCGTTAGATTATAAATTTAACAGCAAACTATCTTTAGATGCACAAGTACTAAATGGCGAGGGCTACAAAAAAGAACAAGAAGCAAATGGACTGTTCAGAGGTAGTGCGGGTATGACATATAACGCTACTTACAATTTAGTATTGAGAGTGCTTTACGATGTTGTGCCAAGAGAAAGTTATGCCGCAGGCGATTCACCCCAAAATACAACTACTGCAGCTATGGCTTACTCAGGTGATGGTTATAGACTAGGGCTAGAGTACAACCTTCAAGAAAATGCTAAAAACGTTACAGATCAAGAACGAACTGGTATCTCAGCATACGGAAGTTATGATTTATCAAATGGCATGTCATTGTTTGGAAGATATGATGAGTTAGCCTCTGATCAAGATTGGAACATTTCTAAAGACGGTTCGTATATGATTGTAGGCATCGAAAAGGAAATGGTAAAAGGAGTTAAAGTTGCCTTAAACTACCAAAGCTGGACCAACGCTTCTGAAAATGCTGAAGCTGAAGAAAGCGTATTCTTAAACTTTGAATATAAATTCTAAAATAGGTTAATTTAATTTGTGAAAAAGTGAGGGTAATCCCCTCACTTTTTTTTGTGCCTATTCGAGCTTTACAATTCCTTAACAATAGAAGAGATTAACTTCACAATTGGTTAATGTTTAGATAAGGTTTAGTTTTTTTCACAACAGTATGTTTGCGTCATAATAATAAACACAAAAA
>Ga0181553_10006069_pt1 | contig 10025 bp, 7 predicted proteins | sample 011ome_17_FD_133753 | JGI IMG/M metagenome (GOLD analysis project Ga0181553, IMG submission 133753) | Coastal salt marsh microbial communities from the Groves Creek Marsh, Skidaway Island, Georgia - 011502XT metaG (megahit assembly) | ecosystem: Environmental > Aquatic > Marine > Intertidal zone...
ACGCCGCGCATCTCGCGCGCATCTCGCGCGCATCTCGCGCACATCTCGCCACGTCCTCACGCAAACGAATCATGTACACATCTCTCGCGCGTGACGTACCATGATGAACGTTCGCTGACACTCGATGCGCGCGTCGGTAAGAGAGGGACGCGCGCGCGCGACGCCCGTGGACGATGGGCGTCGTCGCATTCGGACATTCGGCGTCTTGAACGGGCGACGACGACACGACGTCCGTCCTCGCGCATTCGTTGACTCGTCGACGCGCCCCGTTCGCGATGGCGCACGCGAGCGTCGCCGGCGTGCGCGCGTACGCGTCTTCGTATGCTTCGTCGTCGTCGGTGGCGTCGGTGCGGGTTGGCGGGCGGCGCAGGACGGGCGCGGTGCGCCGCGCGAGCGACGATGGCGCGGGACCGACGACGTCATCGTCGGCGTCGTCGACGGGCGCAGGGGCGTCTTCGGCGTCGGCGTCGGCGTCGGCGTCGGCGTCGGCGTCGGCGTCGGCGTCGGCGTCGGCGTCGGCGTCGGCAACGCGCGATGCGTTTGCGTCGTTCGAGCGCGCGCTCGCGGACGCATCGCGCGTGAGCGGGTCGTCGAGCGAGCGCGGATGGGAAAAGGTGGATGACGCGTACGTGCTGCGGCCGCGAAACGGGACCAAGGCGACGAAGCTCGTGCATTTCACGGGCGGTGCGTTCGTTGGGGCGTCGCCGCAGTTGACGTATGGGTATTTTCTCGAGCAGCTCGTCGAACGCGGGGATGTGTTGGTGATTGCGACGCCGGTGATGATTGGTTTGGACCACTTGCGGGTGACGGATGAAGCGTGGCACAAGTATGAGCGGTGTAAACGGGCGTTGCGTGAGACGGTGGAGGGATTAGATGACCTACCGGTGTATGGGGTGGGGCATTCATTGGGGTCGTTGGTGCAAGTGCTCATGGCATCTCGGTATGAGATGAAGCGCGATGGGAATGTGTTGATTTCTTTCAATAACAAGCCGGCGACGGATGCGATTCCGCTCTTCGCCGAAGTCATGGTCCCGGGTCTTCGCGGTTTGTCCCCGGTGATTGCAGCGGCGAATAATTCGCCGCTGCGTAACATTACGCGTGCTGCCGATGCGCAGTTGCGGGATTTCGCCCCGCCGATTGTTCGGGAGCTTTTACCCATTCTCGACAACTTGGAGCCCGTCATCATGGAGGTGGCCGACGGACGCGCCGAGTTCACGCCGACGCCCGCAGAGTCTGCCAAACTCGCATCCAAATATTATGCGGTAAAGAGAAACTTATTGGTGAAGTTTACTGACGACACGATTGATGAAACGGGTGCTGTGGCCGCTACGCTGGCGTCAGTTGCGGCTTCTGAAGACATTGAGCTCACCGTGCGAAATCGTAAGGGCGACCACGTGTTCCCGCTCTGGCGCGAAACCGGCGTCGAGCTTCCCGACGAGGTCTTACAGGCTGCCGAGCAAGGGGCAGATATGTTTGCAGCCTTCGGTGACGCCCTCGGGGTCACCGCGGACAATTCGCCGCTGGGATTGTTACGAGGAGGTTTCGACAGTTTGCGAGAACAAGCCAAGGAGGCGCGCCGAGCGCCAGGCGCCGATGAGAACATGGCTCTCATGCACGCGCTCGTGGACGACATCTTAGCTTGGATGAAGTAGGTTTGGATGACTCAAGAAGTAGTATTGTAAAATTAACGCGACGATTCTTTTTAACGCATCCAGCGACGGGCGGCACTTCATTCGCGCGCTCTCGCGATGCCCGCCACGGGACGCGTCTCGCACGTGACGACATGCGCAATCACGAACGCGCGTCGTGTGGACCGATGTGAAACGCGTCGGTCAACGCGATGCGCAGCGAACGCGGCGGATGTCTCGCTCACACTCGCCACGACGACGTCATACGCTCTTGCCGGCGGGTTGGGGTGCTTCATTTCCCATGGTTTATCCGTCCCACTGGACGTGATTAAGACGCGATTGCAAGTGCAATCGTTCGAAGACGAGAGTGTCATCGCTGTCGGTCGTGAAATCGTGCGTCGCGACGGCGTCGGTGCGCTTCTCGACGGGTGGGAGAGCACGTTTGCGGGGTACTTTATCCAAGGCGCGTGCAAGTATGGGTTCTTTGAGGTTTTCAAGGCGCTCTCGGGCGTCAATAGCGGCGGCAGTGCGGATGATCATAGATTATTAACGTTATTATTGTGTGCGGCGTCGGCGGAGGTGATTGGAAGCGCGTTTTTGACGCCATTGGAGCAAATTAGGATCAAGACGGTGAGCGACGCGTCGTACGCGAGTGACGGCTTCTTCGAAGCTGCAAAAAAGTTCGCTCGAGAAGAAGGCATGGATGGAATAATCCAATCGCTACCGGTGACGTATGCTAAGATGGTGCCCTATACAGCTGTGCAGCTCGCGTCATTTGAAGTCTTGAAGGCGGCTTTAGCTGACGTCGGAGACGCGAGCGTCATTAAGACGTCAAGCGCGGTATTGGCGGGAATCGCCGCCTCACTCGCATCTCAACCGGGAGATACGTTGCTTAGCGTGCGAAATAGCGGCAGCATGGACGTTGCAGTCACCACGGCCGATAGCTTGGGCGCTGACGCTGCGGTTATGGCGCCTGAAAGCGTGTTTGATACCATCATCCGACTCGGGCCGGCGGGACTGATGACGGGCTGGCGCGCTCGACTCGTCCACGTCACCACCATCGTCGTCGTACAGCTTTTAGTGTATGATTCGATTAAATCTGCATTGCTCTCGCGTGTGGGCTAGATTTTGTAAAACATGTGTGTATTGTAATTTGGTAAAACATGTGTGTATACTCAACCTCCAACCTCACAACGCGATGCGCGTGCTCGTCCTCCTCTTAGCCTTGTGCTCCACCGTAAACGCGGTAGAGATCGTCACCGCGAACGAGCGAGCGCCGAGAAATACAGTGTTCGACAACGGCATCGATGTTTACGGTCGCGACGTGCGTTGTAGAGCGTGCCACGCCATCTTAAATGCGTTGAATGCGCAGTTGGTCCCAAAGATTTCAAAAGCTTTAACAGGCGCGCGCGAGTACGGCGCGTTCGACGCCATGATTGAAGACGCACTGCAGTCTACGTGTCGACTTTCAGGCACGTGGCATGATGCGTCGACGAGAAAGGCGTGCGAGCAGTTGATGGAGTTGCACGAAGACGCCGTCGGCGCCGCGTATCACAAATGGATTAAACGCGGAGGCGGCGTCGAGAGTCAACCCAGAAAGACTTTTGGACGTATGGCGGGTGAGCCAAATTACGATCCCGTGGGTTGGAATTGGAATTGGGAGGTGTGTGGTAAGGCGATGGAAGGGGCGTGTAAGCAGCAACTCGCGATGCACCAGCTCTCAGAGTTTGACGACGACGACGCCGACGCAAGCGAGGCAGAACAGCGCAAGTATAGATCCGAACCAAAGCCTGCGGAAGGGGAATTAATAGATGGCATGCTTAAAGTTACCGCGGGGACGTTTCACGAGGTCGCAGTGAGACAAAACGACGTCGATGTCTTGGTGTACACGGGATATCCACGCAAGGACAAGTGGCTGCATTTTTATTTAGCATCAGCCTTAGGTGGTGTGCGTGAGATGTTCCAAGGCAACGCCACGGCGAAAGGAGCGTTTGAGATTGCATACGTCGATGCGACGCATAACGATGTTCCTCCACCGTATGGAAACGACATAGAAAAGCCGACGGTTGCGTTATTCGCCAAAGGCAGCAAAAATTGGCCGCGGTACATGACGGATTTGAACGAAGGCAAATTGACGCCATACGAGATACTCAACTTTATTATATCCACTTCAGGAAACGTACAGACTGTGCGTCATGCAAATTGGTTGATTCTCAACACGCCCGATGGCGTGCTGTATAGAAAAGTCTTCGACGATAACGAAGAACTGTAGCGCCGCGACGCACGTTCGAGAGTGAGTGATTTAAAATTATGTACATTGTGCTAAACGACCACGTCCAGTCCCGTGTTGCTATCATGCTTCAACGCGGCGGCATTTTCACTATCGGCAGTTGAATTACGTTCCCAACTTTCGTGTACTTCCTCAAAGTACTGCAACCAGTCCTTCCCGGTGAGCACCGTTTCCGGGTGCGCCTCGCTTCGTCCCATCAATGCCTGCGTCACTGGGCGCAATTTCACGTTCCCATCATTCACCAAATCCGTCATCAGTCCAAGCTGGATCAAAGCCGACATGGCGTCGGTGTTGATCCACGTTCGTACGATTTCCTTTTCTTCAAACTCCATCACGCACGTCCCCGTCCATCGCGCTTCTCGTTCATTCAAACTCGCCTTGAACGACAACTGCGCCACGACCTTTGACCCTTCTTCGATCAGATCATCAATAGTAATGACATAATCCGGTAAAGCTTCTCGATTACCCCGAACAGACTCCATGTACGCCTCTGTACCCGGCACCGGATTCGGGTTGCTCGGGTCAATCAACACGTGATCCTCCGACACGTACTTCTCCGCCGATTTTTCCGCCGACGACAGGTCGACATTGTTCCACACCTCGCGATAGAGCTTACGAACGATCGATTTACGCGACTTTGTCTTCGGTGACGCCGTCACCGGCGTCGGCGAGACCGTCGTTTGCGTGCGCGCGAACGGTTTCGCCAGCAGACCTACGGCCGCGGTGAGCGCGCTGGAGACGACGGCGACGACGATCACGCCAGCGTTTGACGTCTTTTTAGGTTGCGACGCTGACATCTTTCGAGCGCGCGCGTGCTGAGGCACACGACGAGGCACGCGATGACGCTCAGAGGCGCCAGGGTGTGAGGTCGCGCTACGCTGGCGCCGCGAAGAGGCGCGACTCAAGCGAAAGTCGCGCAAACGACGTGCGTTTATGCGATGTCGCGAATGGTTGAACAACATCATATGAAATTAACAATAGTAACTTGGCTAAATTATCGTTGCGCCAGGTCAACCGAGCGCGAATAAAGAAAATATAGTAATCCTTGAGCGCGTCTGCGCTCGATGGTGCGTCGGCGGCGGCTCGGGCGAGCGATGACGCGCGCGCGTAACGTCGCGATTATCCGACAGTTTGCAAAGACGGCACGTAAGCACGTTGACCAACGTTACGTAAATGGCGGAAGTGCGCGCCAAGCGCGGATAGGAAGCTCGGGTAGACGCAGTAGTCGAGACCGTGCTTATCCGCCGCAGCCTTGATGATGGGCGCCAACGCCGGATAGTGCACGTGGCACACGCCCGGGAACAAGTGGTGCACGACTTGGTAGTTCAAGCCGCCGGAAAAGTGCAACCAGAACTTCGAGCCGTGAGCGAAATCCGCGCTCGACATCAACTGCGCCTCGCCCCAGCCCTTGCTAAGCTTGTTGTCCTTGTTCAATTGAAAGAAGTGCACTTCGCCGACGACGTGCGCGACTTGAAACATAAACGCGAGCAACCAGCCGGTGATGAACTCAGTGACGGTCCAGAGCGCCAAGAGCTGACCTAAAGATCGGTGAGAATACTTGAAAGGCAGCCACAAGTAGTAGAACGCCCACAGCGCCTTGGACCCCCAGAACGCGACGGCTTCGCCCGGGGTAAACTTTTGCACCTTGACCCAGCCAATGCGTCCCGAAAAAAAGGCGTTGAAATCATCCACAAAGCACGATTTGAAGGACAACAACCCATACATCACCGCTAAGTACATGTGCTGTAACGCGTGGTACGGCTCGTGCGGCTGGTATTCGTTCACCCGGCGCACATCCTTTTCTGAGCAACGGATATCCGGATCGATGCCTTCAACATTCGTATACGCGTGGTGGCCGACAACGTGTTGCTGCTTCCACATAAAGCTCGACGCACCGACGACATCCAACGTCAATTGCATCGCGTGTAACCACGTGCGCGAATTACCGTACGCCCCATGATTGGCGTCGTGTTGAATCGAAACGCCGACTTCGGCTTTGCACGTCCCGTGCAACACCGCGAGCGCGAGCGCCGCACCAAACGACACTCCAGGCGCAAAGAAACTGCCATAATGCCCAATCACAATCCCAGCCAAAATCACAAACGTTTTCACGTACATCTCCCAGTGCACGCGCGGATCAATCTTGTTATCCTTAAAATACTTTGCCGCGCCAGCCTTGACGTCGGCGAAAAACTTGCCCTCGGCCAAGTCATCCTCGTACTCCACAATATCCTCATCCATCGCTTCACCACGCACACGCTTCAAATCCCCAATTCTATACTTCTCCAACACCGCACGCGCCTTCTCCGGATGATACGAATCAAACAACTGCGTGCACTCCCCGCCCGCCTTGACGTAAATCATATTCCCACCCGGATGCTTGGGCACAAAGGACGTCACGTCGTACACCCCACCGCGCACAATCACCCATAAATCCCCAGGCGTGTCGTGCGCGCGCACGTCCTCCGCGGTGTACACCGCGCGCGGCGAGGCCTCTGTCGCCACCGGCGCACCACCGTCGCCGTCGCGCGCCGTCGTCATCTTGCGCCCACCTCGTCTCGTCCGCATCGTCATCGTCATCCTATCACGTCGTCGTCCAATCACGTCGTTCGTCGTCGTCGGGTGTGTGTGTGTGTGTGTGTGTGTGTCACGCGAACGCGGACGAACACCACCACCACGCGAAACGCTCGACCCGATCGCGTCGCGCGCACCGTCTGGCGACGACCGACGTCAACGATCGGCGTCGGCGGTGACGTCGGTCTGGCACACTCGGACATACGGCGAGTCCGCGCTCGGACATTCGGCGAGTCCGCGCACGCATGCACGCGCTCGACGCGTACATTCGTCCCCTCGAACGGGGCTCGTGGGCATTTATGTGGAGGTATGCGTGCATTTAGGGTTTAGCACACATCGAGGGTTGTCGTGTCCAGTACGTAAGAAGGCATCAGGGTAGGTTTTAGGGGTTGACGCGCCAATGGTGCAGGGCGCGCGCGTGGACGCGAGAGCGACGCGACGATGGGCTCGCGGCGCGCGCTCGGCGCGTTCGCGCGCGCGTTCGCGTTCGGCGGGGAATGTGGTGCGGCGTCGGCACGCGCGGTGGCGCACGGCGCGAATGGTGCGCGGGCGACCGTGATGGGCGTGGATGGGGTGCCGATGATGGCGCATGGCGCACCATCGAGAAGGTCGTTCGCGGCGCGCGCGTTCGCGTCGACGGCGTCGGTGAAGGCGGTGAATCGCGGGGATGATGCGGTCGTGGAGTCTGCGAATGCGCCTGATGTGCCTGAGCGCATCGACGTGGGGTTTCGAGACGTGCTGGATGTGAAACGCGCGGTGGCGTGGGTCAAGGCGAACGCGCGCGCGACATTCGCGGAGAGCGTGGATATGTCCGTGCATCTCGGCGTGGACCCGAAACGGAGTGATATGATTGTTCGCGGTGCGGTGAGTTTACCGCATGGGACCGGGAAGACCGTGCGCGTGGGGGTGTTCGCGGAAGGAGAGGAGGCTGAGGAGGCGAGACGGGCGGGGGCGATCGTCGTCGGCGGGGATGAGCTCATTAAAACAATCAAGGATGGCGGATCTAATGCGATTAATTTCGATGCGTGCGTGGGTACTCCCGGGATGATGCCGAAGATGAAAGAAATTGCGAGAATTTTAGGTCCTCGTGGGCTCATGCCGAACCCGAAACTTGGTACGGTGACTGCGGATGTCGGCGCGGCGGTGAAGGAGTTGTTGGGCGGCCGCGTCGAGTTTCGCGCCGAGAAGAACGCCATCGTGCACGCGATGGTGGGCAAGGTGACGTTCGAGGACAAGCAATTAGAAGAGAATATCGCAGCGGTTTTTAAAAAGATCTTGGAGCTGAGACCTAAAGGTAAGGGGGCGCCGAATGCGAGCAAGTATTTGAAAAAGGCGTACTTGTCGAGCACGATGGGACGCGGAAGCGCAAAGATGGATTTAGCAAGTCTCACCGAAACCGCCGCCGCGTACCAAGGTTAGCGCGGACGGATTGTAATACATTATAGTAGTACCTTGTTAATCGTGCCCTGCTGCGTTGTTATCACAAAACAAAACACGTGCGTGTGTATCGCCCTATTGGCGCTGAGGCGGCTCGGCAAGGAGCGCCCTATCTAGTGAAGCACAACTCGCGCTCGCGGAAGCTCGTCGTCCCTCGTGATCGATGTGTGGTGTTAGAGATGTGTAATTATTCCCCGCGCTGCGCACGGCGGGGTCCGTCCCGTCTTCGTCATCATCGCCGACGCCTTACGCCCGGTTGGAGATGTTCGAGCTCAACCAGTCTAAACCCTCATACAACCCTTCGCCAGACGTCGCGCACGTGGATTGAATGAACCAGTGACGTTGACGAAGCGAGTGAAGACCGAGCTTATCCGTGATCTCCGCCGCACTCATGGCGTTGGGCAAATCTTGCTTGTTCGCAAACACCAAGAGTACCGCATCGCGCAACTCGTCTTCGTTCAACATGCGGTGAAGCTCATCGCGCGCCTCGGACACGCGGTCGCGATCGTTGCTATCCACGACAAAGATCAAACCTTGAGTGTTTTGGAAGTAGTGACGCCAGAGCGGTCGAATCTGTGCACGACACGAATAAAAAACACACGCACACATGTTCCTCGTCAGTCAACAGCACGCACGAATCGCAAATATCGACAACCAACCGATGAAAATCGACGCGCGGTTCCGAATACGCGACCTCCGTCGACATCCTCGACGGCTCCGTCTCGAACAGAGGCGCGTCGTTCGCGAGTCTTCACCCGTACCTTGTCTTGTCCACCAACATCCCACACGGTGAAAGAAATATTCTTATACTCCACCGTTTCAACGTTAAAACCTACGCATATACACGTCCGTCAGTCCATCAATCGCGCGCAAAGACATGATGGAGATCCACCAGCAAACACTAAAAAACGCGTGCGCGCATCAACGAATCGAATCGAATTCGCGCATCTCGCACGCACCGATGGTGGGAATCGTCGTGACGATTTCACCCAACTTTAACTTGTAAAGAATAGTCGTCTTACCCGCGGCATCGAGACCAACCTGATACGATGGAGACGTCGTAAACGGACGCGTTGTCAGTCGCACACGTCGTCGACCGCGCGATCCAGCCGCGCGAACGGATCTTGTGACGATCTTGAGCGCATCACGCGCGCACGCGACCTCGGGTTCGCACTCGCGCGCGTGCGTCACGTCACGCGCATTTTATTGCATTCGATTCGCGCGTGCGCGTGCGCGGGGCGATCGCGCGCGCGCGTCACGGGGCGTCGGTGTGGGTGTAATCCACGCCATTCGCGCTGGCTCGAGTGCCGCGCGCGCGAGCGCGACCGCGTCTCGCGCGCGACCGCGACGCGCGCGACGGCGCGAGCGCGCGAGGGGCGGGACGCACCATTAAGATGCGCATCTCCTTCTTGGAGAATAAGCGCTGGAAGAGCTTGGCGAACGTGATCCCCATCGTGCGTGCGTGCGTGCGTGAGTGACGCCAGAGCGCAGAGAGAGACGTCGCGCGCGCGGTGGATGTCCTGTGCAGAAGTGCTAGTCAGTGAAACGAATGAGATTATTAAAAACAATGGAATTATTACGAACGCTTGCGCGTTTGGTCTCGACGCTGTTCGTCGAGCATGGATGCGATGTACTTGCCGTGCTCCTCGATGGCGGATTGTAACCGACGCTGAGCCAAGAGTTGGGCGTGGAGTTGCTTTTGCATTTCGAGTTGCTTCAACAACGCGTGGCCGACGAGGGGCATCTCTTCGATGAGCTTGGCGCTGACGACTTCTGAGGCGGCGGGTATGACGCCTGACGTGGTAGCGGTGCCAGAGTTTAATAGGCTCTCGGCGAGCGCTGACGCTGGAGTCAGGGCGTGCGCTAAAATTTCGTCCAACGAGTGCTCAGAGGCGAGGGCGGCTTGGCTGGCGGCGCCGTCGACAGACGTAGAGTGAATCAATGCCGAAAGTTGCGCCGCCGTCACGGGAGTTTCCAAAGGAGGATTCGCATCTAAGCTTGCCATTGGCGACAATCCCGCCTCTGCGGCAGCGGCACGGCTTTCGACGCTCACCAAGTTGGTCGAGCTCGCCTTCTTCAACTCCTCCGCCTGGTGC
>Ga0181553_10006070_pt1 | contig 10025 bp, 10 predicted proteins | sample 011ome_17_FD_133753 | JGI IMG/M metagenome (GOLD analysis project Ga0181553, IMG submission 133753) | Coastal salt marsh microbial communities from the Groves Creek Marsh, Skidaway Island, Georgia - 011502XT metaG (megahit assembly) | ecosystem: Environmental > Aquatic > Marine > Intertidal...
AAATGTAAAATTTTAAATTTTTTTTGATTATTATTATCACGTGCTTTATTGATCTGGGGCATTAACAAATAATTACTTATAATAAATAAAAATAATATAGTTCCTGATAAATTTAGAATTTCGCCATATATTTCTGCATATATTAAAAGTAATACAAGAACAAGATACTGTAATCCATTATAAAAATAATATGTAGGAAATATTGATCTAACAAATTTTCCGGCATCCTCATTTGATAAAACTGAGAAAATTTTCGGCGCAATTGCTATTGAAAAAAATAACATTGACCCTAAAACTAACGAGGGAATAATTTTTATAATCAAATACATTTTGCTCTCCAATACTTATTTATATAAATTTACTTCCTATAAAATTTTATGTAATTAGTGGGGCGAGAGACGGGGATCGAACCCGCGACAACCGGTACCACAAACCAGCGCTCTACCAACTGAGCTACTCTCGCCATATAAATGGCACGCCTGGTAGGATTCGAACCTACTACCCTCGGATTAGAAATCCGATGCTCTATCCAAATGAGCTACAGGCGCATCAAATGGTCGGGGTAGAGGGATTTGAACCCCCGACATCCTGCTCCCAAAGCAGGCGCGCTACCAGACTGCGCTATACCCCGAATTACCTTTTTATATTATACGAGAAAAAAGGAATAACTTTACAAATTTATATTAATTAATCAACATGATATTTTTATTGATGGATGGTATTCTAATAAAAAAAAATATACATACAAGGATATTAACTGCTTATATATGAAAAAAATTATCAAATTTCTTACTTTTTCCTTAATAATCTTTATAAATAATGGAGTATACGCGGAAATGAATACAAAAATTTCAATAGAAACATCAATGGGTGTCATTAAAATTGAATTATATAATGATAAAGCCCCTATAACATCTCAAAACTTTATAGATTATATTAAGTCAGGGTATTTTTCTGGGACAATATTTCACAGAGTTATAAAGAATTTCATGATTCAAGGCGGGGGTTTTACAGAAGAAATGCAGCAAAAGGAAACTCAACCGCCAATAAATAATGAGGCTGATAATGGTGTAGGTAATAAAAGAGGAACCATTGCTATGGCTAGAACAACTGATCCACACTCTGCAACTGCACAATTTTTTATCAATCTTAAGGATAATGATTTTCTAAATTTTAACAAAAAGACCATTGAAGGTTGGGGTTATTGTGTATTTGGAATTGTGTATGAAGGATTAGAGGTTATAGATAAAATAGCTGAAGTAAAAACTGGAAGTTATGGCCCACATCAAGATGTGCCCGAAACACCAGTAATTATAGACAATATAAGTATTGAAAAGTAATAAATGCAAAATATATATTTTATATCCGATGTACATATAGATTTAGAGAATAAGAATGTTACAAATAAATTCTTAAAATTTATTAATGAAAAAAGCACTGATATGAAAGAACTTTATATTTTAGGAGATCTTTTTGAATTCTGGGTAGATGATAAATACGATATAAAAAAAAACTCAAAAGTAATCTCTGCACTTCAAAGTATATCTAAAAAAGGCGTTAAGGTTTTTTTAATGCACGGTAATAGAGATTTTATGATTGGTAAAAATTTTTCTCGAGAAACTAATATAAAGATATTGCCTGAAAATCATATTATAAAAATAAATAATAAAGAAATTTTATTAACACATGGTGACTTATTATGCACAGATGATATTGATTATCAAAAATTTAGAAAAATCATAAGAAATAAATTAGTTATTAGAATTTTCAACTTATTTAATAATTCTATAAAAAAACGTATTGCAAATTATTTAAGAGGAAAGAGTAAAGAAATTACATCACAAAAACCTGAAAATATTATGGATGTTAATGAAGAAACTGTTTTCAGTTTTTATAAAAAATATAATATTGATTTAATAATACACGGACATACACATAGAAAAAATATTCATACAATAAAAAGAAAGAACAAAAGTTATATGCGTTATGTTTTAGGAGATTGGCACAACTCACCTAGCTATATAATTTGGAAAAATAATAAAATAGAGCTATTTGATGTATAGTTTATTTTTTGATTGCAAGTATTAAATCCATTACATTAGTCCCTGTAGGGCCTGTTGTAATTAATGAATCTGTTTTTTCTAAATAATTACCTGCATCGGCATCTTTAATATGTACATCAAAATTTAAATTGTAGCTTTGTCCCAACTTGTATGTATCACCATCTACTAAACCCCCTGCATCGTTCGTTGGCCCGTCAGTACCATCTGTGCCTGCTGATAAAAATACAATGTCCTTATTTTTTATTTTTTTTGCCATTATTAGGGCTAGTTGTTGATTCCTTCCACCCCTACCAGGATTATTAGGAAGATTTACAGAAGTTTCTCCACCCCAAATATGTAAACCACTTTCGCAATTATTTAAATATTTATTTATATATTCTGCAACTTCGTGAACATCACCCTCTATAAAATTATCATGTAAAAATGTCTTGTAATTTAAGAGGTCAGCAAAAATCTTACAAGCAAGTTTTGCATCATCAAGCTTTGCAATTATTTCTGTTTTAATAGTAGAAAAATATTTTAAACTTGGGCAATTAATTGGTTTTACTAAATTTAACTTATCTAAAATATCTTGTTCATAGCTGTCTTTATTTATTTTTACATCATCATATGACAAAGGGCCAGATGCAATGATTTTTGGATCATCGTGAGGTACGTCAGAAATTGTTAGAACTGTTGTACGTCTAGATTTTATAAAATTTGCTAATTTTCCGCCTTTAATTTTTGAAAAGTGTTTTCTAATAGCATTTATATCATTAATATTATAGCCTCTTGATAATAATGCATTTGTTAAACTCATTAAATCTTCTAAACTAAACCCCTCTACCATTGCCTCAACAAGACTTGAGCCTCCACCAGAGATTAAAAATAAAAATTCATCATCATCATCTTTTGAATTGATAAAATCTATCAATTTTTCACCACATTTTAAACTTGTTAATGATGGAGTAGGATGATCAGATTCAAAACAACTAACATTATTATATTTTTTTAAACCATCCTCTAAATGATTTCTTTTCGTAATTATTAGACCAGACTTTATCTTTACACGTTTGTGTTCAAGAGCGGCCAATGCCATAGAGCTTCCAGCTTTACCAAGAGAAACTAAATTTAAATTTCCCGAGATTTTATTATCGTCTAAATATTTTTTTACGGCATTGTAACCGAGAACTCTATCTACACCGGCCAGAAATATTTTTTTTATATTTTCTTTATCACTCATTTCGTTTCTTTATGTAATATAAACAAATGCTTTATCAATTTTTAAATTGCAAAGAGTGATAATATCATTATTACTCATTCTAATACATCCATGTGAAGCCTTTTTTCCTAATAAACTTTCTTCATTTGTTCCATGAATATAAATATATCTATTATAAGTATCTACATTATTGCCTTTATTGATTCCTTCTTCTAAACCGTCAAGCCAAAAAATTCTAGAACATATAATATCTTCAGAAGATCTTAAGTCACCTGAAATAATCTTCGCTTTTTTGTTAGATGGTTTTCTACCTATAAAAATAGTTAAAGGTTCTTCGTTTTTCCCAATTATATCTTTAATATAATGTGCGCCCAATGGTGTTTTTTGGCTGCCGTTCTCAAAACCCTCGCCATATTGAGAGGATGAAATCTTAAAACTTTTTATTAGTGTGAAGGACTTATAGAGTTCAAGGTTTTGTTTTTTTATATCAATAATAATAATAAAATCTTTATTTAATTGATTATTTTTATAATTATCAAAAATTGATTTAATGTTTTTCATTATTATAATTACTTAAATAATTAAAAAATTTTATATATTATGTTGAATGTCTCTTTTTTTCTAGTTCTTGAAAATATTTTTTACTTACGTTTGTTAAATACTCTCCTGTAAAAACAGAAGTTTCAAATTTTTTTATATTTTGGTTTCCAGCCTGTACGGCATAAACTAAATCTTCTAAATCCTGATAAATAAGTTTGTCAGCGCCAATTTCCTTGCAAACTTGGTCAGTCTTCTTTCCATTTGCTATTAAATCATTTTTACTTGGCATATCAATCCCATATATATTTGGAAATCTTATTGGAGGTGATGCAGAAGCAAAATAAACTTTTTTAGCTCCTGAGTCTCTTGCCATTTGAACTATCTCTCGTGATGTTGTTCCTCGCACAATTGAATCATCAACTAATAAAACATTTTTATCTTTAAATTCTGAAACTAATGGATTTAATTTATACCTTACTGATTTTTTTCTTACAGCTTGTCCTTGCATAATAAAAGTTCTTCCTATGTATCTATTTTTAATTAGACCCTCTCTATAATTTTTATTTAGCCTAATAGCCATTTCTAATGCAGCTGTCCTACTTGTATCAGGTATTGGAATAATTACATCTATATCATTATCTGCCCACTCTCTTAATATTTTATTTGCTAATTGTTTGCCCATTCGCATTCTTGCTTCTTGAACATTTACACCATCTATTATTGAATCTGGTCTTGAAAAATAAACATATTCAAATATACAAGGAGTAAGATCTAAATCATTAGAATATAAAGAAGAATGTAGTTTACCTTTAATATCTATAAATACTGATTCTCCTGGATTTAAATCCCTAACTGTCTCATATCCTAATAAATCAAGAGCTACGCTTTCTGAAGAAACAATGTAACTATAACCTTTAGTATTTTTTTTTCTACCTAAAATCAAAGGTCTAATACCATGTATATCTCTAAAAGCAACTAACCCATATCCTGCTATTAATGCAACCACAGCATATGCACCTGAACATCTTTCGTGAACACCATTAATTGCACTAAACACATCAGATATTTTAAACGATGAAGAATCAACATTTAAAAGCTCGTGAGCAAAAATATTTAAAAGTACCTCAGTATCAGATTGAGTATGTATATGTCTCTTGTCGTTAATCAATAATTCATTTCTTAATAGTTCTGAATTATCCAAATTACCATTATGTGCTAATGCAATACCATATGGCGAATTTACATAAAATGGCTGGGCTTCATCTTTTCCGTGACTTCCAGCAGTTGGGTATCTAACATGGCCAATTCCCATATTGCCTTTAAGTTCAAGCATATCGTTAACATCAAAAATATCATTCACAAGTCCTTTTGCTTTTTTTTGATATAAGTTATTTTCGTAACAAGTTGCTATTCCTGCAGAGTCCTGACCCCTATGCTGTAACACAGTTAATCCATCAAATAAGCTTTGATTAACAAAATTATCGTCAATTATTCCAATAATTCCACACATATTCCAATTGTACACCAAATTTAAAAAAATATTCCATAAACAAAGAATTTTTATAAAAAGAATTTGATAAATCCAAATAATTAAAATAATCAATAAAAGCTACAAAAAGTATAAAAATAATTACACCTTTAAATAAGCCAAATAATAACCCCAAGATTTTATCAAGAAATATATTATTTAAACTCTGTGATATTGTTAGGAACATACTAGTAAAAATAAAAGCTAATATTATAGAAATAATAAAAGTTAAAATAAAACCAATGATTAGATTAGAAAATTTAGGATAATTTGTTAAATCTAAATTTAAAAAACTAATTAAATAATTTCCAATATCTCCTGCGAAAAAATAACTTAAAATGATAAATATAAAAAGATTAATCAAAGACCTTATCTCTTTTTTAAATCCTCTAAAAAAACCTAAGATTGAAAAAATAATAAGAATGATCAAAATAAAAAGATCTAGCATTATATAATCTTCCATAAATTTACTTTCTAAAACCTGATTCTATTATGTAGGAATTTTCAAAATTTTTATTTTTTATTATTTCTAAGTAATTTTTTTTCGCAACTGATGCTGAGAAAAAAGGTCCTATATTTACAGCATATAAAACCTTTTTATTGGCCTTTGTTTGAACTATATGAGCTTTATGTTTATATAGATCTAATTTTTTTAATTGTTTTAAAGCATTTTCTTTGTTTGCGAAAGACCCAACTCGTATAATCCAATTTTTTACTCCAAGATCATTACTTTTATCATTTAATTTATTACTATCTTTAATGATAATGCTTTCTTCTTTTATATTTATATCTTTTATTATTAAATTATCCTTTGTATCTAAATTATTAGCTTCATCAATATACCTAAACTTAATATCTGTTTGGTCTTCAATTTTTTTAAATTTGAGATTTTTATGGCCAGTACCAGTAAATACCATTGGCGCAATTATAATTGCTAAGCTAATTAAAACTATTACTCCAATTATTCTATTTTTTAAATTTTCGTTCATTTATTTTTTTTAAAATTGGCGCTACTGTATGGCTCGAACCAAAGACTACTGTAATATCATTTTTATTTTCAGCTTGTCTATTAGCTCCATTATACGCCTCAAAAATATTATTATAAACCTTAGGGTTTTCTGATTTAAAAAAGGTATTGTTTCTTAAAGACTCTAGCTCCAAAGCTCGATCACTCTCATTACTAGATATATGCCAAGATTTAAATATATTTTTAGACAATTCTAACATTCCATTAATATCTTTATCCTTTAAAACGCTAAAAACCGCATGATAGTTTCTGTCAGGAAAATATTTTTTCAAATTATTAAATAAAATACCTAGGCTTTGAGTATTGTGAGCAATATCTAAGATAGTAATATGACCGTCTTCTATAATCTGAAATCTCCCAAAAATTTTAGAATTTTTAAGACCATCATCAATCTTAGCCCTATTTAAGCTTATTCCTTCGCAAGAATATATTGCTTGTAAAGCTGTAGCAGCATTATTAATTTGTATTTTTCCTTTTATACCTGGATTAGAATGTTCTAAATTAATACCGGAAGAATTATTAAATTGCCATTTTTCATTATCTTTTAAATCAAAATTATAATCTTTACCTAAAATATATAGTACTGAGCCTATTTCATTAGAATATTGCAATAAAGAATTTTGAGGGTTTTGGTAACCAATTACAGTAGGTTTATTAGGCCTCATAATACCAGATTTTTCATATGCTATTTTTTCTAAATCATTTCCTAAGATTTCAGTATGATCCAATCCTATGTTAGTAATTATAGAAACATCTGGGTCAAAAATATTTACAGCATCTAATCTCCCTCCTAAACCAACTTCTAAGATAATAATATCTAAATCTTTTTTTTGAAATAATAAAAAAGCCGCAAGTGTACTGAATTCAAAAAAAGTTAATGTTATATCGCCTCTGCACTTTTCAATATCTTCAAAAACCTTACAAATATCATCAGTTTCCGAGTGTAATTTATTGATTTTAATTCTCTCATTAAATTCAAGTATATGAGGTGAAGTATAAGATCCTACTGAATACCCACTTTCTATAAGTAGAGATTCTAATATTGCAACTGTTGACCCTTTACCGTTTGTTCCTGCGACAGTAAAAATTTTTGCAGAAGATTTTTTAATATTTAATTTTTTTGCTACATTCTTAATTCTGCTTAAATTAAAATCCATGTTAGTAGTGTGCAACTTGCATTGCCAATGAATCCACTCATCTAAGGTAAAATTTTTCAAAGCTAGTAAAAAGTTTAAATTATTGCAGCATCTGCTTTTTTAGCAGGATTATTTATTAATGTTTTAATAATATTTGTTATCTCTAATTTCATATTTCTTCTATCAATAATCATATCAATAGCTCCGTGATCTAAAAGAAATTCACTTCTCTGAAATCCCTCTGGTAGAGTTTCGCGGACTGTTTGCTCTATAACTCTTGGTCCAGCAAAGCCTATTAATGCCTTTGGTTCAGCAATATTTATATCACCTAACATTGCTAAACTTGCAGAAACCCCACCCATTGTTGGGTCAGTAATTACAGAAATAAATGGAACTGATTTTTTCCTCATATCAGAAATTATACTAGACGTTTTTGACATTTGAAATAAAGATACTAATGACTCCTGCATTCTTGCCCCACCACTAGCCGAAAAACATATTAATGGAACACGTTGAGAGATAGCTTCTTTTGCTGCTCTAGTGAATTTTTCGCCAACTACCGAACCCATAGATCCACCCATAAACGAGAATTCAAAAGCAGCTGCAATTACCTTTATACCATTAATTTTTCCTTCGATTACAATTAATGCATCTTTTTCATTTGTTGTTTTTTGTGCTGTGCTAATTCTATCTTTATATTTTTTACTATCCTTAAATTTTAAAAAATCCTTTGAAGATAACTTTGAAAAAAGCTCTTTTTTCCCATCAGAATCCAAAAACATGTTTAATCTTTCTCTAGCTTTAATTCTCATATGATAGCCACAATTTGTGCACACATATTGATTGTTTACAATATCTTCTTTATAAAGAACTGTTTGACAATTTAAACATTTTTCCCATACGCCTTCGGGTATAACTTTTTTATCTTTATTAGAATCAACCCTAATTCTTGATGGCATTAATTTTTCAAACCAACTCATTTATATTTCTCCTGAAGAAATCTTATTATTAAGTTTTAACCTAATAGGATTTAATAGATCCATTATATCATTATTTACCTGAACTTTATCATTTTGACTTTTTTCAATAATATTAACAATTGCACTTCCAATTACTATAGCGTCAGCATTTTTTGATAATAATTCAGCAGTATTTGCATCTTTTATACCAAATCCTACTGCTAATGGTATATCAACTGAGTTTTTTATGTCCTCTAACTTTTCTAATGTTTTATTTATATTTAAAGATGAAGCCCCAGTAACACCCTTTAGCGAAACATAATATAAAAATCCTGAAGCATACTCTAAGATTTTTTTGATTCTATCTGCGTTTGTATTTGGGGCTACTAAAAAAATACTTTCTAAGTTATTTTTTTTAAAAATACTTACAACGTCTTTTGCTTCTTCATGAGGTAAATCTACAACTAAAATTGCATCAACTCCAGCTTCATTTGCTTTTTTAGCAAATAAATCATAACCCATTCTTTCAATTGGGTTAAGGTAGCCCATCAGAACAATTGGCGTGTCAGTATTTTGTTTTCTAAAATTTTCAACTAAACTAAAAATATCTGAACAAGATACGTTTTGTTTTAAAGCTCTTTCACAAGCTCTTTGAATTGTTGGGCCATCAGCCATAGGGTCTGAAAATGGAACTCCAAGCTCTATAATGTCTGTACCTGATTCAACAAGTGTATTCATTATACTTAAGCTATCATTGATTGATGGATCGCCTGCTGTTATATATGAAATCAAACAAGTTTTGTTTAAATTTTTTAGATCATTAAATTTTTTTTTTATTCTAGTCAAATTTCTATTCCCTCAATTCTTGCAACAGTATTTAGATCTTTGTCACCTCTTCCTGATAAATTTATAACAATATTTTCATTTTTTTTCATTTTTGATGCTAATTTTATTGCGTAAGCGATTGCATGGCTGGTTTCTAGTGCTGGAATTATTCCCTCAACTTGTGATAACTCATGAAATGCTTCTAAAGCCTCCCTATCAGTTGCGGAACCATACTCAACTCTTCCTAAATCTTTTAATAAAGCATGTTCAGGACCAACGCCAGGGTAATCTAGGCCGGCTGATATACTATGTGTTTCAATTATTTGACCATTTTCATCTTCTAATAAATATGTTCTGTTTCCGTGCAAAACCCCAATTTTACCTTTGTTTAAGGGAGCTGAATGTTTATCTGTTTCAAGTCCATTACCTGCTGCTTCAACACCATACATTTTTGCATTGCTATCAATAAATGGGTAAAAAAGCCCTATTGCATTTGAACCACCACCAACACAAGCAACCAAAGCATCAACTTTTTTATCTAATTCTTGCATTTGCTGAATCACCTCTCTTCCAATAATTGCTTGAAAATCTCTAACTAATTCTGGATAAGGTGATGGGCCTGCTACTGTTCCAATGATATAAAAAGTATTATCTACATTTGTTACCCAATCTCTCAAAGCTTCATTTAATGCATCTTTTAATGTTTTGGAGCCAGAGGTCACTGGAACGACTTCAGCTCCAAGAAG
>Ga0181553_10006078_pt1 | contig 10015 bp, 7 predicted proteins | sample 011ome_17_FD_133753 | JGI IMG/M metagenome (GOLD analysis project Ga0181553, IMG submission 133753) | Coastal salt marsh microbial communities from the Groves Creek Marsh, Skidaway Island, Georgia - 011502XT metaG (megahit assembly) | ecosystem: Environmental > Aquatic > Marine > Intertidal zone...
ACTTGTTCTTTAATTCTGATGGAGAATATGATTACGTCCTAAATGTCTCTGCACTTAAGCATGTACGAAGTGAGGAAGACCGCTTCACTTTAATGCGGATGATTGAGGTAAATATCCTTAATACAGAAAAAACTATCAACCAAGCTCTTATGTCAGGTGTTAAGAAATATTTTTGCGTTTCAACAGATAAAGCAACAAACCCAGTAAACATGATGGGAGCTTCAAAAAGAATAATGGAAAAGTTCTTGATGAGAAAAAGCTTGAATATCCCAATCTCAACAGCACGCTTTGCAAATGTTGCTTTTTCCGATGGTTCGCTTCTACATAGTTTTAATCAACGATTGGAAAAAAATCAGCCCATAGCAGCGCCCAATGATATCAAACGATATTTTATAACACCTCAGGAATCAGGTGAACTTTGTCTAATTTCCTGCTTACTAGGTGAGAATAGAGATATTTTCTTTCCCAAATTAAACGAGAAACTACACTTGATTACATTTTCTGAAATTGCTAAGAAGTATCTTAAAGCTAAAGGATTAACGCCATATTTATGTCAAGATGAGGACCAAGCAAGGCTATTGGCCAAAAAGTTACCTCAACAAGGGAAGTGGCCCTGCGTATTTACCCAAAGCGATACTACTGGCGAAAAGGATTTTGAAGAATTTTATTCTAGTGAAGAAGATGTATATTTTGATAGATTTCAAGACCTAGGTGTTATTAAAAATATCCCCCAATTTGACGAACAGTCTTTAATTGACTTTGAAAAAACTATCAAAGATTTTAAAACTAGTGGAATATGGTCAAAACAAGATATTGTGGACTTATTTAAAGGAACTCTTCCTGAATTTGATCATAAAGAAACTGGTAAATACCTTGATTATAAGATGTAATTAAGATGTCTCTAGATTTTGTCAATTTTGTTCGTAATCTTTATAAAACAAATGAGTTAATCCCCTTACATGCACCAAAGTTTCTAGGTAGAGAAAAGGAATTCATTCTCGATACTATAAATAGCACTTTTGTTTCAAGTATTGGAACTTATGTTGATCGCTTTGAATCTAACATTTCCTCTTACACCGGGTCAAAATATGCCATAGCAACAGTGAATGGAACAGCTGCCCTACATACTGCACTTTATTTGTCAGGTGTAAAGGCTGGCGACTTAGTAATAACACAATCTCTTACATTTGTAGCGACTTGTAATGCAATTCATATGTTAGGTGCTTCTCCTGTTTTAATTGATGTTGATATAGATACATTGGGATTATCACCAACTTCACTTTCAACTTGGTTAGAAGAAAACGCTTACATAGATAATCAAGGTGTATGCAAATATATAAAAACCAATCAGCACATTAAGGCAGTAGTACCAATGCATACATTTGGACACCCGGTAAAATTAGACGAGCTCATTCGGATAGCTGACCAATGGAAACTTGACTTAATTGAAGATGCTGCTGAGAGTTTTGGTTCATTTTATAAATCTAAACATACTGGATTAAAAGGTAGGTTTGCTATTCTAAGCTTCAACGGAAATAAAATAATTACTACTGGAGGTGGAGGCATGTTGCTATGTAAATCCGAACATGACGCTAAGCGCGCCAAGCATGTAACAACTACAGCAAAAGTGCCCCATACCTTCGAGTTTTTTCATAATGAGCATGGTTTTAATTACCGAATGCCAAATTTGAACGCAGCTTTGGGATGCGCACAATTTGAAATGATTCAGAATTATTTAAAAGCAAAAAGGGATCTTTCTAAAATTTACAGTAACTATTTTCAATTAAGGGGAATAAATTTCTTTAAAGAGCCTGAATATTGTAAATCTAACTACTGGTTAAATACCATCTCACTTGACTCAAAAAAAACAAGAAACGAATGGTTAAAAGTGACTAATGCACATAAAATCATGACACGTCCTGCATGGAAATTGATGCATCATTTGCCTATGTTTGCAAAATGTTTAAGAGGCAATTTACAAACCTCCGAACTTATTGAGGAAACCTACATTAATTTACCAAGCTCACCTATTTTAGATGGTAACTTATGAAAAAAATTGCAATTTTTACAGGTACACGTGCTGAATATGGTCTGCTTCATGAATTAATAAAAAAAGTTTCATTTGATGATGATTGTGAATTACAATTAGTAGTTGGAGGAATGCATCTTTCACCTGAATTTGGTTTAACTGTAAATCAAATTATTGAAGATGGATTTAATATTGCTGAAAAAATTGAGTTTCTTTTATCAGGAGACACTCCAACAGCAATTAGCAAATCTATGGGTCTCGCACAAATACTTGCATCAGAATCTTTAGATAGATTAAAGCCTGATGTGCTGGTTCTATTAGGTGATAGGTTTGAGGCGCTATCAGTAGCACAAGCCGCAATGATTGCTCAAATTCCTATTGCACATATTCACGGTGGCGAAAGAACTGAGGGTGCAATAGATGAAGCAATTAGACATTCAATTACGAAAATGTCGCATATTCACTTTACATCCACTAAGGAATATCGCCAGCGAGTTATACAATTAGGGGAACAGCCAAACAGGGTGTTTAATGTTGGTTCACCTGGTATAGATATGATTTTAGCGACAAAAATTAAGGATTTACATGCTCTTGCTCATGAACTCAATTTTGATTTTACAGATAAATTCTTTTTGATTACTTATCATCCAGTAACTTTAGAAAAGGATAGCGCTATTTCAGTTTTTGATGAGCTTTTGTTAGCATTAGAAAAATTTCAAGATTACAAATTTGTTTTCACTTATCCAAACGCAGATTCAGAAAGTCGAGCTATCATAGAAATGCTTGAAGGCTATGTTCTTAAAGCTAATAATAGAGCACTATTAACTCGGTCGCTTGGTAGTTTAAATTATATAAGTCTTGTAAGTCACTGCTCTTGTGTGATTGGCAATTCCTCAAGTGGGTTGATTGAAGTCCCTACCTTAAACAAACCGACAATAAATATCGGGAATAGACAAAAAGGAAGAATTTCAGGTGAGACTGTTATTCATTGTAAAACTAATAGTCTTTCTATTGAAAAAGCTATAAGTAAATCTACATCTAAGAGATTTCTTGATATTTGTCGTAATGCTAGGAACCCTTATGGAAATGGAGGGGCTTCACAGAAGATTTTTAATACACTAAAAAATTTAAGATCAAATGATATTCTTTTTAAAACCTTTTATGACATTGCCTCATTATGATATTGAAACCAAGCATAAATTTTTATTTTCAAAACATTTAAATTAAATATGAATAAGGTAAAATGTCAATTCTTATAATTGCAGAAGCCGGTGTAAACCATAACGGATCAAAAGACCTTGCATTTAGGTTAATTGAAGAAGCAAAGTTGGCAGGCGCAGATATTGTGAAATTTCAGACATTTAAAACTGAACAGGTTGTTAGTAAAACTATTGATCAAACTAAATATCAAATTGATAATTTAGGATTAAAAGACAATCAATTTAATATGCTCAAGCAATTGGAGCTCGATATACAAACTCACTTTGAGTTACAAAAGCACTGTAATCAAGTTGGTATCGAATTTTTGTCTACTGCTTTTGATTTTGAAAGTCTCAATTTTTTAGTTAAGGATCTAGAATTAAAGAGATTAAAGATCCCCTCTGGGGAATTAACTAATCTCCCATTACTTTTAGAGTATGCCACTTCAGGATGCGATCTTATTCTTTCTACTGGTATGGCGACATTGGGCGAGATTGAAAACGCCCTAGGTGTTTTAGCCTTTGGCCTTTTGGGTGGATCAAGCCCTAGTTTAAGTGCATTTTCCAATGCTTATTCATCAAAGGAGGGTCAGAAATTACTGAAAGAACATGTTAAATTATTACATTGTACTACAGAATATCCTGCGCCTATTAGAGAAATAAACCTAAATGCTATGAGTACTTTATCATCAACATTTGATTTACAAGTTGGTTATTCAGACCATAGTAAGGGCATAGTAATTCCAATTGCAGCAGCAGCATTGGGCGCTTCTATTATTGAAAAGCATTTTACTCTAGACAAAACCCTTCATGGTCCAGATCATAAGGTTTCTTTAGAGCCTATTGAGCTTAAAAAAATGGTTGATGGGATAAGATGTGTTGAAATTTGCCTTGGATCTTCAATAAAAGCTCCTCAAACGTCTGAGATAAAAAATAAATTACTAACGCGAAAAAAACTAGTAGCAAATAAAAATTTAATAAAAGGTCACCAATTGGTAAAAGAGGATATTGCAATTTTAAGAACTAAGCATGGTAATGATCCTAGCGATTATTGGGATCTGGTTGGTAAAATTTTAATCACAGATGTCAAAAAGGGTGAAGTTTTTAATGTCTAAAAATCTTGTTATGTTAGGTTCTGGAGGTCATGCAAAAGTACTTTTTTCTCTTCTTCAGCGAAAAGGATTAAAGCTATGGGGAGTAATTTCATCTAATCGATTGTTAGACAAAAATTGTTTTTATGGATTTAATCAAATTAGTTCTGACGATGAATTTATTAAAAAATTCTCTCCTGAAGAATTTACGTTAGTTAATGGTATCGGTTCATTGCCTGGATTAGATGCTAGATGGCTAGTAGCAAAAAAATATCATGATGCGGGCTTTCGATTTAAAACATGTATTGATAATACTTCTTTTGTAGATAATTCGGTTAAATTAGAAGAAGGAGTCCAAATACTTGCCGGCGCAATAGTTCAGCCTGGAGTCTCTATTGGCTCTCAAACAATAATAAATACTACTGCTTCAATTGATCATGATTGCAAAATAGGATCTAATGTACATATAGCTCCTGGGGCAGTGCTGAGTGGGGAAGTGGTAATAGAGCCTATGGCTCATATTGGACCTGGGTCTATAGTATCAAATGGATTACTAATCAAATACGGAGCAATTATAGGCGCTGGCTCCAGTATTCTAAGAAACGTGAAGAAAAAACAAAAGATCATACCAGCTAAATTAAGAAGTTTTTAAGATGTCTGTTTGGAAGAAAGCGTTAATAAATAAATCAGCCACAATCACAATTAGAGATGCATTAAGAGCTCTGGATGTAGGGGGGGTGAGAACGGCTTTCATTATTGATAGTGATAATACTTTAATTGGTCTTGTTGCTGAAGGGGATATACGAAGGGGTCTGCTTGGAAACTTGAATATGGATGACCCTGTTCAAAAGGTTCTAAATCATAAACCATTTATATTAAAGAAGGGTTTTTATAAAAAAGATGCACTTTCTCTTCTACTAAAAAAAGACCTTCATTGTTTACCGGTTATTAATGACAAAGGTGTATTGATTGATGTACAAACTCAAAAAACACTCAGTTATCCTGAGCCAATTTCTAATCCAGTTTTTATTATGGCTGGAGGATTTGGAACAAGACTAAAGCCCTTAACTGACGAATGCCCAAAGCCGATGTTGCCTGTTGGAGGCAAACCTATTTTAGAGCATATTGTAGACAATTTAAAAGCCAATGGTTTTTTTAATCTTTATTTTTCCACACATTTTTTGCCTGATGTAATAAAAAATCACTTCAAAAATGGTGAAAAATGGGGAGTTACTATAAATTACGTTCATGAAGAGAAGCCCCTAGGTACAGGTGGTGCTATTGGACTTTTGCCTAAAGTGGTTAAAGATAAGCCATTAATTCTTATGAATGGGGATCTGCTCACGGATCTAAATTTTACAAAGTTTTTGAATTATCACACTCAAAACAAAGCTGATGTCACCATGTGTGTAAGAAAAATTGAACATCAAATTTCATATGGTGTTGTCGAATCATCAGATTATAAAATTTTGGGTTTTAGAGAAAAACCAACTTATACTCATGACATAAACACAGGTATTTATGTTCTCAGTTCAAGTTTTTTAAAGAGTGTGCAAATTAATCGAAAAGTAGATATTCCAGATTTGATACATCAAAGAATGCTTGAGGGCAATATTGCTACTGTGTATAGACATGATGGCTATTGGTTAGATGTTGGAAGGATGGTAGACTATCAGAAAGCTCAAAAAGATTACCTTGAGGTATTTCGTGAAAGATGAAAAATATGTTGGAGTTATTGGACTTGGTAACATTTCTGAGAGGCATAGAGAAAATATAAGAAAACTTTTCCCATGGGTCAAAATCATTGTCATGTCAGCCTCTGGAAGAAAGATTGATTTAAAAGATATTGCAAACGCAGATGAGTTGGTTTCTGAAATTGAAATTTTACAAAAATATAAACCTTGGTTTGTGATTGATGCCTCTCCTGCAAGCTATCATTATCATTTTTCGTCAAGATTACTTAAGATGAACATCCCAGTTTTGACTGAGAAGCCGTTAGCTGAGTCATTCTCAAAAGGTAAGAAATTACTAAATGTTCAAAAATTGACAAATACTTTAGGAGCAGTTGGTTACTGCTTCCGATTTGATAATAGTTTCCTCAAATTTAAAGAAATAATACAATCCAAAGATAATGGGAAAATCCTGAATGTAGATATTTTCGTTGGGCAAGCTCTAAAAACATGGAGACAAGATAAAAATTATATACATTCTGTATCTGCAAGAAAAGAGCTTGGTGGTGGCGCATTGTTAGAGTTAAGCCACGAACTAGATTATTGCCTTTCAGTTTTTGGAAAAATAGAGATAGTTAATCCTATATGTAGATCATCTGACGAAAATAATCTTAAGGTTGAAGATCTTGTTGATTTTTTTGCTATAACAGATAGGGATGAAGTTATATATATTCATTTAGACATGGTTACCCCTTTTCCAAGAAGGCAATGCAGAGTGTTAACAGAAAAATGTGAGATTACATGGAATATTTTGAAAAGATCTGTTACCTACAAAAAGATAGGTTTTAATGATCATGTTTATGATTTTTCCCATGAGACCCCCAATACAAAATACTTATCCATGTTAGAAGCGTTTGTCTCTTTGGTGGAGGGTGAAAGGCACCATAACTTTCCATCTTATTCTAACTCTTGCGATGTTTTGCAGTTGATCGATAATATTAAGGCATGGAATAAATAATAATTTTAGAGTTAGGAATTAAGTATCTGTAAATTAGGAATAATCGGTCTTGGCTACGTGGGATTGCCTTTAGCAATTGAGTTTGGAAAGAAATTTTCAACAATTGGTTATGATATTGACACCAAACGCATTTCAGAGTTAAAAAAGGGGTTGGATTTAACCTTAGAAACTACAAAAGAAGATATAATAAACTCTAAGTTACTATCTTTTACTACAAATTTAAATGATATATCACATTGTGATATTTTTATAATTACTGTTCCTACTCCAATCGATAAATATAATAAACCAGACATGAGAGCTATTGAAAATGCGAGCAAAGCTATTTCAAAAATACTAAAAACGGGTGATACAATTATATATGAATCAACAGTTTATCCAGGCGCCACAGAAGAATTTTGTGTTCCAATTTTAGAAAAAGAATCAGGGTTGGTCTTTAATAAAGATTTTTTTTGTGGTTATAGCCCTGAAAGAATAAATCCAGGAGATAAAATACATAAATTAACATCAATTAAAAAAGTTACATCTGGCTCCACTAAAGAAACAGCAGACAAAGTTGATGGTTTATACTCTAAAATAATTGAAGCAGGTACTCATAAAGTATCTTCCATAAAAGTTGCAGAGGCATCAAAGGTTATTGAAAATACTCAAAGAGATGTAAATATAGCTTTAATTAATGAATTAGCATTAATTTTTAATAAATTAGATTTAGATACTGAGGAGGTATTAAAGGCCGCAGAGACAAAGTGGAATTTTTTGCCCTTTAGGCCTGGTCTCGTTGGTGGTCACTGCATAGGTGTTGATCCATATTACCTAACCCATAAAGCCACTGAAATCGGATATCATCCAGAAATTATCTTGGCTGGTCGCCGAATTAATGACAGTATGGGCTTGCATGTGGCACACCGGGTTATTTGCTTAATGATAGAAAAAGGTATAGATATCACTCACCCTAGAATTTTAATATTAGGCCTAACATTTAAAGAAAATTGTCCAGATATTCGAAATACTAAAGTTGTTGATATCTATAAATCGTTAAAGAAATATAGTAGTAAAGCTGAGATTGATATTTATGACCCATTCATTAAATCATCTGACTATAACGGCTCCTATATAAATATTGTTGATGAATTGACTAAGGGATTATATGATGCAATTATTTTAGCAGTTGGGCATAACAGGTTTGTAACTTTAGGTATTGATACTTTGAAACAATATGCCAAGTCTAATCACGTTTTCTATGATATAAAATCTGTTTTTGATAAAAATCAAGTAGATGAAAGACTTTAATTCTTATTATGTATCTAGCACCAAATCAATATGTGCATTTATAAGAGTTTCTAGATTAATTGGCACTTATAAGTTGTAAAACCTCTTCATTCTTGATTAAAAAGTTGTAGAGATAGATTACTTTTCTAGTTAATTGCAAGAAATAAAATGTGGAACTTTTGTATATAGCTTGAATATTATGTTGATCTTCTAACCATATATTTTATCACATTTAAAATATTTAAAGAACTGTAAATGCTTGAATCTATTTTATAAAATTCATTTTTTTCAAGGTCTATATAACTTTCATAATTAGGAATTATTTAATTAATGCTAACTTTACTTATTAAAATTTGGCACCACTTTTCTCCCGTTAGAAAAAAACAATTCTTACTACTTCCATTCTTCGTGTTTATTGTCTCTTCAGCTGAAGTGCTAACAATCAGCGCCGTCTTGCCTTTTTTGTCAGTTTTAGCTGCACCAGAAGTTGTATTTGAAAGCCCATATTCTAGGCCTTTAATTAATTTTTTAAATTTATCAAATCCAACAGATCTAGTTTTACCTATTTCTATTATCTTTGCCATAGTTGCAATATTTACAGGGATTATTAGGGTTTCATTTATTTGGTTTCAAACAAGATTTGTTGAGTGGGTAGGTAAAGATATTAGCTATGAAATGTATGTAAGAACTATACATCAACCTTTTATTGTTCATATTAATAGAAATAGTAGTGAGGTGATTTCAGCAGTATCAACAAAAGCTAATCAAACTGCCAGTAACATAATTCATCCCTTAATTACAATTTTTGCATCGGTTTTTATTCTTATTTCTATAGCTATTGTTTTATTTTTTATTAGCCCTCTAATATCAGCTATTGCTTTTTCAGGTTTCTTGATTATTTATTCGATATTTTATTTTATTTCAAAAAATAAAATTCGTTCAAATGGTATTAAAATATCTTCTTATCAAAACAAAGTGATTTTGTTGATTCAAGAAGGACTTTCAAGTATTAGAAATATAATAATTGATAATGCATACAGAACTTTTTATAAAGAATTTTCAAAATATAATTCTAGCTTAAGAAGACATATAGCTAATAACCAAATCATAGGTCAAATACCTAAATATGGTATCGAGTCAGCTACTATAGTATTGTTTTGTATGGTAGCTATTTTTTTTGATCAATCTAAGAGTTATAACTCAATAAATGTATTTACTTCTCTGATGGCTTTGGGGGTAGCTGCCCAAAGAATGCTTCCATTAATGCACCAAATTTATAACTCTTGGGTACAAGTCAGGGGCGCCGAACAAATACTTAAGGATGCATTAGATTTGTTAGAGCAACCTTACATTAAAAATGAAACCATTATTAAAGGAATTGAGTTTAACAACCTTATTAAATTAAATAATATCTGCTTTTCTTATGATAATAATGAGTTTGTATTAAAAAATGTCAATTTTGAATTAAATAAAAAAGATGTTGTTGGTTTAATTGGCCCAAGTGGCTCGGGAAAGAGTACATTTCTGGACTTGTTTATGGGACTTTTACAGCCTAATGAGGGATATTTCTTCGTAGACGGCATTAAAATAGATGCTACTAATATTTCTTCCTGGCAAAATATTATTTCACATATCCCACAAGAAATATTTTTATCTGACACTACAATAAAAAATAATATTGCCTTTGGGATCCCTAACGAACTCATTGACGAAGAAAGAGTTATGTGGGCTGAAAATGC
>Ga0181553_10006079_pt1 | contig 10014 bp, 11 predicted proteins | sample 011ome_17_FD_133753 | JGI IMG/M metagenome (GOLD analysis project Ga0181553, IMG submission 133753) | Coastal salt marsh microbial communities from the Groves Creek Marsh, Skidaway Island, Georgia - 011502XT metaG (megahit assembly) | ecosystem: Environmental > Aquatic > Marine > Intertidal...
AACATCTCGACGAGCTTGTGCGCTTGCTTGTCATAGGCTGCTGTGTCGGCCCAGGTGCTGCGCGGATCGAGAAGGCGGGCATCCACGCCTTCAACCGTGACCGGCACATCGAAGCCAAAGTTTGCATCCTTGCGGAAGGTCGACTCGATCAGTGTGCCATCAAGCGCCGCCGACAGAAGTGCACGGGTAGCCTTGATCGGCATCCGCTTGCCGGTGCCATACGCGCCGCCGGTCCAGCCGGTGTTGACGAGCCAGCAGGTCGCACCGTGGGTAGCGATCTTTTCCTGCAAAAGCTTGCCATAAACCTCGGGGCGGCGCGGCATGAAGGGCGCACCGAAGCAGGTCGAAAAGGTCGGCTCGGGCTCGGTCACGCCGCGCTCGGTGCCTGCAACCTTCGAGGTAAAGCCCGACAGGAAGTGATACATGGCCTGCGCCGGCGTTAGCCGCGCGATCGGCGGCAGAACACCATAGGCATCGCAGGTCAGCATGATGATGTTCTTGGGATGGCCACCAAGCGCAGTTTCGCTGGCGTTCGAGATATAGCCGAGCGGATAGGCGCAGCGCATATTCGCGGTGAGCGAGCTGTCTTCGAAATCGAGCTCTTTGGTCTCGGGATCGAACACCATGTTCTCGATCACGGTCGCAAATTTCTGGGTGGTCGCATAGATTTCCGGTTCGGCCTCGGCAGACAGGCTGATGGTCTTGGCATAGCAGCCTCCTTCAAAGTTGAAGGTGCCGCGATCCGACCAGCCGTGCTCGTCGTCGCCGATAAGAACGCGGCTCGGATCGGCAGAGAGTGTCGTTTTGCCGGTGCCCGACAGGCCAAAGAACACGGCGGTATCGACAGGGTTGCCCAGCGCGTGGTTGGCCGAGCAGTGCATCGGCATGATGCCCTTTTCGGGCAGGAGATAATTCAACAGCGTAAAGACCGATTTCTTGTTCTCGCCGGCATATTCGGTGCCGCCGATCAGGATCATCTTGCGGGCAAAGTTGAGCGCGATGACGGTCTCGGTCCGGCAGCCGTGACGGGCAGGATCGGCCTTGAAAGTCGGGCAGTTGATGATGGTCCAGTCGGGGGTAAAACCGTCAAGCTCGGCCCGCTCTGGGCGGCGTAGCAGATGGCGGATGAAGAGGCCATGCCACGCCAGTTCTGTTACCATCCGCACGTCGAGCCGGTGCGCCGGATCAGCGCCACCGAAAAGATCCTGCACGAAATAATCGCGGCCGGACATATGGGCGATCATGTCGGTATAGAGCTGATCAAAGGCGGCCGGCTCCATCGGTGGATTATTTTCCCACCATATCGTATCGACGACATCGGGGGTGCGGACGACGAATTTGTCTTTTGGGCTCCGGCCGGTGTGCTTGCCGGTGGTAACAAGAAGCGTCCCGCCTTGGCCGAGCGTGCCTTCGCCGCGCTCAATGGCCTTTTGCATCAGATCGGGTTCCAGGAGGTTGTAATAGACCTGACCCAGCCCCGTGATGCCCTGTTGATCAAGCTTCATGGTTGGGTTGACCCGTCCGTGGTCCATAGTCTCGCTCCTGATTTTGGGCCTACGCCCTTTTCAGGCCCACTTAGCACCATGGGCTTGGAACGGAAAAGGCATGGTTGTCGCAGTTAGCGCAACCAAATGCGTGTTAGCGCAACCAAAGGCAAGCCGCCCGGAAGACTGAGACAAATTAGCCATTCTTAAGCGAAATAGAGGCCCAATAGGGGGGCAGGGGAGGCGGAAACAGAGTTTGGGATTGATTCGGCCCAACAAAAAAGAGAAAAAGTCACAAAAAAGCAGGCAAACAACATCGAGCAAAAGGGGCTAACCCATTCAAAAGATTGCACTCGTCGACGACGATCGTAACATCCTGACGTCTGTATCCATGACGCTAGAGGCCGAAGGTTTCGAGGTGGAAACCTACAACGACGGTCAGGCGGCACTGGACGCATTCAACAAAAAACTCCCCGATATGGCGGTTCTGGACATCAAGATGCCCCGCATGGACGGGATGGATCTTCTCCAGCGTATGCGCCAGAAAACGTCGATGCCGGTTATCTTCCTGACCTCCAAGGATGATGAGATCGACGAAGTTCTCGGCCTTCGGATGGGTGCCGACGACTAAGTGAAAAAGCCATTTTCCCAGCGCCTTCTGGTCGAGCGGATCCGCGCGCTCCTGCGCCGTCAGGACGCAATTGCCGGTGACGTTGTCGACGATAGCGAAGAGAACAAGATCATGATCCGTGGCGAGCTGACCATGGATCCGCTGCGCCATGCGGTAAAGTGGAAGGGGCTCGACGTGTCGCTGACCGTGACCGAGTTTCTGTTGCTTCAGGCACTCGCCCAGCGCCCCGGCTTTGTTAAGTCGCGCGATCAGCTGATGGACGTGGCCTACGACGATCAGGTCTATGTGGATGACCGGACCATCGACAGCCACATCAAGCGCCTGCGCAAGAAGATGCGCCAGGTCGATGACGATTTCAGCGCAATCGAGACCCTCTACGGGATCGGCTACCGCTACAAAGAAGAATAAGGAATGGCCTCAAATCCTGAAATCGACGTGCGCGACCTGCGGTCGGTCCGCAAGGCGGCCCACGATCGTGCCGACGTGGTTTTGGGAGAAGACTGGGTCGCGCCGGACATGGCGCAAGAAAGTGACGCCCGCGCCGGCAAGCCTCGGCGCGGTATTGTCCGTCTGAATCGCTCGCCCCTCGCGCGGAAGATCATCATCTTCAATCTTCTGGCGATCGTGATCCTCTTCGTTGGGGTGCTCTATCTCAACCCATCGCGCGACAACCTGATCTTTCAGCGGGCCAATGGCCTTCTGAACGAGGCGGAGCTGATCGCCGACGTTTTGGAGGCGCAGCTCGATCTGCCTGGCTCCGCCAAGCTGGGGAGCGCCGAGGCGGATGTGATGGGCCTTCTGGCCGGTCTTGATCTTCGCGGCGGCGTCGAAGTCTTTGTGGTCGACGCCGAAGGCGCCGTGGTGGCCGAACGAGTGGCGCCCGCCGATACCCCGCCGGTCGAGGGGCTGTCGCAAGAAAAAGGCGGCACGATCCTGACCGACTTTTTGAACGGTCTTTGGGAAGGGATTGCCGGTTTTCTGAACTCGAAAAACTCAGACAATCTGATTTCCAGTCCGGCCGATGAGGTTCGATCCTTGGTTGCCGGCGTCATGGCCGAGGGCACGCAGGTCCGGACAGACCGAGATTCCAACGGCGAGACTTATTTTCTTGTCAGCACCCCTGTCTATCAGGGCGACAACGCTGTCGGAGTTGTAGCTCTCCTGAGCGCAGCGGGCGAGATGGAGACCCTGATCCGCCGCGAGCGTGAATTGATCCTGCAAATGTTTGTCATCGGCATCGTGGTCTCAATTGGCCTGAGTCTTGTTCTGGCTTCGGCCATTGCCAATCCCCTTGCCGATCTTGCCGCCGCTGCCGAACTTGGGCGCGATCGCAATGCCCGCCGGATGGCACCCAGCCGCATCCGCATCCCCGACATGACAGCCCGCCCCGACGAGATCGGCCGCCTGTCCGGTGCGCTGCGCGGCATGGTCGCGGCGCTATATGAGCGGATCGAAGCCAACGAACAGTTTGCAGCCGACGTCTCGCACGAGATCAAGAACCCGCTTGCCTCGCTGCGCTCTGCCGTGGGCACGATGCGGGTCGCCAAGCGGGACGACCAGCGCGAGAAACTTCATGAGGTGATCGAGCATGATGTGCGTCGCCTCGACAGGCTGGTCAGCGACATCTCGAATGCGTCGCGCCTCGACAGCGAGCTTGTCCGCGAAGAAGAGAAACAGTTTGAACTTCTGAAGATGCTCGGCAATCTGGGCGAATTCCTCGGCCACGAGGCGCGAGACAAGGGGATTGAGTATATTTCCGACCTGCCGCCTCAGCCGATCTATATCAACGGGCTTGAGGATCGACTGGCGCAGGTCTTCGTCAATCTCATCACCAATGCCATTTCCTTCTGCGAAGAGGGCGACGCAATCCGCGTTTGGGCTCGCCGGCGTGAAAACCGCGTTCTGGTCGTCGTTGAGGATACCGGCCCCGGCATCCCTGATCAGGCTCTGGGCAAGATCTTCAAACGTTTCTATTCCGAACGCCCCGCGGGCCAGTTTGGCAATAACTCGGGCCTTGGCCTTGCCATCTCAAAGCAGATCGTCGAGGCGCACGGCGGTGTGATCTGGGCCGAGAATATCCGGCCCACCGAGGCTGATATCACCTCCGAGCCGCTTGGCGCTCGGTTCGTTGTCGGCCTTCCGGTCTAGCCAAAGTGCCCGACAGCAAGATCTTCCACGCAAGCTCTGTCGCGCTGGGCGGTCGCGGGGTGTTGATCCTCGGCGCTTCGGGCTCCGGAAAATCCTCGCTCGCGCTGCATCTCATGGCACTCGGCGCCATGCTGATTTCCGATGACCAAACGGTGGCGACCGCGGTCGAGGACAGGGGCATCCTGCTCTCCGCGCCAGAGGCGATCCGCGGCAGGATCGAGGCGCGGGGTGTCGGCCTTTTGCTTGTGGATGATGTGCAAGACGTGCCTCTGGCGCTTGTCGTCGATCTCGACGCCTCAGAGGAGGACCGCCTCCCAGCGCATCACACGATACCAATTCTGGGACACTCCATTCCTCTCCTGAATAACCCCGGCTCTTTACATTTCCCTTTCGCGATCCTTCAGTATCTAAAGGCGGGACGGAGTGACTGAATGGCCATGGCCCCCACTGCAGACAGCGCAGGCAGCAACGCGCGCCTGATCTTCGTGATCGGGCCGGCCGGCGCGGGCCGTTCGACAGCCATCAATGCGCTCGAAGACATCGGCTATGAGGTCATCCATAGCCTGCCGATGAGCCTTTTGGACCGCCTCCTCGCCGGGCCCGCAATCGATCATCCGCTCGCCGTGGGCCTCGATGTGCGCATTCGCGATTTTGGTGTTGAGAATCTCGTCCAGACGATTGACCGGCTCTCGCAGGATGACCGCGTCGAGATGCAGCTTCTGTTTCTCGATTGCAGTGACGACGAGCTTGTGCGCCGCTTCTCGGAAACCCGCCGCCGCCATCCCCTCGCCCAAAGAGAAGGGCCGGTTCTCGGGATCGAAAGGGAAAAGGCGCTGCTGGTTCCACTACGCGCGCGCGCCGATTTTCTCATTGATACAACCGGTCTGACCCCCCATCAGCTTCGCCACGAGCTTGAACTGATCTTTGCCCCCAAAGAGGGGCGGATCCTTTCGGTAACGGTACAGTCCTTCTCCTACAAACGCGGCCTGCCACGCGGGGCGGATTTCGTCTTTGATTGCCGCTCACTGCGAAATCCACATTGGGAGCCGACACTGCGAGCGCTTGACGGCACAGACCCCCGCGTCGCCGACTATGTCGACGCCGACCCTTTGACCGAACGGTTCTTCGCCAGCATCCGCGATCTGGCCCTTCTGATCCTTCCGGCCAGCAAGGCCGAGGGAAAATCGCATCTTTCGATTGCCCTAGGCTGCACAGGCGGCCAACACAGATCAGTTGCCCTTGCAGAAAGATTGGCCAATGCCCTTGCAGCCGAAGGCTGGCAGGTGTCAAAACGCCATAGAGAACTCGAGCGCCGTGCAGAACTTTCCGGCGCAAGGATGGAGCGGGACGCGTGATCGGTATCGTGATCGTGGCACATGGGGGTCTGGCGCGGGAATATCTCGCCGCGGTCGAACACGTCGTCGGCCGTCAGAGCGGTATGGCTGCGGTTTCAATTGGCGCCGAAGATGACCGCGCCGCCAAACAGGAAGAGATCTGCAACGCCGCCGATGCCGTCGATACCGGCGATGGCGTTGTCATCGTCACCGACATTTTTGGTGGTTCACCATCCAACCTCTCGCTCCGGGCCTGTTCGCCGTCAAACCGGCGCATCCTCTATGGGATGAACCTGCCGATGCTCCTCAAGCTCGCAAAGAGCCGCAAGAAATCGGTCCCCGATGCGGTCGAGGCTGCAATGGCCGCTGGCCGCAAATATATTAATTGCCACTCGGCAGAACCTGATTTGAGTTTTGATTAATGCCCATTTCAGATTTGAAGATTGTGAATATCAAGGGGCTGCACGCCCGCGCCTCGGCCAAATTGGTTGAGGTGGTCGAGGGTTTTGACGCCCGAGCGACCGTCTCGAAAGACGGGCTAGACGCGGGAGGCGACAGCATCATGGGCCTTTTGATGCTGGCTGCCTCGCAAGGCTCGACGATCACAGTTGAAACAGAAGGGCCGCAGGCCGACGAGCTCATGCAGGCGATCGCCGCCCTCGTGGCCGACAAGTTTGGCGAAGGCGCCTAGCGGGTCGGTACCGGGGTTTCCCCGCGATAATCGTAAAATCCGCGCTTGGTCTTGCGGCCAAGCCAGCCGGCCTCGACATATTTCGTCAGAAGCGGGCAGGGGCGATATTTGGTATCGGCCAACCCCTCATGCAGGACGTTCATGATCGCCAGACAGGTATCGAGCCCGATAAAATCGGCCAGCTCCAGCGGCCCCATCGGGTGATTGGCGCCCAGCTTGAGCGAAGTATCGATCGACCGGACCGAACCGACGCCTTCATAGAGTGTATAGATCGCCTCGTTGATCATCGGCATCAGGATGCGATTGACGATGAAGGCCGGGAAATCCTCGGCGGTCGCGGCGGTTTTGCCGATGCGTTCGACCACCTCGTAGCAGGCGTTGAAGGTCTCGTCGTCGGTTGCGATACCGCGGATCAATTCGACGAGCTGCATCACTGGCACCGGGTTCATGAAGTGGAACCCCATGAATTTCTCGGGCCGGTCCGTGCGGCTTGCGAGCCGCGTGATCGAGATCGACGAGGTGTTCGAGGTCAGGATCGTCGTGGGCTTGAGATGCGGCAGTAGGTCTTCAAAGATCGCCTGCTTGATCGTTTCGCGCTCGGTCGCGGCTTCGATGACAAGGTCGGTTTGGCCCAAATCAGAAAGAGTCTGCGTTGTCTTGATGCGGCCTAGCGCTGTTGCCTTTTGCGCCTCGGTGATGGTCCCTTTCGAGACCTGACGGGTCAAGTTCTTGTCGATGAGGGCCATCGCGGCAGCCAGCGCATCCGCGCTGATGTCGGTCATCAGAACATCATATTCGGCAAGGGCCAAAACGTGTGCAATTCCGTTGCCCATCTGACCGGCGCCGACAACGCCCACTCGTTCAACCTGCATGGCCTGTCCCTTTTAAAGCTGCCGCACAATAGGCCCGCACAGCCGCCAGCTTCAAGGCGCGATCACAGCTCAGAACCGCTCAAATGCTTAGTTTAGCGAAATAGCAATGTTTGAGGGCGAAACCTGTAGGCGGTGAGTTTGAAAATTTGGTGGGAACCATGAAACATGACCGACTTGTCGAGCAACGCTCGACATTCCCTTCTTGCCGTTATGGCAACTCGCGGCTCTTCTTTCGGGCGCCAAAGCGAAACCTGAGCGGCCGTTATCACGCTTTCATCGGCGGAACCGAGACTTTCGGCAAATATCTCGATCATCCCTATCCTGCCCTCGTCGAGGCGGCCCTCGGCCGAACCTGCGTGAACTTTGGGGTGGTTAATGCGGGCGTCGATGTTTTCGTCAACGATCCGACCATCATGGCCGCCTGCGCCACGGCTGACATCACGGTCATCCAAATGATGGGCGCGCGCAACCTGTCCAACAGGTTCTACAAGGTGCATCCGCGCCGCAATGATCGGTTTATGAGCGGGTCACCTCTTATGGCCGCTCTTTATCCCGACATGGATTTCTCGGAATATAACTTTACCCGCCACCTACTTGGTGCGCTTTACGAGCGATCGTCTGAGCGGTTCGAGATCATTCGGACCGAGCTGCAAGTGGCGTGGCTCGCCCGAATGCGCACCCTGCTCGACAAGATTGGGCAACGGGCGATCCTTCTATGGCTGTCCGATCAGCCGCTGGACGACAAGCCTTGGACGGCTCAGCCCGAACCCTTCAAGACCGAACCAATGCTTGTAAGCCGGACCAAGGTCGAACAACTGCGGGACAAGGTTCTCGATATCGTCGTCGCCCAGACATCGGCCGAGGCACTTGAGAGAGGGACAGGCGGGATGAACTTTCCACAGGGCGAGTTGGACATCGCCTCAGAGCTGCCGGGCGTTGGCGCGCATGAAGAAGCTGCGCTCCTGCTGGCAGGGGCCATCGGGCGTTTTGCCAAATGAAAAGGCCCGCGCATCGCTGCGCGGGCCCTCCCTACAATTCTTGGAAAATCACAGCTTGCCGGTCAGTTCCGGCACGGCGCTGAAGAGGTCGGCGACAAGGCCGAAGTCGGCGACCTGGAAGATCGGGGCTTCTTCGTCCTTGTTGATGGCGACGATGATCTTGGAGTCTTTCATGCCAGCAAGGTGCTGGATGGCGCCCGAGATGCCGACAGCAACATAGAGGTTCGGCGCCACGACCTTGCCGGTCTGGCCAACTTGCCAATCGTTCGGGGCATAGCCCGAATCGACAGCCGCGCGGCTGGCGCCAACAGCGGCGCCAAGCTTGTCGGCGAGGGCTTCGATGATCGCGAAGTCGTCTTTCGAGCCGACACCGCGGCCGCCCGAGACAACAATGCCCGCCGAGGTGAGCTCGGGGCGATCCGAGGTCGCGGTCTTGTCTTCGACCCACGACGACAGAGCCGGGTTGTCAGCTGCGCCAACGTTTTCAACTGAGGCCGAACCGCCAGTGGCGGCGGCGTCGCAGGTCGAGGTGCGGAAGGTGATGACCTTCTTGGCATCCGACGATTTCACGGTCTGGATCGCGTTGCCCGCATAGATCGGACGCTCGAAGGTGTCGGCGTCGACAACACCGGTCACATCCGAAAGCACCATCACATCGAGAAGCGCGGCCACGCGCGGCAGGATGTTTTTCGCATCCGTCGTCGCCGGGGCGACGATGTGGCTATAGCCGCCCGCGAGCGAGACGATCAGCGCAGCGGTCGGCTCGGCAAGGCGATGACCATAAAGCGCATCCTCGGCGCAGAGGACCTTGGAAACACCGGCGATGGTCGCCGCTTCCTTGGCGGCGTCGGCGGCTTTCGCGCCGGCGCAAAGGACGGTCACATCACCGAGCTTGGCCGCGGCCGAAACGGCCTTGGCGGTTGCGTCCATCGACAGGGCGCCATCGGTAACTTCGGCAAGAAGAAGAACAGCCATCAGATCGCCCCCGCTTCCTTGAGTTTCGCAACAAGTTCATCGACCGTTTTGACGATCACGCCAGCCTTGCGGGCTTCGGGCTCGCTGGTCTTGACGACCATCAGACGCGGGCTCACGTCAACGCCATAATCGGCGGGCGTCTTTTCATCGAGCGGCTTTTTCTTCGCCTTCATGATGTTCGGCAAGCTCGCATAGCGCGGCTCGTTGAGGCGCAGATCGACGCTGATGATCGCCGGCATTTTAACCGAGATGGTCTGAAGGCCGCCGTCAACCTCACGGGTGACCTTGGCGTTGTCGCCCTCAATCTCGACCTTCGAGGCGAAGGTCGCTTGGCTCCAGCCGAGCAGAGCGGAAAGCATCTGGCCAGTGGCGTTCATGTCGTTGTCGATCGCCTGCTTGCCAGTGAGGACAAGACCGGGCTGCTCTTCTTTGACGACAGCCGCCAGAAGCTTGGCAACCGCGAGCGGCTCGATGTCGGTATGAACATCGCTCGCAGCCTCGATCAGGATCGCGCGGTCGGCGCCCATGGCAAGAGCGGTCCGCAGGGTTTCCTGCGACTGCTTTACGCCGATCGACACCGCGATCACCTCATCGGCCTTTCCGGCTTCCTTGAGGCGGATCGCCTCTTCTACGGCAATCTCGTCGAACGGGTTCATCGACATCTTGACGTTGGCGAGATCGACACCGGAACCGTCCGCTTTCACACGGACCTTCACGTTGTAGTCGATCACGCGCTTGACGGGCACGAGCACCTTCATCGTCGCTATTCTCCTATCGCAATCGCAATCACTCGGCGCCGTGTTACCAAGGCAACGGGGGCGAGGACAGTGCAAAATCGACGCGCCGCAGCATAGCTACGCCACGTTCTTTCAATGTTAGCG
>Ga0181553_10006084_pt1 | contig 10010 bp, 8 predicted proteins | sample 011ome_17_FD_133753 | JGI IMG/M metagenome (GOLD analysis project Ga0181553, IMG submission 133753) | Coastal salt marsh microbial communities from the Groves Creek Marsh, Skidaway Island, Georgia - 011502XT metaG (megahit assembly) | ecosystem: Environmental > Aquatic > Marine > Intertidal zone...
AAAAAAATAGGGGCCATTATCGAACGACCAAACTTCTATCCGTACCTAAGTGCCTATAAAAATTTAGAAATCGTTTGTTTAATCAAAGGTGTACCCTTAAGTGCTATTGAGGACAAGCTTGAACTAGTTGGTTTATTGGGAAGAAAACACGATAGTTTTGATCAGTATTCTCTGGGAATGAAACAACGATTGGCGATTGCCTCTGCGTTGCTGAATGATCCAGAAGTTCTGATATTAGATGAACCTACCAATGGATTAGATCCAGAGGGTATTCATCAAATCAGAGGGATTATCAAGAAAGTAGCCGCTCTAGGCACCACCATCGTATTGGCCTCGCATTTGTTGGATGAAGTGGAAAAGGTATGTGATCGAGTCCTGGTACTCCAAGAGGGGCACATGATTTTTGAAGGATCCGTGTTGGAATTACTTCAGGAACAACAGACCGTCTACCTGGAGAGCCCACAAAACCAAGCACTGACATCTTGGATCAAAACGAACCCAGCTGTGTTGCATTATATTCCAGAAGGTATGGGGTATTTAATTCAATTTAACGAAGAGCTACCCACTGAGCTAATCAACAAACAACTCGCGGAAAACGGGATTTATTTAAGTGTGCTTCAAAAACACAAAACAAGCCTGGAAGATCGATTCTTGGCCATGACTCATAAAAACACGACACATGATTAGGTTACTGCACATTGAATGGATCAAATTGTGGCATAACCGCTGGAGCAAGCTCTTGCTGTTCGGTTATTTGTTTTTGCTCACCAGCATAGCCCTCATCGCAGCCATACGATTTGATATAGGACCTGTCAAATTTCACCTGGCCGATCAAGGGATCTTTAACTTTCCCTACATATGGCACTTCAACACCTTTATCGCGGCTTGGATGAAACTGTTTTTAGCCATCATCATTGTATCCATGACGGCCAATGAGTACAGCTACAAAACCATCAAACAAAACTTGATCGATGGATTATCACATGCTGATTTTCTAAAAACTAAAGTGTATATGGTCCTGGCGTTAGCGCTGGCCTCTACCCTATTAATCGCGCTGATGTCTGGTATTTTAGGGGGTATTTTTTCTGACTACACAACCCCTTCCCTGGTCTTTCAAGACATCTCCTTTTTAGCTGCCTATTTTGTTAAGTTAGTTACCTTTTTTAGTTTCTGTCTCTTTGCAGGCGTGTTAGTCAAACGATCCGCATTTGCCCTAGGATTTATCGTAATATGGCAGATTTTTGAGGGAATTCTCTCGGGACTCTTGTATTGGAAAGCTTTTAAGAACGATACGGCTATTGTGGCGGCTGAAACCGCAGAACAAATCACCAGTTTCTTTCCTTTGGTGAGCATGTATTCCCTGATCAAACAACCATTTACACGACTAAATGGAATACAAACTGTAGCCAAGCAAGTGGGGGAAACTTTTGAAAATGCGTACCAAACTACTGCTGTGGAATATTTAGTAGCGCTATTTTGGGCAGGATTATTTATTTGGGGCACCCATCAATTATTGAAAAGAAGAGATTTATAGGATTCCTAGGCAAGAATCCAGGAGAAGCTCAGGCCGCTTTTGTATTTTTACGGCATGAAATTTCAGGTAGTTGCTCCATTTGTTCCCACTGGTGATCAACCACAAGCCATCGATCAACTGGTCAGCGGGCTAGACAGTGGCGAAGCTCACCAGACACTGCTTGGGGTAACTGGCTCAGGGAAAACTTTTACCATAGCCCATGTAATCGATCGAGTACAGCGTCCTACTTTGGTGTTGGCTCACAATAAAACGCTTGCCGCCCAGCTGTATGCAGAGTTTAAACAATTCTTCCCCAATAATGCTGTAGAGTACTTCGTGTCCTATTACGACTACTATCAGCCTGAGGCCTATATCCCGACTACAGGGGTCTATATTGAAAAGGATTTATCCATCAATGAGGATATTGAAAAGATGCGTTTAAGCACTACATCTTCCTTGCTTTCAGGAAGAAGAGATGTGTTGGTTGTCGCTTCGGTTTCCTGTTTATACGGGATCGGAAATCCACACGAATTCAAAAAGAATTTAATTGAACTGGAAAAAGGACAGCGGATATCCCGAACTGCCCTGATGCACCGAATGGTCCAAAGTCTCTATGCCCGAACCACTGAAGGGCTGACGCATGGTCACTTTAGAATCCAAGGAGATGTATTGGATGTATTTCCCTCTTATACAGATCACGCGTTTCGGATCCATTTTTTTGGTGATGAAATCGATGCCTTGGAGGTAATCGATCCACTGCACCAAACTATTCTCTCACAAGAAGAACAACTGCGGCTTTATCCTGCCAATCTTTTTGTCACCTCTCCAGAGATATTACAAAATGCCATACACCAAATTCAAGAGGATATGGTGAAGCAAGTGGCCTATTTCAATGAGATTGGGCGACCACTGGAGGCAAAAAGAATCCATGAACGAACTGAGTTCGATTTAGAAATGATTCGAGAACTTGGTTACTGCTCCGGGATTGAAAATTACTCAAGGTATTTAGACGGTAGAAATCCGGGCACCAGACCATTCTGTTTGTTAGACTACTTCCCAGATGATTTTCTTACAGTGATCGATGAAAGTCACGTCACCCTCCCCCAAGTACACGCTATGTATGGAGGAGACCGATCGAGAAAAGAAAATTTGGTTGAATACGGATTTCGACTTCCCGCAGCCCTGGACAATCGACCCTTAAAGTTTGAAGAATTTGAGGCGTTGCAAAATCAAATCATCTATGTCAGCGCCACACCTGCCGACTATGAGTTGCAGCAATCACAGGGTGTTTATGTAGAACAAATCATTCGCCCAACGGGACTTTTAGATCCTGTGATTGAGGTTAGGCCTTCTGCGGGGCAAATCGATGATTTGATGGAAGAAATCCAACTCAGGGTAGAAAAAGACGAGCGTACTTTGGTCACTACCCTGACCAAAAGAATGGCCGAGGAATTAACCAAATACCTGACCCGATTCTCTATTCGCTGCAGGTATATCCACAGTGATGTGGATACCCTAGAACGCGTTGAAATCATGCAGGACTTGAGAAAAGGTATTTTTGATGTACTGATCGGGGTAAACCTGCTTCGCGAAGGGTTAGATCTACCTGAGGTTTCCTTGGTAGCCATTATTGATGCAGATAAAGAAGGTTTTTTGCGCTCAGATCGATCGCTTATTCAAACGGTAGGACGCGCGGCGAGAAACCTGAACGGCAAGGCCATCATGTATGCCGATAAAATCACAGGGAGTATGCAACGCACAATCGATCAAACAGAATACCGAAGAGCCAAGCAGCATCAATACAACCTGGATCACGGCATAACTCCGACTTCGCTAAACAAGGGATTAAACCACAGTTTGGCAAAAAATTCAGTCTCTACATATCATTTTGAGAAAAAAACAATTCGAGCTCAGGAACCTGAGGGAGCTTTCGTCACCAAAGCCCATTTGGAGAAAAAAATAAAAGAAACGCGTAAAGCGATGGAAAAAGCAGCAAAAAATCTTGACTTTATTGAAGCCGCTGCCTATCGAGATGAAATTGAACAATTAAAAGAACGGATAAAAAACAAGGGATGAACAACAATGACATATTTAAAAAACTGAGGGTTGCCCTAAAACTCAAAGATGAGGACATCGTTGAAATCCTTAAAATGGCTGAATTTAACGTGACCAAAAGTGAGTTAGGAGCACTTTTTAGACAAGAGGACCACCCGAAATTTGTCGAGTGTGGGGACCAAATATTGCGCAACTTTCTTCATGGATTAATCATCTACCTGAGAGGATCAAAAGAAGAGCCCAAAGAACCCTGGATGGCCTTAAAAGAAAAACCAGTAGCCACAAACAAAAAATCCGCCAATTAGGCGGATTTTAAATGTGTAGAAATTGCATTAAGCTTGCAATACTTCTTTTACTTTATCCGCTGCTTCCTGGAACTGAACAGCCGCGTGTACCGCTAGACCTGACTCATCCAAGAGCGCTTTAGCCTCAACGGCATTGGTTCCTTGTAAGCGAACAATGATGGGCACATTGATACTGTCTCCCATATTTTTATAGGCATCGACTACTCCTTGTGCCACACGGTCACAGCGAACAATACCGCCAAAAATATTGATTAAAATAGCCTTTACTTGCTCGTCTTTAAGAATGATTCTGAACGCTTGTTCAACGCGTTTAGCATCAGCAGTACCTCCAACATCTAAGAAGTTGGCCGGTGCACCACCTGCCATCTTGATCAAATCCATAGTAGCCATAGCTAAACCGGCACCATTGACCATACAACCTACATTCCCTTCCAAGGTCACGTAATTTAGTCCAACTGCTTTAGCTTCTACTTCGGTTGGATCCTCTTCGCGTTCATCTCTCCAAGAGGCATACTCAGCTCTTCGGTACAAAGCATTGTCGTCTAAAGTCACTTTAGCATCTACGGCAATGATTTTATCGTCAGAAGTTTTTAGCACTGGATTGATTTCAAACAAACTGGAATCACTCTCCACAAAAGCGCGGTATAGCTTGGTGATAAATTGTATCATCTCTTTAAACGCTGTACCAGACAATCCAAGGTTAAAAGCGATTTTTCTAGCTTGGAAAGGCATTAATCCAACACTTGGATCAATTTCTTCCGTAAAAATCAAATGAGGTGTGTGTTCAGCAACCGTTTCAATATCCATACCTCCTTCGGTAGAATACATAATCATGTTGCGACCGGTGGCTCTATTGAGCAGCACAGATACATAAAACTCTGCCGTTTCACTGGCACCTGGGTAATATACATCTTCTGCCACTAGAACCTGGTGTACCTTTTTACCAGCTGCTGATGTTTGCGGAGTGACCAAATTCATGCCGATAATTTCACCTGCAATCCTTTTGACATCATCTAGATTTTTTGCCAACTTAACTCCACCACCTTTACCGCGTCCACCTGCATGAACTTGGGCCTTAATCACATGCCAACCTGTTCCTGTTTCTTCAGTGAGTTTTTTTGCAGCAGCTACTGCCTCATCAGGCGTTTGAGCTACTATGCCTCTTTGAATGCCTACGCCAAAACTGGCCAATATAGTTTTTCCTTGATATTCGTGCAGATTCATGGGTACGTTTTAGATTATTGGCAAAAATAGGAAAACCACCCGAAAACAAAGGAGAAAACTACAGGATTTGACAGGGATTACCCATCATTAAATGTTATAAATAAAACAAATTGTTGTGAAATTAATATTAACGCACAGCTTCTTGCCCAAATCAAGCAGTGTCCCTACATTTGACAAATTTTCCATATGACCCCATCTGAATTATTATCTGTAGCCGCACAATTTGGTGCCCCTGTATACGTGTATGACACAGAAAAAATCACTGCGCAATACAACCGCTTAAGCCAAGCATTTAGTCAAGTACCCTCAGTTAGACTAAACTATGCGGTGAAAGCATTGAACAACATCAGTATCCTCAGATTGATGAATCATTTGGGTTCTGGCTTGGACACCGTTTCCATTCAAGAGGTACAGCTGGGAATAAAGGCAGGATTTGATCCTAAAAACATCATATTCACCCCCAACGGAGTTTCTCTAGAGGAACTTGAGCAAGCCGCTGCTTTAGGGGTCCAAATCAATATAGACAACCTGTCATTACTCGAACAATTTGGCAGTAAGCATCCGCAGATTCCTGTTTGTGTGCGTATTAACCCACACGTTCTTGCTGGCGGGAATGCCAATATCTCTGTAGGGCACATCGACTCTAAATTTGGTATTAGCATCCACCAAATACCTCATATTTTGCGCATCGTGGAGCTCACTGGTATGCACATCAACGGCATCCACATGCACACCGGGAGTGATATCTTGGATATCGACGTGTTTTTATACGCCTCGGAGATTTTATTCAACACCGCGAAAAATTTCAAACAACTCGATTTCGTAGATTTTGGCAGCGGATTTAAAGTGCCCTATAAAGCAGGAGATATCGAGACCAATGTGGAAGAATTGGGTCAAAAATTGAGTGAGCGATTCAATGAATTTTGTTGCGAGTACGGCCGACCATTAACATTAGCTTTTGAGCCTGGAAAATTTCTGGCCAAAGTGAATGTAGTGAAACAGACTACCTCCACCGTATTTGCGAGTGTAGATAGCGGATTTAACCACTTAATCCGACCCATGCTTTACGGGGCTAAACACCACATCACCAATATTTCAAACCCCCAAGGCAGAGAGCGCTATTACTCCGTAGTGGGTTATATCTGTGAGACGGATACATTTGCCTCAAACACCCAAATCGCTGAAATTACGGAAGGGGATATCCTGTGTTTTGACAACGCTGGGGCTTACTGCTTTACCATGGCCAGCAATTACAACTCAAGACTTCGACCTGCTGAAGTACTTTGGTATGAAGGGCAAGCTCACTTGATTAGAGCGCATGAAACCTTTGATGATTTGGTGCGCAATCAAGTTGATTTAAAGGATTCTTTTTTTCATGCAGAGGTAACTGCGTAAACCTTTGTATCTTTATACAAATCGGTTATTATGAGACTGCTTATCGCCTTGATCGCCCTTACAATGAGCCTTCATGCACATTCGCAAAATATTGAGTGGATGAGTTTTGAGGCCGCAATCCAAGCACAGGCGGAGGCTGATCAGCCCAAGAAAATTTTCATCGACGTCTACACGGATTGGTGTGGTTGGTGTAAAAAAATGGACAAAGAGACCTTCAATAACCCCGAGGTTGCCGCCTATATGCAACAACATTTTTACATGGTTAAACTCGATGGTGAAGGGAAAAAACCCATTGTGTTCCGCGGGAAAACATTTTCTTTTGTTCCCAGTGGTCGTAATGGATACCACGAATTAGCGGCAGGATTGATGCAGGGACAACTCTCCTATCCTACCGTTGTTTTTCTCAATGAGCAGGCGGAGTTGCTTTCCCCTGTTCCAGGATACCATCCACCAGAGTCATTTATGCCTATCGCCCGATTTTTTGGCGATAACCACTACAAGACTTCCTCCTGGGAAGACTATCAAAAAAAAGGCGCCCGGTAGGGCGCCTTTTTTTTATCTGCTGTAGTTGGGAGATTCTTTGGTAATCGTCACGTCATGGGGATGACTTTCGTTGATCCCACTGGCTGTTATTTTGACAAATCGAGCGGTGTTTTGCAGTGTTTCAATGTCCTTAGCACCGCAGTAGCCCATACCTGCCCTAAGCCCTCCTACAAATTGATGAATGCTTTCAAACAGCTCTCCTTTATAGGGAACACGTCCTTCAATCCCCTCGGGAACTAGTTTTTTAATATCGTCCTCTACATCCTGAAAGTATCGATCCTTAGAACCTTGTTTCATGGCTTCTACCGAACCCATACCTCGATAAGATTTGAATTTCCTGCCTTCGTAAATGATGGTTTCCCCTGGAGACTCTTTAGTTCCGGCGAGTAAGGACCCTAACATCACGGTAGCCGCACCAGCGCCAATAGCTTTTGGAATATCTCCTGTATAGCGGATACCTCCATCTGCAATGACCGGTACTCCACTGCCTTTAATGGCCGCAGCGACCTCAAGCACAGCGGAAAACTGAGGGAATCCAACACCAGCAACCACCCGTGTAGTGCAAATTGATCCTGGACCGATACCTACTTTAATCGCATCAGCACCGGCTTCTACCAAATATCTTGCCGCGTCCCCAGTGGCAATGTTTCCGACTACTACATCGAGTTGTGGAAATGCTGCCTTAACTGCCTTCAATACAGAAACGACTCCTTTAGTGTGTCCGTGAGCTGTATCGATGATCACTGCATCTACCCCAGCCTCTACCAAAGCGCTGGCTCTTTCGACGGCATCTGCGGTAACCCCTAAAGCTGCCGCCACCCGTAAACGACCGTACTGATCTTTATTAGCGATAGGTTTTTGGGTGAGTTTGGTGATGTCTCTAAAAGTGATTAGACCGACAAGCTTGTTGTCTTTACTGACCACCGGAAGTTTTTCAATTTTATTTTTTTGTAGGATGGCTTCTGCTTGAATCAAACTGGTTCCTTCACCAACCGTAACTAATGGCATGGCAGTCATCACCTCGTTGATGGGGCGCGCCTTGTCTTTTTCAAACCGCAAATCTCGATTAGTCACAATACCCAATAAAATCCCCTGGTCGTCTACCACGGGTATCCCCCCGATTCCGTACTCCGCCATAACGGCATGAGCATCTCCCACAACGGCGGTTAATGGCAAAGTAACTGGATCGATAATCATCCCGCTTTCAGCGCGCTTAACTTTGCGTACCATGGCTGCCTGCTGAGCGATCGTCATGTTTTTGTGCAACACACCAATACCCCCTTCACGAGCAATAGCAATAGCCATACTCGATTCAGTCACGGTATCCATAGCGGCAGATACAATGGGGATGTTGATCGAAATGTTTCGGGTGAACTTAGTTTTTATGGAGACTTCTCTGGGGAGAACTTCAGAGTATGCAGGAATTAACAATACGTCGTCGTAGGTAAGTCCTTCTCCGGCAATTTTATCTAGATGCGCTTTCATGGCTTCGTGGATTAATTGCGTGCAAATATACGCATAAAAAACCAATAACCCCCGATAATACTAGGTATACTGAGTAAATAGCGCTGTAGCTTTATTGTGTGCTGCCTCAAAAGCCATCCAGGAAACCCCTGTTTCCATCTTTTGGGCAGTAAAATGAGAGAGCATTTTTTCGGTAGGCATATTGCCCGTTAAAGCATCCATAGCCATGGGACATCCGCCAAAACCTTGTATGGCACCATCAAACCTTCGGCACCCACCCTTTAATGCCGCGATCAGTTTCTCATGCCAATGTTTTGGGTGTGTGTGCAAGTGGGCACCGAAAACCACCTGAGGATATTGAGGAATCAAGGTAGAAAAAGCACCTTCGATGGACTCTATACGCGCAGTCCCAACCGTGTCGGAAAGAGAAATGATCTCAATCCCCATTTCGACAAGTTTTCCCACCCAATGAGCTACCAACTCTGGACTCCATGGATCGCCGTAGGGATTTCCAAACCCCATAGAGAGATAGGCCACTACCTGTTGGTTGGATGATTTGGACAGGGCGCATATATCTTTTAAAATGTGCACTGACTCTGAAATAGTTTGGTGGGTATTGCGCATTTGAAAATTCTCAGATATCGAAAACGGGTAACCAAAATACGTTATTTCCTTATGATTAGCCGCTTGTTCCGCCCCTCTTAGGTTGGCCACAATGGCCAATAACTCCGTTTTTGTTCTCGAAAGATCAAGACCTGCCAAAACTTCGGCAGTATCTGCCATCTGAGGAATGGCTTTTGGAGAGACAAAAGACCCGAAGTCTAACGTGTGAAATCCACAGTTCAACAAGGACTGCAGGTAGGCAATTTTTTGGGAGGTAGGAATCCAGGTTTTGATGCCTTGCATGGCATCTCGGGGACACTCGACCAATTGAACCTGTGGAGTTTGCATGCTTAAAAGTAAGCAATATCCAGTGAAAATAAGAGGAAGACCCCCAAAAGCAGCAGTATGATTGCTTGGATACGATTCATCCAAAAAGCAGCTGAAGGCAATTGGCTGATCACTTTTTGAAGTCGATTACCCGCCAGGGCAACTGCGCTAAAAACAACCAAGGTTACTGTGGAAAAAATAAGCCCCAAAACGGTCATTTGCCACCATATAGGTAACGAAGTAGAAAATATAAATCCCGGGAAAAATGCCATAAAAAACAAAGCTACTTTAGGGTTCATGGCATTCATTAAAAAACCTTGACCGTAGAGCGCTAATCGGCTTTTAACACGATCATCCTTCATGGTAGGGGTTTGGATAGTCTTGGCCCGAAAAGAGTGAAACGAGAGATAGAAAAAATAAAGCGCTCCGAGCAGTAGGAGCAGATTTTTTGACCAGGGTAGTTGAAACAATAAGGTAGAGATTCCTGCGCTGACCAATAGGGTATGCCAAAGACAACCCGTCACTAAACCAAAGACAACTGCCAATGCATTTTTGGGTCGATAAACCATCGACTGAACAGC
>Ga0181553_10006092_pt1 | contig 10005 bp, 14 predicted proteins | sample 011ome_17_FD_133753 | JGI IMG/M metagenome (GOLD analysis project Ga0181553, IMG submission 133753) | Coastal salt marsh microbial communities from the Groves Creek Marsh, Skidaway Island, Georgia - 011502XT metaG (megahit assembly) | ecosystem: Environmental > Aquatic > Marine > Intertidal...
AAAAGATGATTGCATGTTAACAGTTATTGTTTGTTTTAGGTATGAATTGAAAAGATGGTAGGCTAGATAATAATGCATTAATTTGATCAACTTTATGTTGGTAGGGAACTAATTCTTCGGGCATATGATTTCGGCTACTTGATCGAAAAGAATCAAAGCTTACTCCAAAATGTTGCTGAAGTAATCTTTTATTATCTAATATTTCATCAGTATTAATTAACCAAACGTCAATCGGAGCTGCTTGAGAACAACTAATTATCCTATCGTGAACTAATTCAAGCCATTTTTCAAAAGAAAATTCAAAATTAAAGGGGTAGGACAATTTGTGAAAGTTACCTATGTGGATATTTCTCGAAATTTGACTACCTAACATATTTCTAACATCACTGCGAAAACAAAAAATTCCAGTTAATGGCACATTTAAGAATCTGCAGTGAGCCGATAAATTCATTGGTGTTGCGCTATATTTTTGTGTTTTATTGTGCGTTAATATTTTTGGATTTTTCTCTATTTCGCGTCTAAACCAAACACTTCTGCTGCCACCTATAGAATTAACCCAATGTGTTATCTTGTTGTCGCGAATATAGTTAACTATATCTTCTTCTGTGTATTTTGTATACATTTTTATTGAAAAATTATTATCAATCTCCAAATTTATATCCAAATTGATTTATTTCCCATTGAAATAATTCTGAAACTTTATCAATTGTTCGTTGAGAGTACATAGAGCGATAATCTGCATTTTTCCTGACGGTTGCATGGTTTTCGTGTGGTATATCGAAATTTTTAATTCCAAGTCGATCCATAATAAAAGAAAAATCTTCATGATAATTTTCAAACCTAACTACAAAATCCATCATGTATTGACCCCTAATAGTAAACTTGCTTCGCATGTTAAAAAAGGGCAGATGCAATTCAGAATAGTTTAATACAAAATTTTCAAAACTACCCTGAAGATCTCTATGAGTGACACAGTGGTAATAAAAAGACACTACTCGATCCCAGGTGTTACGAACGACTCCAAATTTAAAATATTTATCAAGAGGCATATTTGCCCATGTAGATATTTTGTTTATGCCTAGGTGTCCAGCATGTTCATTTTCAATATTGGTTTCACGAAAATTCCTGCGTAAAATTATTCTCAATGAAGTTCCCGCGCATTTTTCGGGATGAATGAATATGAACCGTTCATTATGATTGATCATGATTAAATTCAGAATAAGTGAATTGCATTTTTGAGATAATATAATGCTCTTTTGTTGCTATAAGGTCAATAATTTCATTATCAAGGAATTCATAAATTTTATGATGCAATGATGAATGTTGAGGGGTATGGTTAATGCAATCAACATTTAGTTTTAGTTTTTGATTGAGAAAGTCCATAGCTCTTTTTATTTCAGTAAGAGAACTTATAAGGTCAACTTCTCTGCCGTCATGCCTACAGAAGTCTTCTTGAGTATAAGAAATGTGTGGATTTTCTTGTGTAAAATACCTAAGCATCCATGCCTTGCAACATTCTTTAGTTAATACTAGATTTGGATTTTGTTGCACACTCATATTGAAATGCGAAACCATTCTATGCCAAGGATTTCTAACGAATGTAAAAAAATAAAATTCATTATCATCTAAACCTAGAGATCGAATGAATTGCGAAGACTGTGAGTAATTTAAGTGCCGAAATCTTTCAACCGTGATATTCAAATCGTCAAGTAAGTTTTGCATTTTATCGCTAATATGAACATGCGATAAGTCAGTATGAGGAAGTAATAAGCCTTCTCTATATCCAGTTCCAGTTTTGGGTGGATTAAGGCATACGAATTTTTTATCTAAGGATATAATCATGAGTCTAATAGTTGGGAAATTGGGTTGTTTTTGTCATTTAAATCAATATATCTAGCTGGTTGGTGGCGTTTTCTGTTGCTGTAATGTCCAAAAATATCAAATAAGGAGTATCGGTATTTTTTATAATAATGATGATGCTTTCCATCAATCCAGTAAAATTTATCTTGATAATATTTATCAGCAATAGCACCAATTAAATTAAATTCAGATATAATATCTAAATCTTTTAGTAAATCCAATAAACTCATGCCATGTAGTTTTTCCAAATACTCTTTCACGCCTTTATGAACATCAACTGGGTAAACTAAAGGCATGGCTCCCATATATTCGTACTGCACATCAATGCCTGAATACTTACTGGTTAAAGATTGCCACTTCTTAAAGGCAAGTACATCAAGATCAGCTTGTCCAGAAAAACCATGTTTTTTGTGTTCAAGTTCATTTTGATATATTTTTTCAATAATGAATGCATAAGTTTTTTTGATGAGGCAAGGTTTATTATGAAAGTAATAAAGTTCTGGTGTGTGTTCTTTTGTGAAAATGCTGTCGCTGTCTACATGACACACATAATCTGTTTCAGGAGATACATATAAATGAGAGTGGAGTTTAATATATTGCTGCCGAACATAGCCGAACTTGATAAACTTTGCTTCGCGATTGATGTAGTACTTTTGACCGATTGATTCAAGGTATTTTTGAGTTTGTAAACAATCATTCTCATGATCGTCAATAACCACAATGTTTTCATGATATCCTCTGCAAAACTTTTTGATGGACTTCAGATTGTATTTCAAAAACTCTAAGTCTTTGTCGTATGTTACTGTTATAATTGATGTTTTCATTTTTTATTTTTTTTGAAACTTATAACTAAACCTATCAATAACTTTAGCGAAGTAGTTGAAGGTGATTTGTTTAGATTTTTCCGTATATAATTCACTGTAGTGGCATACTGGCCTATCAGTATTTTGATTGACATGGAGTAATTTGTGGGGTGGTAGTCCTATAAATTTAAGAAAAGTGTTAAAATCATTTTGTAAATGTTCATATCTGATAACATGATTACATTTTTCGTAAGGAGGAATTAAATTATCACTATAAGCGGACAAACGTGTTTCGCAAAAATCTTCAAAAGAACCGATGAAACTTTTACTGATGGTCAAAGCATGGTAATACCAAGAAACCATTCTATCAAAAGGATTTCTTACAATACTAACTACCATATATTCTTGTGGGTTGCGATTAGATTTTGAAATTGTTTCTTGAAGATAAGAGAGGTTTGGGTGATTTTGAGAAATTTTTAATTTTGGTTCATCGATAATAGTATTTAAGCAGTGTCGAATAGAACTACCAGCACACTTTCCTGCATGAAGTAATATAAATTTATGTTTATGCGATATAATCATAACCTTTTAAGGTTATTACACCATTTTCTTTTTGAACCACAAGGTCAATTAACTCTTGATTGTACAAATCACAAATATTAATAGATGTATTCATTTTATTTTTATGTTCTAGCTGTACATCTACAATTCCAGCACTTCGACAAAATTTAGAAAATTCTTCCGTTATGTTTTCAAATTGAGCAATATGAAAAACTATAATTTTGCCTTGCATATCAAGGAAATATTCATGTTGGGGTCTGTGATGAAGAATAATGCTTTTAAATGCATGATGGTCATTTTTGTGCGAGTCAAAAAAATCAGACCAATGTTTTCCATCGTCTATTTCTTGAATTATCCAGTGCTTGTATAAAGTAGAATTAGCCCACACATCAGACTTGCTATTTAAATATGAACCCATTAACTTAGGATCTTTAAATCGTTCACTTTTGTATTTGAAATATTTGAAAAAGCTAAAATACCTGTCCCATGGGTTGCGAACAATACAAAACGAGTAATAATCATTAAAGTTAATATTATTTTTTTGAAAAGCATTGCGGCAATCCAATGCAGTTCCATGCTGATAGAAGTCGTCATTTGGATTCGGTGTGCCTAGGATGTCTATTATATTTAATGGATACAAACTTTCACGCAAAGAGCGAGAGCCTGTTTTGGGTATATCAATTGTGATAAATTTATGTTTGTGGGATATTAACATAATAGTTTGGCAATTACATTCTTTGGATCAGAAAGATCTACGTAACGATGAGGTTGAGCTTCCTTTCTATTACTGTATTGTGTGCATGGGAATTTTGAATTTAATTCTTGCCATTCATTTTTATTTTGGTGAGTGTCTACCCAGTGAAAATGTTGTTTAAAAAATTTAAAAAGATAGTCTCCCCAAATACAATACTCCGCGCAAAGCTCGATATCTTTAAAATAATCTTCTATTGAACATCCATGTAATGATTCAAGGTAATTTCTGATTTTCTCAAAAGACCAAACAGGATATATAAAAGGCATTCTCCTCATGAAATTGTATGTACTTTCATACCCCAACACTTGTTCTGTCGATGGTTTGAAGTGGGTGTTAGGCATGTCTTTCCATTTTGTCATACCCATGATTGGTAAATTGTTTTTGAAATAAATTGAAGGATTGTGATGAGATGTAAATATATTGTCTGAATCCAAGCAACAAACATAGTCTGTACTATTATCTAAATAATTATCCATATAATAACCCATGTATTGTTGTCTTATATAACCTTTTTTGATTTTTTTTGCTTCTTTATTGATAAAGTACTTTTGACCGATAGATTCAAGGTATTTTTGAGTTTCTACACAATCATTTTCGTGATCATCAATAACCACAATGTTTTCATGGTATTCATGGCAAAATTTTTTGATAGACTTTAGGTTATACTTTAAGAACTCTAGATCCTTATCGTAAGTTATTGTGATTATTGATGTTTTCATTTTTTATGAAATAACGGTTGTATCTATCAGCTGATGATAGATCATAATCACCTGTAATTTCTTCATATGAAGCATGAATTAATTTCTCAATAGCTAGTCTATAATTTGCAGCTTCATGGTGTTCCCACATTTCGAATTGTATGAAAGATATCTGCAAATTTTTAAAATCAATTGATTTTATAATATGACAATCGTAACCTTCTGTATCAATTTTTAGATAATCTATTTGAGTAAAATTATGTTTTTTACATAAACTATTAAGCGTCATGCAGGGTAGTTGTTGCTTGACAATATCCTTCATGTCATGTATTCTTTGCCTCTGGCCAGACATATCAATCCTAGAAGTCATAGGTGCATCGTCACTCCAGTTAAATTCTGAGTACCCATCATGATCTGCAATAACTATGTTCTCTTTTATACACTCTCTGTTGGACTCGAGTTTGATATAGGTACTAGGATGTGCTTCTACAGCTATCCCATTCCACCCAATATCTTCAAAATATTTTGTACTATTAGCTCTAATGCCGTCAAACGCACCAACATCAATATACGTTCCTTGTGAATGGTTTCCTAGTAATTTATGTATTTCTTGTGATTTCATGTTAAATTCATTGACAATATCTCTCCCATATTTTTCTATCCCAGTATGTATGGTCTAGAAATTTTTGTTGAGTGACTTTATCAAGATCTTGAAATTTAATTTTTAATTTATAAGAGGTTTCGTTTTTATATATATTGTTTTTTAAAAATTGGCCTTCTATATCCAATTGCGAAATACCGTATGCATCATTAAATACTTTATTAATTAAACTATCTACTTGAGTAATGTCTGAAATGTAAAAATTTTTTAACCAACGCTCGTGAGCTAAAGTTAGATGGTATGGCTCAATAATTGTAGATTCAGGTATGTTAATAACACTTCGTAAAAACCAACTGTCTTCAAGTTGAAGTGAATGAATGTATTCTATAAAACTATGAGATTCAATTGCATTATGTGTTGGTTCATGAGAACTGTTTTTATCGTGTAGATAATTAAAAATAGATTGAGCTCGCTCGTAAGGATCGCGCAATACGACAAAATCAAGTAGAGACTTTCTGGGAGATGCTTGTAAAAGAAGATTTATAGATGATCTAGCTGATCTCCAGCCCATAACTAATGGCTCAACAGCGATGCAAAAAATTTCAACATCTTTAGACTCGATACAGTCAATAAAAACTTTTAGATTAACTGCGTCACTGCTGCTGTCATTTGCAGAAAGCGTATTAAAATTGGGATTTGAATTATTGATAGTCGTGGATGTATAATAAAAACAAGATAATTGAGCACCATCTTCTAGGGTTAATAAAGCTCGACGTATCTTATGTAAACTATGCTGATTAACTGAGTCACTATTTTTAAACAAATGATACTGAGAGCATAACGCTTTAATCCAACTTAATACATATGTCCCTGCATTTTTAGGTATATGATAAAATACAGGTAAGTATTCAGGTTCTTTGATGAGACTCATTTTTTAAGTTTACAAAATATTTATACACCTTTTTATCCCATTTAGTTATATCAAGGAATTTGTGTTGCAAATCGGAAGAAAGTTGATCAAAGCTCAATGTGTTAGTTTTGCTTGATTGATGTTTATTTAAATTGTAATCTGTGTCAGATTCTAATAGATTTAAAAAAGATAAATTATATGATAAAGAAAAAATATCTTCTATGAGAGAATCAACTTGAGTAATATCTTTGATTTTAAAGTCTTTCAGTTTATTGATGGCTAATGTAGCAGATTCTTCTATAATGGGTTGATTGTATGATAAGGATAAAAGTTGCCTAATAAACCAACTATCTTCCAGCTCTCCAGTTTGAATATACTCTTCAAAAGTATCGGATTGAATGGCAAAAAAATCACAAACTTCGGAACTATTGCTAATAAACTCATGATCACTGTCTGAAGATTTGATGTAATTAAATAGTGATTTCGCCCTAGAAAAAGGTTCTCGCAATGTCAAAAAATTAATTGGTTTTCGATTATGTAATTCGCAAATTTTATCAATAAACTCTAAATTATCATCCCACCCAACTAATTGACTTTTTGTGAATGAACTTCCGCTATTTCGCGGCTCTATAAGAACAGCAAAAACAAGTAATTCATTGCTATGAATAAAAGATATAAATTCTTCTGGAGAAAAGCTCTGTTCTGTAATCTTTTCAATTTCAGAAGGAATGATTTCCTTATGTAACTTTTGAAGAAAATCTAAGGTATGCGATTCTGGAAACTCTTTTGTTAAAGAGTCGATAGCAATTTGACCAAGAATGCTTTTTTTATTATGTTTATAATCTTCATAAGTTTTTGATTCTGGGAATTTTTCTTTTAATGCAATAACCGCATTCTCTCTTAATTTTTGAGCATATTCTAAGTCTGAAAATTCTGATTTGAAATTGTTTGGATATGTTTCACCGATATCTAATTGATCATAGGGTTGAGATGCTATTTCAGCATGGTATTCAAGCTCACGCAAGTAATCAATGCTACAACCGTTAAGGTTTGGCTTTAAATATGTATAATTATCTATAGCATTTTTCGCATGATGTTGAAGTTCATGCCAATGATTAATCTCACTTCCTTTAACTGCAATAAACGCAGTGCATTTATTGCCGCTAGGAAAATCGATGGCGGCTTGAACTTTACCCCAGTCTTCTTGTTTATCTTTTGATTGCAAGTATTGATCGAGTAAAAAACTAGTTGCACTCAATACATATGTTCCTGCATTTTTTGCGATATGATAATATACTGGAAGAAGTGTTTGTTGATCTTTTAGACTTGGTTTTTTGTGAAGAATAATTGTTTGCGGATGTTCTTTTTTTATGTCTTCAATACTTAATTCGCTATCTTCGGGGACAGAATAGTTTGAAATGATTGGTGAATCAATTAAATTGTTTTGTTGAATGTTTCGATCATTAAAATATTTTCTACCAATTTTAGTATTATAAAAATAATGCATGCCGACATCAAAACTAACAAAATGATTTTGATTACTTGAGACTAGATATTGAATAGTTTTTTTAGAAAGTTTAAAAAAAGTTGATAGATTACTGGATGCTCGATAAATTGCAACTCCGTTAAGATGTCCAGTCCAGAATTCAAAATCAGGCAATGGAAGTTTGCCTTTATATGTGCTACCAGCAATCATGAAAGTATGATTATCGCAATATCCCATCATTTTATCGATCCAATGATCTGTAATTGGAAAAGTGTCGCATTCAATCATTAAAAAGTCACGATAATTCTCTTGCATTAGTGGAATCATGCTATCAAAAAATAAATTGTTTGCACCGTTAGATCCGCCTAGTGGGGGAACTTTATCTAGGTTAGCTGCCTGTAATTCTTTTGGTGTTCTGAGATATAAATCATCAATGCCTTGTAATTTCTGTGATTTTATTTTTACTTCATTTACATTTTCGCAATTTTGATAATCTAATAAGTCATTGTAATCACTCTCTTCTCCTTTATTGAAAAATATATGAAGATCAATCTTTTTATCGACAGAAGCATTAGTTTTGAAATATTTATCTAGACATGCCGTAACATCTCCAGATTGATACTCTTTTTGGGTAGCAAGAAGAACAATAGATAATTGAGTAGTGTGTTTCATTAAGTTATAAACAGTTACAGTTTATATTATGTTGTGTGTTGTATTTTTTACACTTATTACGCGATCTTTCTTGCATATAAAGTGGCCAAAAAAGTGAAACGCAGCAACATCTTCATGAGTTAATGCGTTTGATAGTTCACGAGCATAAAGAGCTTCCCAGTTACGCTCGCTTTCTTTTAATTTTGTATCTGAAGGTTTAAGGTTATGCTTGGTTTGACAACCAAATAAAATTAATAAAAAAAATAAAAACCTCACATAACTTTATACACTTAACCGAAGGGATACCCTTGTTTTAAATATTGATTGTATTGCTCGTCGCTATAGTAATCCCAGCCTGTTTTTTCACAAATTTCCCTAACCAATTCAAGAAAATAAAAAACGCCAGGGTGAGTCGGAGCATCATTGTTTCTAACGATTTCTATTTTGTGTCCATGTTTTTCAATCATTTTATGCGCAGGAATATCTATATTAAATCGGTTAGCCCTTGCGATCATACCCATTAGACCGCTTGCTTTGGGATCTTCAATATCTGGATCATAGAAAAAACTACTAATTGATATTAATTTTGCATTTTTTGCATGCATTTTTATTTTTTCTAAGTTATAATTCTCAGAGGAGCGGATATGTTGAAAAATGAGATGATCTGAAGATTGTAGAGTTTTGATAGCTTTTTGTGTGTCAGTAATTACATTAATTGGTTTACCTCTAAATTGTGATGTGGGACCCCAGTGGGGTAAAAATATTTCTATACATATCCATTTAACATTAAAGCTGGGATCTAGTTGCTGAATATACCAGCTTAACGCTTTCGTTTGGCAATTGCCTAACAAAGTTATATTCATTAATATTAAAATGTTTTTTTAGGAATTTGGCGAAAAGATTCTAGTTGTACATTAGTCCCAGTTGCCTTGAGCAACATTACGACCATCTAAATTACTCCAATCTACTGAAAATGGGTCTTCATCTTCATTCTGGTCAATGTGCTCGCTTTTAAACTGTTGTTGTTGTTCATCGTATAATTTCGCATGCATACGCTGACCCATCCATAGAGATTCTAATAAAAGTGCACGTACTGCTTCGAGGTTATAACTCTCTTCTTTACTGCAACGATACGCCTGTTTTAATACATTGCACAATGTGCGTTTTTCATCAAATGGTTCAGTCATGGCGACTTTCATTTGCTCGGCAAGTTCCTTGGTAAAAGGTTTTGGTTTATATTCGCTCATATAGTTTTATACACTACTTATGCAAGTAATATAATATATGGGCGGCTAATTCTTCATGATTCATGTGGTTTTCGACTGCACTATCATCAAATTGACACTCTTCAAATAATTTTTGATACGTCAAGGCAGGAAGCGACTAAGCCAGCATTATATTCTTTTTGCGTAGCAAGTAAAACAATGGATAATTTATTAGTAAAGTTCATGCAATTAAATATTATTTACGCCTTATTTATTTCTCTGCTTGTATCTCTCTTTTAAATACTCAGGCCAAAAAAACCTCCATGCGTCAAGATCATTATTTTCGCGCGCAGATTGTAGTTCGTGTTCGTAAATTTTAACCCAATTTTTTGGATTTTTATTTATTTTAGAAATATTAGGATTGGGCTGATTAATTGAAACGCAACTTGAGAGAAATAACAATAATAAAATCCGCA
>Ga0181553_10006097_pt1 | contig 10001 bp, 7 predicted proteins | sample 011ome_17_FD_133753 | JGI IMG/M metagenome (GOLD analysis project Ga0181553, IMG submission 133753) | Coastal salt marsh microbial communities from the Groves Creek Marsh, Skidaway Island, Georgia - 011502XT metaG (megahit assembly) | ecosystem: Environmental > Aquatic > Marine > Intertidal zone...
ACACGACGACGACGACGACGGCGACGACCGCGCGCGCGCGGTGCGTGCGTGCGTGCGTGCGCGTACACATATATATACACATACATAAACACATGTGCGCGTTACGCGGGGATGACGACGACGACGACGAAGCGCGCGATGCGCGCGATGCCGATGGGGCGCGGTCAACGGAGGGTGCGCGCGCGGTGCGGGCGTTGACGCGATGTGCGCGCGCGTTACGCCGAGCGGCGATGGGTGAGGATGAAGATGAGGATGAGGATGAGGATGAGGATGAAAAGCGCGTCGTGTGCGCGCTGTCGGCGATGTGTGCGCGAGATGAGGGGATTCGGGTGAAGTGCGCGGAGGACGCGCGCGAGGCGATGGAGGCGTTGGGCGCGAGGGGACGACGCGCGTCGGGGAAGATGATCGGGGCGGCGCGCGAGGTTGCGTTGTGTGCGCGAGCGTGCGCTGGTGATGCGTGTGGGCGCGTGGTGGTGAGTGTAATGCGTGCGCTCGAGCGAGGTGTGGTGTTTTTAGGGGGAGATGATGACGAGGCGTGGGCGCGCGCGGCGAGGGACGCGATTGCGATTGGCGCGAGGCATCGGTTGAGCGCGGCGCGCGCCGCCGCGGTGGTCGCTCTCGGTGCGATATTGGAGGTTGGTGACCGGTACGCGCTCGTGGCGTATTTTACTGGATGCGATGCGTCGTGTTCTTTGTCGGTGAATCATTTTGGCGCGCTTATTCGCGATCGTTCCGCGTCTGTTCGTGCGACGTTTACTCGAGTATTGGGACGTTGTCTCGCAGACGACGACCGCGTGGCGTCTCGCGTGCTGCCTTACGTGCTCACGGCACTATGTGATGATATCGATGACGTGAGAGTTGTCGCCGAAGACGTTGTTTCGAATGTCATAGGGATGTTGAAGTTTGAAGAGCTCGTGGGACAAAATTTTGGCGACATGCTCGAACCGGCGCTCAGGGAGCTCGCGGCGCACGCCGGGACGGGGTGGTACGAAGATATCGCGTTTCAAACGCTACGACTCATTCATACCCTCATCCACTGCGCTCACGGGCGAGTGATACAATTTGTGCCAAACATTTATGAGAGCATGCACGCGGTTATTAATCATGAGCAAACCGAAGAGCGGGCAAAACGCGAGGCGAAGAAGACATTGGACGCTCTCGAACGCGCGTGTCCAGACGCTGCGGCGGTGTTAAGTCAGTTGAACGCGAGTAATTAGTGCGTGCAATGTGCGTTGAAATTAAAAGATAACTTTTCACTTGATTTTCTGCTTTGGAGTTTTGACGGAAAGTGTTACTCTTGGGCATCGGTTTCGGGTTCGCCGACGCGCGCCCAGAGCGCGAGACCGCCGCCGCGTCCGCGAGCGGCGATACATTTATCATCCGCATAGACAAACTTGAAGAACGGGTTTGCCCCAGGCTTTGAAGCTTTACCTTTCTCGACGTTTCCTTGACCAGAGCTGGCGGATTGTTCTGCCATCTTAACCGCATCCCACTTGCCGTCGTCGATATCTTTTGACCACGGCCCGGCGGAACCCAACGCGAGCGACACTCTCGTAAATGTGAACTCGAGCATGTTCAACTTTTCGCGCCAAACGAAAGGGCCATCGAAGAAAAACTTGATGGGTCCAAGGTAGATGCCGTTACGAATACGACCAGAGTTCAAGTCAAAGGATTGTACGGCTGGGATCGGGAAATAGCTACCGCCGCCCGTCTTGTTGACGTTTGCCGCAACCTTCTTCGTTCCCGTGGTGTAAATCAAACGCCACTTGCCCGTTAAATCTTCGCCGGCGACGTTCTTTTCTTTAGCCTTTTCGAGAGCGGAGATGGAGGTGTAGATGTCATCGACGTACGCCTTGCGCGTCGCCGCCGCGAGGTGAAGCGTTGCCACCGCATCCGGCGGCGCCGCCGGATCCTCGCTCAACGCTTTGTCCACGAGCCGAGCAGCAGGGCAATAGCCAAGAATACCTTGGTCGTCGTGCCTGAATGCTGCCTTGCCGTCGTCGAACACAATAGCGCCCCCGCGCTGGATGAGTAAGTTTGAATCTTTCGGCGTGAGCTCGTCCCAGTTGTTCAAAATTTCAACCATGTTGTTCAACCGCAACGTCGCCAATTCGAACGGGCGCAAGTAACCCTCACCGAGCGTCACTTTCATCGCCTTTCTAATCGCGGGAACGTCTAAATTCGACCCCTCGACAAAGATCTGTTCTTTATCCTTTGACCCAAAATATCCACCAAACACCGCCGGCAACGTTCCCGGACTCCCAATTCCAGCGCACATGAGCAACAGCTTTGCGTAGCCATTCACAAACGGCGCCTTATCTTCAATCCATTCAAACGCTCCGCCTTTACGTCCGAGACCAGGGGCAAAACCCAGCGCCGCGTGCGTCTTCGCCTCTGGATCCGCGTACAAATTTTCAATTGGAAATCTCGTCCGCTTCGCAAACGACCTCGCCGCCTCCACGCTCCCAATCCCGATCGCCACCACCGTCACACCTTCCCCCTTCAGTCTCTCCATGTCATCCACCAGCGTCTGCGCCAACTCCCACGAATCAAAGTCCCCAAACTGCGTCAAGAAGCACGCGAGCGCGCGACCTCGATTCGGAATCACCCCATCTTTCACGCACGTCGCCACGCCATCGCTCACTCTGATCACCTCGACGTCACCCACAACCTCCAACGCCTCCACCGCCGTCGTCGCCGACGCATTCGCGCGCGCACGCGCCCGCATCGCGCGCACCGCCGAAGATGTCCCACGCACGCGCCCCATCGACGTCGTCACCTCCGCCCGCGCCAACGCGCGCATCGCGTGCGCCATGCCGCGCCCAACGCACCCCTTCCGCACGCGCGCACGCGCTCGAATAAATGATAAAAATTACGCCGCGCCCGTCCGTTGCCCGTCCGTCGCGATCGCGAGCGCGCCGCGTCGACAAATGCCGCCGCAGCGCGTTCCCCACACATCGCCACGCGCGCATTCTGCGTTGCAACGTCACGTGTTGCCGTTCCGCACGACCCGAGTCCGACGTCATACGCACGCGCACGCACGCGCGATCGCGCCGCGACCGCGTGCGATTGATTGCGCATATATTCCTTCACATCTTACGCGCGCGCGCGCGACGTGGATCGCGTCGCGGGCGCAGCGTGAAGGCGAGAGTTACACGCGTGATTCGGAAAACCCGTGGCCCGGACCCGGCGGTGCCGCCCGTGGCGCCGGTGCGCGCGCGTTCGACGACGTGCGATCGCGTGACCGCACCGGCGCGAGGGAGGCGTGATGGAGAAAAATGCTGCGCGCGTGATCGGGCACGTCGTGCTCGCGGTGGAGACCACGGTGCGTGCGACGATCGCGGTTACGTGGGAACGACGCGCGTGATATGATGTGTTGTGGTTTTTGGGTGTTTGGGGGACTTACGTGTGTTTTGTGCGTGCTTGGGCGACTGACTGACGGTTTTTGCGGGGTTTGATGGATATTAAATAGAAATCATCGAGACGGCGAATGAATGGGGACGCGAATGGCGCGAATGGTGAAGGGACGACGTCGTTGACGTTTGCGGATCTGGAGACGTCGAGTGTTCCGGTGTACGACGGGGAAACGGTGGGGGAGTTTTGTGAGCGGTTGACGGGCGTGGATGGGTCTTCGTCGGAGTTGTTCTGGGGTACGACGTATCTACCGGCGACTGAGGTCATTCAAGCGTTGACGATAACGAAACCGTGGCAGATTGACTTGAGGGGTGGGAGAGAACGTTTGCAATTACGCGTTCCGGCGGGCGTCGCGCCAGGGAAGGAAGTGTTACAGTACATGAAAGTCAAGCCTAAACTGGTATTGGAAGAGATTTTGCCGACGAAATCAACGTCTTCGGCTGGTGGATGTATGCAAACTAAGCGCAAGCGTGAGGATGCGAAATCAAATAAATCTTTGGAGAAAATAAAAAAGGAGGGCGCAACGGCTTCCGACGCGAAGAAGCAAAAGGTGATTGAGGCGGAAGAAGAAGAACGATCTGCATCACCCGCGCCCTATGTTAGCACGGAGCGCAATTTTTCGATAGATGAATACGATAAGGTACAGCGTAAGATGAACAAGTCCGGGAAGAAGACTATCAAGCCCGTGGCCCGGGTGCCAAAGGCTGATCCATCGGCGTTGCGGCTCGCAGCTCCCAAGATGAATAAACTCAAAGATGTGATCATGAGTAACACTGCATCGGTGTCAGGAAAGCAGCCGATGCGCGCATTAACGGATATATATGGAGTTTCGCCAGTTGCAAAGGTTGCTGTCGCCAGCCGCGTTGAACGCAACGCACAAACCGTGAGTAGAGCCGAAGATCAGGCTGAAGATATTACTGCGGTACCGATGGTTTCTGAACCTATGTCACTTCCAGACGATGACTTGGACCTCGCAGAGCAACTCACATCATTAGCGAATGCCGCGATTGCGACTACTCGAGAATCACCGAAAAAGAGAAGCTCTCAGAAGAAGATGCTCACTGGATCAAATGTCACGGAGCTGAATAAGAATCTCACCAAGATTGCCCAACATCTCGATGAACGATATAAAAGCGGAACTAGAAGCCCAACAAATGCGCCATCAGGTACAAAGCGTGGGGCATCGAAGAAGAGTTTACCAGGTGAGAAGCCATCAGCACACGTCGGGCCCATCGTAGTGCATACTGGAAACATCCTGGATGCGTTCAGACGCATGAAGCGGAAGACCAGGACGCCATGTGATATGTCATCAATTCAGACGAATACGATTGGTGCGTATTACTATATGACTGCTGCCGGTATGGCGTTGCAGAATGTAACGCTTGTTCCTGCTCGTTACATCGATGCCTCGACGGTGTCGATTCGCAACCCACGCGGTAAACAGTAGAGACGCATTGACTCATACATGACGTATGCTCATCCGTAACACTTCACGTTCAATCATTAGCTATTTTATCATATACTTGTAGGAAAATTTGAATAGATCATGCCGGTACCGGTACGCTTGAAAGTATTTCCATTTGCAACATTTGCGCGACGCGCGCGGCGGGACATGCCTCATTCTAGCACACACCCGGTTTCGTCAATTCCCGAGAAGCGCTTTTCTATCCGCGCGAGTCAAAACATGCATAATCAAGGTATCATCATCGATGGAATAGCACGAAACGAGGATATTGACGACGACGCGCTCGCGCTCGCGTGTCGGGAGAGACTTGTGGTGAGGCCACATCATCCAAGTAGAGAGCGCTCGCTACATTCTCACAACTCGTGTCCTCCACGACCAAGATTCGTTCACGCTGGCATGGACACTCGGACAGCATGTACGTATCACGACATTTCAGCGTGGCCACGGGAAAGGCCCAGCACGCGTATGATGCGACACATACCATCATCGCAACCGGCATCGTCAGCGAAGACTTTGCTTTTACAATCAAGCGATAGCTCGACTTCCACCACAACGATGGATTACGATGAAAACATGCATGACAAACATGTTACTTTTACGAATGACGTTGCGTTCCCGTCGAATTTAGAAGACGTTATGTGCGTGTTGAGTCCGACTTTAGACAACGATGAGTCAGACGAAGACGTCAGCGAAAGTCCTTTCCATCTCAGGATGGCTGAAATGTGCTTTATAAGAGATCCCCAATGGCAAAATGATGCGTTAAAATACAAATCCCGCCGAAAATTATGGGGCGATACGCTCCCTTCTGGCAAGATGGTGAACAATTCGTTGCTGGCTATCGAACGCTGGCAGTCGACGTCGCGTTGCGATTCTAAAAGTCGAAACAGCGATGAGAATCGGCCGTCGATGGGCGATGAGTGACATGGAAAATCAAGCACTAGGATTTAGCATTTTCATCGACAGCGTCATTTTTCATCTCTGTTTTCTCTCGACGTTGTGCTCGTTGGCGACGATGTCGCGCACCAAACACAGTGTAAAGTGCTTGCGACACCGCACTCTTCTGTCAACTCGTCTCTAAGATTTCCGTCGAACGCGCATCACTGCGGGTCGACACGCACTCTAAAGTACCGACGTTCTGCGGCTTTGACGACGGCGCACCATCCTCCGTCATTCGTCGAGGTGGCGCGCTGTGTGGTCGCGCGCGAGTCGCGACCCTCCTGCTAGACCAGTTCAAAGATTTTGACGCCGCGCGCGAGAACGAATAATTATCGATGCATGATATAGGTACGCTGACGCGGTGTGGTTTGGTAATAGTTTAGGTTTCTAGCTTATATTGCCGAGCTGCAGCTGCTGTCAAGTTGCGCGTTTTTAATCTGTATCGATGTCATTCGTGAACTCTTCCGCAGGGACCACCTCAACTTCCGCGGGTTGCTCCACTGATTGCTCCATCGGCTTCTCGACTTTCTTTTTTTCTTCCTTAGGCGGCTTCGGAGCCATGCGTGCGGCGGCGTTTTCGAAATCGAGCGCCGCTTGCGTCGTGAGCGGGTCAGCAAACATCTCCGCCGCTACCTTCTCGCTAATAGTAAACGTATCACACCCTTTCGCGGCCAACTTAGACAGCTCAGCCGCTGTTCGTACACTTGCCACTAAAATTCGCATATCGCTTTCCAACGCATCGACAGTCTCCTGCATTGAAATGATGGTGCCCATACCGTCGCGACCGGCGTCGTTCATGCGTCCTAAATATGGCGCGACGTAGTTCGCCCCAATCGACGCCGCGATGAGCACTTGATGCGGTGCATACGCTGCCGTGATCGTCACTCGTACACCATCCGCAACGAGCGCATTCGCCGCCTTGATACCCTCTAAAGTCGCCGGCACTTTCACCACGATCGCGTCCGGGTCTCGCTTGGCCAACGCGATACCGTTCTTCCACATCTCATCGCTATCCTCTCCCCACGTCTGCACTTGGAACTCCGTCACGGCATCAAACTCTAAAGCATTACGCGCGAGTTCGCTCAACGACTCCACGCTACACTCCACGCCATCGCGTTCAAGAATCGCCGGGTTCGTCGTCACCCCGGTGAACATCCCCGTCGGCAACCACGCGTTCCACGTCTCCTCATCCGCGCTGTCCAGAAACAAGCACAAATTCCCTCGATAGTCCACCTCATCGAGCTCGTATTCATCTTGCGGCGTCGTGAGCGCCGAGGAGCGAACCGTCCACGTCGCGCGTCCCGCGCCCGCGCCTAGGCGAGTTGCCGATGCCGTTTTCCCCGACGCCGACGACGTCGTCGCCCGCGCCCCGCGCGCGCCACCGCGCGTCGTCCGCGCCGAACACGACACGCCGCACGCTCGACTCGCGCGACACGCCATCGCGGTTATCGGATGCGCGTTCGGTGCGCGTTGGAGCTCGCGCGCGCGAATGCGGGTGCGCGATCGTCACTTCGCGCCTGCGGCTCGTCGTCCATTCGCGCGTCACATCGCGCGCACCGCGCACGTCGCACACAGCGCGCGTCGTCCTCGTCCTCCTCATCGTGTGCGCGTTCGCGGAGATGTCGAACGTGATTAAGAACGTGCCAAACCTCGCCGGGATGCGCTATCGCATCGTCGATGCGAGCGGGGAGGTTTTGGGCCGCTTGGCGTCTCGCGTCGCTCGCGCGTTGCAGGGCAAGGATAAGCCGACGTACGTGCCGGGAGCGGGGAGTGGGGATGTGATTGTTGTCGTGAATGCGGCGGACGTGGCGCTGACGGGGAAGAAGATGACGGATAAGAAGTATTACAGACACACGGGGTACGTCGGCGGGTTGGTGGAGCGAAGCGCGCGGGACATGTTTGAACGCGACCCGACTTGGGTGCTTAGGAAGGCTGTGGAACGGATGTTGCCCAGGAATGTACATGCGAGAGAGACGATGCGGAAGTTGAGAGTGTTTCCTGGGCGTGAGCATACGTTTGATGAGACAAAGTTGGTGCGCATGGAGTTGGAGCCGCGGGTTTTGGTCAAGGCGCCAGACGCGCGCGTGCCAGAGGGCATGATGGCGTTTAATCCCGAAGCGCACGCGCGACGGGTAGCGCTGGTGGAGAAATCTGAGGCGGCGAGGAAGGCTTTAGGCCATCGACCGCGTCCGTAGGGATCCACACACGTTATAGAGTTTGTAAAAGTAAAAAGTAGATGTTATTAAAAGATTGAAATACTCGCGACGTCGCGTGTTTGATTGTCGCCGGCGCGCGGCGCAGTTTCCCAACTTATTATCCGTTTCGAATCATAGAATCGAATCGCGTGTATGCATATGTGTATATATATGTGTGTGTGTGTACTTGAACACCATCCACAACTTGATTGCTTAAATCAAGCCAGCCTTCTTGGCGTTGAATCGGCCACCGTCAATCATCAAATCCGCGTTGGACATGCGGCCGAGGGTGACGAGCATGGCGATCCACAAGCACAAGTACGCGACGGAGATGACGACAAAGCCCTTCCACATGTCGGCAATCGCATCAGCGGTGTCGTGGCATCCGGAGCTCATGGAAGCGAACATATCCGCGATGAATTGGCACTTGAGAATATCTTCGAACTTCGGGATGACGGCATTGAGGTCGGCGAGGTCATCCAAATCGGTGCTGCTGACACCCATCCCATTGTATTCGGTGGTCAAGTCTTCGCTGATCAAGTACTTGTGTTTGACGCCACTGTAGTACTTGGAACTTGACCAAGTGAAGTTGCTGTAGCCATTTCCAGTAGAGCCACCCACGCAGTTCAAAGTATCAAAAGGCGGGTAGACGTTGGTGATGGCCGAAAGTTCACCGTTGGCGTACGCCTCGCAGACATAGTTGGAGTAGTCGTCAGACCAGTACGGGGTGAGGAACGTACCATCGGTCGTCGCGTCCGCTGATCCGCAAAGATCGACGATGTTTTGCATTTGGTACGGTAAGCAGACGTAATTCTTCGCGCTACCAGCGTTGGCAGCGTTCCAAGTACTGACCGCATCGTTCACCTCCGTGACAATGTTGACGATCATTTGGCGGAATTCGTTACCAAACTCAACAACCTCTTGAGCATCCGGGCAGGGAATGTCTTTGGCAAGATCGACCAACTTCGGGTTGATCAAGTATTGATCGCCAGTGTAGCAGAAATCAGCGAGGAAGACGCCGATCGCGGCCAAAACGCCGACGACAATCCAGCTCAAAATCAAGATGAGAGACGTGATCACGGCAAACAGGGTGAGCAGGCGCCAGAAGTTCAAGATGGACAACGCCATGGTAATGAAGGCGACGCCAAGAATGACGCCAGCCATGATATCCGCGCCAAGCTTGATTTGGTCAACGTACTTCTCCAAGACATCCTTGGTTTTCACAATTTGAGTTTGCACCGTTTCCGCCTCAGTCTTGAGATTCGTGATACCACTCTCCACGCTGATGTCCTTAGTAATGAGACCGCTGACCGCGTCCGAAATGTCCGAGACATCATTGGCCAACGTCGTAGTAGAGTTGACCAAACCGTCGGCGATGTCGAGAATGCCGTCGGTGAGATCGGGGGAGCGAATGTAAATCATGAGGCAACCAGCGGCAGCCATGAGCACGAAAGCGAACTGAATACCCTTCGCCATGTGCATCTGCTTACGCGTGTACGGCGTCGGGCGGAAGCAGCATTGGCACATGCCGCAACATTTGCAGATGGAGGAAAGCAAGTAGAAGACGGCGACCAAAATCATCGACAAGAACAGCAAAACGGCAATGACCAACCCAGGCATGGCTTGCGACGCCAAGCTCAAGCCATAATCTTCATCCAAAACCATTTGACCCGTGTATTCTTCTTGATTTTCCGGGTTCACGCGCGGCAAACCCGTGAAGGGCTTGGGCAACGTCGGCACGTTATCGTCAACAAAGTAGTACGTATTATCATACTGCCACGTGTAGTACCCGCAGCTCGTGTGCGTGCACGTCCCGGACCCGCTGCAGCCGTAATCCGGACCAAACGTCGTGCCCGAGCACCCCGACGTCGCAACGTTACTCGTCGTCGGCTTCGTGTTCACACTCGTCGTCACGTAATTCCCATGATTCGCCCGTGCCGGGGCGATCGCGCACGCCGCGGCGAACACCGCCACGAGCGCCGCCACGAGCA
>Ga0181553_10006098_pt1 | contig 9998 bp, 5 predicted proteins | sample 011ome_17_FD_133753 | JGI IMG/M metagenome (GOLD analysis project Ga0181553, IMG submission 133753) | Coastal salt marsh microbial communities from the Groves Creek Marsh, Skidaway Island, Georgia - 011502XT metaG (megahit assembly) | ecosystem: Environmental > Aquatic > Marine > Intertidal zone...
AGATTTTCCTCTTGTATAATTGTGCGGCCGGCGCGCGCATTTAACACACACACACACACTTTAACACTTTAACACGCACAGAAACTTTAAGAAAGGTACGTTTTAAACGACACGCTTTGGGAGGAGGAGAGCATTGTTTGACGAGCAACTTTACTGCCGTCTTTGTTATCTTCGTTCACGTCGTCAGAAAGAGAGAGAGAGAATTACGTCGATTCGATTAGTCACATCAGGATCACATCCTTCTCTCTCTCGAATTCCTCTGCGCTTTGAAGCGCGCGCGATTAGCACAACGCGAAGAGACGACGCTGACGACGAAACGAATCTTTTTTATTTCTTTCTCAACAGAGTAGTGTTAAAAGCGAAGAGGAGCTACAACAACAACAACAACAAAGCGAAGGAGAAGAAGAAGAAATTCGTCGACTCGAGAAGAAGAAGCTTTCGCGAGAGGAAGAAGAAGAAGAAGTGAAAAGAAGAAAAAAAAGACAATAAAAAAATGACGCGAAACGGGGGCGTCCGACCGGCGGAGAAAGCCGCGCAGGAAGAGAAAGAGAAAGAAGACGCGGGAGTCGCGGCGGAGAAAATGGAATTAGGAGACGAGGACGACGAGGAGTACTACCCGAGCGGCGCGAGACCGGCTGAAAAAGGTGAACTTTTGCTCTCGAGAACGCTCGCCTTGAGGTGCCCGAAAGGTTTTGCCTTTATTAAATCGAGCGAGTTTGAGCAGTTTAAAGAGAACTGGCAAGAGATGAAAGGGAGGAAGAAAAGTCACGGGTCGATGATGAATGGGGGCGTTGACCCGATGTCGTGGCGGTCTGGGATTTTCGATCGACACAAAGTTGCGGAGCCGTACTCGGGAGGAGGAGGACACGCCGCCGCCGCGCCAGTCGCACCAGTCGCGCCAGTTCCGAAACCGGAACAGTCTGCGCCTCCTGAACCACCGGCAAAGCAAGAAGTGGATCCTGCCATCCTTCAAAAAGTCGAGTCGATTATCGCGACGCCGGTGTTGGAGATTCCATTAGCCGGTGGCGATAAGACGGACGAAGAGTGCACGGAGGAAGAGTTAGCGGAGAGGAAAAAACAACGAAAAGCGATGAAAAAAAGAGAAAAAGAATTAGCAAAACAAGAGTTGAAAAAGAAATTGGAGGAGATTGCAAATGCAAAGAGAAGAGTCGAGGAAGTCGAGAGGCAGAAGAAAGAAGCGGCGGAGAGAAAACAAGAACAGTTACGAGCGAGCGGCGGCGTGTTCAACCAGTACGATAACATGTTCAACGACATGTTACCGCCGCCGGATGCGTACAGCGCGAGAAGACCGGACCCATACGCGAACAGAACGGTGAAGCCGGCAAGCATGAGTCTCGGTTCTGACCGCTCGCACAAGAGAATGCGCGATGGACGCATCATTAAGAATCGACGGATGTTGAGAGAAGCGCAAATTGAGGACGAACGACAAAAGAGGAGAAACGTGTTGATCAAATCGTGCAGAGACGTTTTGAACCACGTGAAAAGAAACAAATTCCACTGGATTTTCACGCAACCCGTTGACGCGGTAAAGCTTGGCATCCCTGATTATTACGAGATCGTGAAGAACCCGATGGATCTCGGTAAAGTGAAAGAGAAGTTGGATGGGAAGAAGTACACGTGGCCGACCGACTTTGCGGACGACATGCGATTGATTTTCGATAACTGTGCCTTGTATAATGGGACGACTACGGATGCTGGACAAATGGGTGAAACAGTCCGCGGCGCGTTCGAAGAAGGGTGGGTGAAATACAACGTTGAACAGAAAATGAGCGACGAGGAGGACATCCGCACGAAGGAGGATATTGAAATCGCAAACACGCCGGAGGATCCGATCAGACAAGAAGAGGTTTTCGCGGAAGAGCAGGCCAAGTTACTCGCGGAAATGAAACGTGAATTGGCAGAGTTGAGAAGACAAAAGGGTGGTGGTGGCGGATACGCCCCTCGAGAGCGCGATATGGACGGATTCTTAGACGACGACTTTGACGCGAACATGTACGACGACGATCCGGAGGAGTATGCCGCCGCGAGTCGAGGTAAAGCAACTGGTAAACCAAGAGGTCGCCCGGTCGGAAGTGGCAGCGGTCAACCGAAAGCCAAACGACAACGCGCGACTCCACAAAGCAAAGTTACGAAAGATCGCAAGTACATTGAGCTCGATCAAGAGCCGTTACCGACGAGAGAGATGACGTTTGATGAGAAGCACGCGTTGACGATGTCGTTGCAAGAGCTTCCAGAGAGCAAGCAAGAGATGGTGATTACTATTGTTCAAGAAGGGCAAGCAGCGATGGGCAAAGCCGAGGGCGACGAGATTGAAATCAACATCGAAGAACTCGATTCGAAAACGCTTTGGAGACTTCAAAGGTACTGCGATTCGCAGTTGAGACCGAAGAAGAGCAAAAAGTCGGCGTCGGCTATGGATTTGGTGAAGGAAGCCAAGGCGCGAGAAGCGGCAGCCATGCGTGAACTCGAAGCGTGCGAAGCGAACTTGAAGAATAATCCGAGGAGGAAAGCGTCGAACACTGATTTGGCGACTGTAGCGGGTGCTTCTGGTGAGAAACCCGCAAACTCGGACTCATCCGATTCCGATTCCGATTCCGATTCCGATTCTTCGTCTTCGGAAGGCGGCGACTCGAATCCCGAGAAGGGCAACAAAGCCGCCGGCAGTGGCGGGAACGACGATGGGACTTCCAACGTCCGACCAGTCTCTCGAGTCGAACAGTCGACGAATCAGCTCTTACAACCCGCCGTGGATGAGTTGGGCATCAAACGCGACCAAAAGCAACCCGTCGCGGCGGTGCAAAATCCAGAAGGTTGGTCCGATCTCAACAAGAAGGACGACACAGCAAACACGGGCGCCGCCGCGGGTGCACCTGCGGCGGACGCGAGCGCGCCCACGGAAGCCGTCGATGCCGTTCCAGATGATTTGTGGTCCGATTTTGAAGCCGCGGCGACGCAAAAGAAAGACATTGAAGCGAATCGAAACGCAGAGATTGAGAAGCGCGAAAAAGAAATCGCCGAAGCCGAACAAAAGGTGAAAAACGAGCAAGCGCAAAAGGAGAAGGAAGAGCAAGAAAAGATCCAAAAGCAAAAGGACGAAGAAGAAGCGAAGATCCGAGCCGAGGAAGAGGAACGAGAGAAAGCGAGGGCGGCGGCTAGAGCGGAGTTACAAGCGGAGACAAAGCAAACGATCAACATCGAAGAACAGAGAGAAGCGATGAAGGAGTTTGGAGGAGAAGGCATGGTGAGTGGTATGGAAAAACACGCCGCGCAGATTAAAGAAACTCTTGGAAACGGGAGCAGCGGAGAGCAAGCGTGATCTTCGATGAACAACAGCAACAATAAAACAATAAAACAGAGTATTTTTATATATATATAACAACAACAACAACATTTAGTAGAGCAAAACAAAACGAAAAACAACAACAACGAGAAGATCAACATCAATACAACACACGACGCGAAGACGATTTTGTAGGACGAGAAAGAAGCATATACTAGTTTTTTATTGTCAATAAAAAACAAACGCAACGAACAAAATTGTTTCAAAAACGACGACGGCGAATGAATGTGTCTTTCTTTTTTACCCGTTGTTATTGGTTGTTGCGTGATATAATCAACACAATAATATCGTCTCGTTTCTTCTTCTTTACAAAATCAACTAAAACTAAGACAAAAATATCAAGCGCGTGTGTTGAACGCCAAATGATGACTCTCTCTTTCTCTCGTCCTCCACTCTCTCTCCTCTCCTTTCTTCTCTCTCTTCTCCTTCTCTCTCTCTTTTATTCCTGTTTGCTAAAACACTTTGTTCTACAAAAATTTTCTCCTCTCCTTCCTTTCTCTCTTTCAAACTTTTTACAAGGCGGAAGTCAAGTAGATGGCGAGCGCACCGGAACCGATGATACCGGCGAGCGTAGCCGCCCAGTACAGCAAGTTACCTTCGTACTTGTCGCCGTCCGTCTTGAATTCTTCCGGTAAGTAGATCGGGGAGTATTCGTCGACGTTCGCCTTGCCGTTGCGGACGCCCAAGGAGTAGACGTAGCCAGCCTTACCGTCGCGTCTCTTCGGGGCGGAACCGGCTTCGGTGGAACCCTTGTAGCCGACACCGGCTTGGCCACCCTTGGATTTGGTACCCTGTTGTGATGTAAAGAGGAGAAGATATCATCGATTTTGTCAGTTATTGTTGTTGTTAATGTTGTTGCTCAAAGCAGACACACAACAACAAAGCGATATTTTATTTTTCGTTTTTTCCCTCAAGAAAGAGGCAAAACAGATTTCGTTGTCTTTTGGACGGCTTCTTCGAACGTAAAATCGATCCTCCTCGATAAGACGACGGACGAAGCGGAGCGTATCAAATAAACACACGAAGAAAATAAAATAAAATTCGAAATCGGTCGCGCGTCGTGGAACGGCGACGCGCGAAGGTTGAAACGCTCAAAAAAGCGCGTAATTGCGTTCGAAGTGAACTTTCGCATCGGAATACACGCGCATCGATCGTTTCCAAAACTCGCACACGACCGCTTCATCGACGTTTCGGAGAAAAATCGTGCGCAATCTCACTTTCTCGTTGGACGAAATGCAAAATTTGGACGCACCACCACCCGCCTGAAACGAGCGACGATGATGATTTTTTAAGCGCACAAAAAAAAAACGAAATCGGAATTCGTACCTTCTTCGGTCCGCTCGCGTTCGCTTGAACGGAGAACGCGACTCTCTTGGACGCGGTGGTAGTTTTCGCGACGGAAACTTTCGCGCCAACGAACGTGGATGAAGTCAAAGCAGCAGACATGTTTGTTATTATTAAATTATTTTTTGTACGTGTGTGTTTATGAAGGACTCGTAGTTGAAAGCTCCAAAAGAAGGCTGGCTCCACAGAACTCTCTACAAAAAAAAAGAAGAGAGATTTTCTTCACCAAAAGGGGAGATCGATTGATCGAAAAAATTGCAAAAAAACAAGGAAAAAAAAACAAGAGATTTTCATTCGCCGAGACAGACGCGCTTTTGACTGAGAAAAAAAACAACATTTTGTTTGCTCTCGAACGCATCATCGTTCCTCATTTTTAGCGTAACAAACTTATAACATTACAGGAGGATGATGAGAACAGCAGCAGCAGCAGCAAGAAAAACAACAAAGAAAAAGAAAAAGAAGAAGAGCACGATGATGGCGATGAATAATTCTCGTCGTTTTTCGCTGCGGTTGTCGTTTGTTCTCCTCCTTTTCGCGATGATGATGATGATGATGATGATGATGATGATGCCGCCGAATTATGAAAATGAATCGGCGTTTCTGATGAAACGAAAACAAAGCCAAGGAACAACAACCGGGGGTTTTATGTTCGCTTCAGCCGCCAAAACGGATGATGATGATGATGACGATGACTACGACGAAGAAGAAGAAGAAGAATCATCTGCTAAAGAGAACAACGTGTTTCACACGGAAGTGAGAACTTTGTACGACCCAAACAACTCAGGCGTGTTTGGTTTCCAGTCCTCGGAAGAGTTCAAGGAGAAAGTTTTGGAGACGAGAGACGTGTGGGTGGTGCAATTCATCGCCCCCGGGTGCCAACCGTGCAAGGATATGGCACCGGCGTTCAGTAGAGCCGCGTTATCGTTAGAGTCGGTGAACATTAAGTTTGGCGCGATTGATATCGCCGGGAACGAAGATTTAGGACGGTCGATGCAAATATCGCGAGTGCCGGCCATCGTCGGTTTCGGAGGGAAAAAGACGTGGAACCCGTACAGGAAAATCGCGCAGAAATTGTCCAACGAGTATCGAGGGGATGCGTTGACCGCGAGAGCGTTGAGAGAGTTTGCGGTGAAGAACTTACCGGACGATGAAGTCGCGAGAATTGATTCCGTGGACGAGTTAAAGAACGTCGTTTCGGACGAGATGCCGACGCTGGTGTACGTGACGGACAAAAGCGAGACCCCGTTCATGTTGAAATCGTTGGCATGGAACCATAAGAACAGAATTCGCGTGGTTGAGTTGACGTACGACTCTTCCACGGACGATTTGTTACCAACGCCGGTGCTTCCCGGGTTGGAAGCGCACGAAGACGAAGAGGACGCGGTGAAGTTGGTGTTGTATAAAGACGCAGATTTGACGAAGAAACCGACCTTGTTCGACGGCGAGAGCATGAGTAAAGACGAGGTGTTTGCGTTCGCGGAGAAGCACTTAGGCCCAGAAGTTGGAGAGTTGGAAGTGGAGGTACTTCGTAAAAAGAAAGACGACGGCGAGGATAAAAGCGGAGACGAGAAGAAAAAAGGAGAAGAAGAAGAGGAAAACAACGATGATTTTTCGTTGTTTATTGAAAAGAAACCGAAAAATTTCGAACAAGACGTGATAGAAAAGAAAGAAGCGGTGGTAGTTATGTTTACCAAGCGAACGGACGAGTGTGGCCTTAAAGTGAACGAAGCCATCGACGCGTTTGCAAAGCTTCAATTCCAAGCGGAGCTTTACGAATACGTCGTGAACCGAGACGGCGAGGATATCTTGAAAGCGATAAAACTTGCCGAAACGCAAACGTTGAGTAAGTTTCCAAACAAAGACGAGTGCTTCTCGTTGATGTATTACCCGTTCGGTGAGAACAAAGAGGACGAAGAATCGTACCCGTTTGAAGTTTCCGAGGACCATCCGGTGAACGACGGGAATTTGAAAGCGTGGATGTACGAAAACACGGCGGATGTTGTTTTAAGAATCACCCAGGACAACTTGGACCAGTATTTAGCCACGGATCCGTTCACACCGAAGTGCGTTTTGTTCTCTCAAAAGGACGAGACGCCCGGAATGTATAAAACATTAGCGGCAAACTTCAAGGACGATTTCCATTTCGGTTTTTTCCAAGCCGATGATAAAAACGACCCGAACTTGCAAAAGTTCAACATTCCAAAGTTACCCGCGGTGCAATTATTGTTCGTAAATCCCGCGGTCACGCCGCAACAAGAGGCGTCTGGAAACGTCCAAATGAACTCTGCGCCGTTTCCTGGACCGATGAATTACATTTATCTTCGCCAATGGTTGCTGGAAGCCAAAAATCAAATCAAGCGGAAAGACGAGGCGAAGTCTCCAGGAAAAGTGACGCCGCCGCCGCACGTCACGACGCAAAAGGAATTCGAGGACGAGTGCGAATCCAAAGGCGGTTTGTGCGCCATCGCGTTTATTCCAGGGACGAGTTCTTCTTCGCAGTCTATGTTTGAAGATCGCATGGAAAGAGCGTTTGAAGCGGCAAAACTTACGAGCGGACGACCGTTCACGTGGATCGTCGTCGATCCGATTGTCCAGAAAACGTTTGCAAAAGCCTTCGACGTTTTACCGCACAATTCACCAACCGTGACGGTTTTACAACCCAGAAAAGGAAGGTACGCAACCATGAGTGGTTCCTTTGACCCTCGCGAGCTCGCTAGGCACTGCGAGTTAGTCTTGAATGGTAAAACGAGAACGTTTATGATTCAAGACGTGCCGAAAATAATCGACGGCGGCGAGAGCGAAGACGAAAACGATTACGAACCCGAGGAACCGATCGAGGAAGAGTTCGATTTGAACGATATCATGGGTGAAGAAACCGAAGATGCTACGTTAGGTTTGACGAGAGCGGAGATTGCGGAGTTAGAGAGAAAGAAGGAAGAAGAGGAATTAGCGGAAGCCGCGCGCGTCAAAGAGGAGGAGGAAAAGAAACAACAACAACAAAAGAGTAGCGGAAAGAAGAAGAAAAAGAAAGGAAAGAAGGGAAAGAAGAAGAAAGAGGACCTTTGATACTCTATATCCATTCTTTAATAATAATAAAGATATTTCTTCTAATATAAAAAATTTGTGATGATGTTCTTCTTCTTCCGTCGTTCTTCTCCGATGGCTTTTGTGTGCGCGCACTCTATGTTTTGTCGTTGTTGTTGTTTGTCTCTGTCTGTCTGTCTGTCTTTCTACTAAAAAATTACGCCCCAGTGCGCTCAACCCCCTCTTCTGCCAACGGATTCACCGTCGCTTGGTACCCTTGCGTCCAATCCGCCCCGGGGTAAAACACTTCCCACCACCCGGGCGAGTATTTGTTATACGGCGCCGTCCACTTGGCCGGGTCCACCGGCGGAAACGCGTCCGCGGCGATTAACTCGTTCGATTTCAACAACTCCGCTCCAGTCCCTTCCACGGAACCTTTATACACTCGGTCCATTCTTAACTTAATAAACGTGTTCCACACCTCGTCCGTGGTCATCACCGCCACGCACGGTTGCCGAATTTTTTTCTTTATTTCCGGCATGGCGTCCAAAAATGTTGGGTTCGGGACGATCCAAAAGTCTTGCAATTTCTCAGTCTCTCGGTAAAATCGTCTTCGTTCTCTCAAGATTTCCGGGAAGTGTTCGTTGTTTTCGTCGTTGAGCATAAAATCCGCGTTCGCGATGCAAAAGTAATACGTGCGAGACTATAGTAGAAAGAGAGAGAGAAGTTGCGATTTTGTCAGCAAAACACGACGCGTGTGTCTATAAAAAGTAATCTCTTCGAATGTCCGATATTTTATCCATTTTGACGACGATATCTTTCGTCCCATCCGCCGACGACGGACGATGGATCCAGAAGAAGACAAAGAAGAAAAATGAACCATTGTTTCCATCCCAAAAGGGAAAACAACATATAGACAAAAGCGAGACAAAAACAAAAGAATCAATATTTAGAGTAAAACTCACCTCGTTCATGTCGATGGTCTTTTGCGCTTCAGCTCGGACGACGACGTTTACATTGTTTCTCCTAGCAGTACTTCTCATCGAGGATCGGGATTTTTGCACAACTTCTTTTCCCCGATATCCTCCTAAACTCGACGACGATATCGTCGTCGTCGTTAACGAACTCGCGGCGGCAAACATTGTTGTTGTTAAATTGTCGTTGTTTTAAGCGTCGTCGTTTACGTCGTCTCTTTGTGTGTGTGTGTACGTGTGTGCTCTCTGATGAAAAAAGAGCACAATGCGGTCTTCTTGAACTTGAGTCTGGAATCACAAAATGTCTATTTAGGGTTTTAGAAAAAAAATGGCCAGAGAGATTCAAAAAATAAGTTGCCTCTTCATCACAACGAACAACACAAACGGTACAAACCAAACCGAACCGTTTGAAGAAGTTTTGACTTTTGGTTGGTGTTTTTTGCGCGCGCCGCGCTTTTTCTCCCGCAAAACAGAAGTAAAAGATACGCGCGACGTAACGCGAGCGTAATAATAATAATAATAATAATAATAATGGGCATCCTCGGTGGGAGTAGTGGTAACAACAACGCGCACGATTTACTCTCCAGGACGGAACATTTGCTTAAAAAATACCAAAATCATCTCCCCCAAAACGATGATGGAACTGCGTCGGATGAACGAATGAAACGACAACAACAACAACGAAAAACGAATAAGAACGTGAATGTGGGGAAGTTTAGCAGTAGCGGTGGTAATAATGGTAACGAAGATGATGACGAGAGCAATACTACTCATCATCACGATAGTTCGTTCGAACAATTCCTGGGTAAACTCGAAGAACGACTGGACGACATCGCGGACGTCTCGGAACGAGCGAAAGTAGAAACGAACCGAGCGGCGATTGCGGCGATGCACGCGGAAGTGAGACGAGGGAAGAACAGTTTACGAGGAGAAATTCCGAAACTGAGAAAATTAGCGAATAAAAGTAGTAGTAGTAATAATAACGCCAAGAAGAAGAAACGGGCGACGAGCGACGGGGGCGATATCGAAGACGAATCGATGTACGAAAGAGACGGGAGAGAAACGCTGATTGACCAGTTCGAGCAGAGAATAGAGGACGTTCCGGACGGGGTGTCGAGAATGATTCCTCGAACGCCGTCGAAGAAAGTCCCGCATCATCACAGATCGTTGTCGAGAGATATCGAAATGGGGACCTACACGAACCCGTTTGAACAACCGGAAACACTTCGCGAACAACATTTAAACAATAACAACAACAACAACAACAGATTCGAGGGCATGGAACACACGGAAGA
>Ga0181553_10006100_pt1 | contig 9997 bp, 5 predicted proteins | sample 011ome_17_FD_133753 | JGI IMG/M metagenome (GOLD analysis project Ga0181553, IMG submission 133753) | Coastal salt marsh microbial communities from the Groves Creek Marsh, Skidaway Island, Georgia - 011502XT metaG (megahit assembly) | ecosystem: Environmental > Aquatic > Marine > Intertidal zone...
CTAAACACTGCGAGTGCTTCTACCGGTAGATTTGTAATAGTGTATTAAAGTACTGTAGTTGAGGTGAGTATTAAATTATTCATGTTTTATTGCCGGTACCGAGACGTTGCGTCGTGTGTGGTACGGGTATGCGCGCGCTCTGGCGCTGCGCCATTTTAGTATTACGATTGCTGTATGACGATGACTTGCGGCTGCTGCTGGGGCGCATATTGGGGCGTTCCCGCCGGGGAAATGCCGAGCTGCGCGCGCAGATTTTCTCTCGCGTCTCTGCGGCGTTTCATGATGAAGGCCACAATCAAGGCGATGCCGAAGACGACGCAACCGACGGCGATGCCGGCTTTTTGCGCTTGACTGAGCCCAGTGCTTGGATCGCCGCTGCATTTAGGGCCGTCGCACGTATACTTGGCGTTGAAGGCGGTGGCGCCGTCAAACATGTCGGTGTACGCGCTCACTTGCGAGGTATCCCAAGAGCTGATATCGCGAGCGAATACCGTGGCGCCGGCAAACATTTGCGTCATGTCGTTCACGGATACCGTATTCCACGCGGCGAGCGGTTGATTGAACGACGACGCGTTCCTGAACATGCGCGACATGGACGTCACCGCGCTGACGTCCCACGATTCAATCGGTTGATTGAACGTCGTTTTGGCCTCGAATAAGCTCGTCAAGTCCAATTGTGTGCCGGTGAAAGACCACGAAGAGATGGGACCGGACAGGACTCCGCAGCCGCTCGCGCACTGGCACGCGCCGCTGGCGGACTCGGCAAAGCACGCGGCGACGGCGGCTGTGAGCTGAGCGCTCGTGACTGTCGTTGCGCTTGGCGGAGGTGTTCCAGATGGCGGCGTTCCAGATGGCGGCGTTCCAGATGGCGGCGTCCCAGCCGGAGCAGAGCCGAACGAACATCCAGACGGCGTGTAATAGGTTGGGGAATTCATATACTGATCCAATCCATCCCACATGAGTAAATTGGTGTCACACGGCATGTACACAGTCAACCCATTTGCAGCCGTATATTGAGCGCTTTGGAATCCCCGCTGGCCAGATCCGCTGTACGTCGTCAAACTGTTGATGTGCACTTCATTCAACGCCGAACTCGTAACAGACATGGAATACTCGAGCTTTTGTAACGCCGCGACTTTAAAGGTTGTCAACGAATTTACCTGTGAGATTTCGATACTTTGAGTGCCAGATGACGTACCATCGGGGACGCCCGCGTGCGTGTACCCGACGGAGACGAGCGCGGGGAAGTCAATCGACGAAATCGTCGCTGAAGAGCCTCCTTGAATTCCAATCGTACGTCCCACAAAGGCGAGCTTTGGCGCGTTTACGGATGACAGCGCGGTGTTGCGGATTTCAAGTCTCCCACCAACTTCCTCAAGGTTTGGAAAGTTGAACGCCGTGTCATCAAAACGATAAAAGTTAGAGCTGATATTCTTGAGTGACGTCACGTCGACAGTTGAGTCCACGCTCAGGGTACCGAGGATGGTTTGGATAGAATTCAACTCCACGGTCAGAGCCGTCAACGGCCGGACGCTCCCAGTGCTGAGCAACGTGTTAACGTTTCCACCGCAGTCAGTCAAAGCGTTCAATTTGAGACTGAACGGTCCAACTGCAGACGTCATTACAAACTGACCAGGGAACGGGCTGGGTGCATAGGTCAGCCCGCCGCCAGTTAAAGTCGTGAGCGCGGGAAATTCAATCGCCGCAGCAGAACCTCCTGCGAGTTCATTCCAAGTGAGTGACAACGAACTTGCCGTGGCGAGCACGGGCGCGGTGAACCCAGTCAGCGTCGTCGACGATATGGTAATCGCCCCGCCGACCGTCGTCACCAACGGCATATCGAACGATCCACCCGGATGCGTCGTATAATCATCATACGTATACACCTTTACCTCCCCCGTAATCTCCGTTAACGTCCCAGTGGTCATACTTCGAGTCCCAAACGCCCCCGCCGTCGAGCACTTCGTGGTGATGAAGCTGCCCGCGAAAACCCCCGCGGTGATCGTCACCCCGCACGCCGACCCGCTCGCCACACCGGTCGAATCCACATCCACCAAGTGCGCGAGATTACTCACATCACACGTCGGCGTCCCCACGGTGCAATCGCACCCGCAATTCGCCGCGTGCACCACCGACAGCACCGACAGCGCCGACAGTGCCGCCAACACCAATGCGAATCGCGACGGCTTCATCGTCGACTTCATCGTCGCGAGATTCACCCTTTTCGATCGAACGCGAAAACGCAACGACGGAGCGGTGCAAGTAAATAATGTATCGTGCGCACACCGACGCGATCGTCTTCTGACGCCGACGACGCGATGACGACGACGACGATGACCCAATCCATCAACGCACCACCAAAAAATGTTCCGACCCAATGACGGAGAAAGTTCCACTTATTATGGTGCGGCCGGTCGCGGCGCGGCAAAATATCTCAAAATATCTAAACGCGGCGCGCGTGTCAACGCTGCGCCGTCGAATGAGGCGTAGCGCTGGGATGGAAATAATGAGGGTAAGTAATGTTACAACACGTAATCTCTCGTGCGTGTACTCGGGGGCGATTTCGGTGGACGACGACCGACAGGTAGCGCGCGCTTGGCGAATCGAAGGACGTCGACGACGTCGACGCGGTTGACGATGCCCGAGTCAAACAAATTCGTCAAGGTGTATACGAATTTATCGTAAAATTCAGAGTCTTTGAGAAGCCTTTCAGCGTACGTTTTCGCGAATGATTTGCATAGAAGTGGTATGTCGTCGTTGGTCATGACGCGGAAACGGCGCGCGACGACGTTCCAGGACGCCATAAAGTCAATCTCTTCCAATGAAAAATCCACAAACTCATGCAACATTTGCAAATCTGTCTCGTCTTGTCGAGCGTCTTCTACCTCGTCGTCATCTTCTGGATTATCTCGAGGTGTTTCACTCATTTCCACAAATGAACGGCAATTATAAAATGGTCCAACCTCGCCTGGTGTCTTTGTCTCGCGGAGCGGTTTTTCTTTTGGTTTTGGTTTTGGTTTTGGTTTCGGTTTTGGTTTCGTTCGCCTCACCTCTTCGTCGCCTGGAAACATATTTGTTCCCCGCTTGACTGCATATAAACGCCCATTATGCCATTGCGTATCCTTGCCGGTGGTGTTGACTATGCATGTTGGCCATTTTGGTACAGCATTCGGTTGTATAGAACACGGAAGTCCATCCACAACCTTTCTCGCCGCGCGCGCCGTGGCGGCTTCAGCGCGTTCCACGCGCTCCTTGAGCTCAGCTGCGTGGCGCTCGGCAGCTTCGACGCCAGCCATGACACGCTGTCGTTCTTCTTCATATGATTCTCTTGAATTTTGCAACCCTGAATGCTCGTTTTCTCTCGAAACAGCATCGGGATTTGAATCGCCTCGCGCGTACGCGTCCACCGCGTCTTCGTTCGCGGCGTCTTCGCGGACGGCGTTTTCAACCATCTCGATATCTCGCGGCGCGTCATCGCCATCCAGCGTCCAACTTCTTCGAGCGCCATCCAACGTTGCGTCAGACATGTCTTGGTCTTGTGCTACTCCGACATCTTCTGCCTCTTTGCTCTGTTCTTCTAACTCTTCTTCCTGCTCTGCCGTCTCGATGGCCCGTTCCTCGGGCTCGGGCTCCGCCTCGTCTATCCGCGCCGGACTATCTCGCGCAGGCTGAACTTTCCGCGTCGGCGACGCTAACCGTGTTGTTTCATCGGACAGAACACGTTGTTGCCATCGCAACGTGCGAAGAGCACCGAATAGAAATTCATCTGCAGCCGTCGCACCAGCTAATTCGTCAATATGCTTGCTCACATTCGTATTGTTCTTGCCAAACCAACCACCCAACACCCGAATGACATGTTTTGGTACACCTAACGCGAAGCACGCAGTCGCTCCCCCGCTCCGAACGGAATGCCCGGAATAATGCTTCGCAAATTTCTCCTCCTCAGTGTTTCGCAATAGCCGACGAATCGCCCGAGTTAGCCGCTTCGAAGCCCAACTGTTTGTCTTCTCATTTGACATCTTTTCGTCCCCGCGCCCGATGTTCCAAAAAATATCGTCGACGACTCGCTTGCCCCGTCGCTGTTGGCGCTCGATAAACATTCGCATCACTACCGAGTACTGCGCCGGCGCATACCACAAGCGTTGCGACTGATTCACTGTCGCATGATAATCATCTCGCGTAACTTGCGCATTCTCACCTCTCTCGAGAACGACGCCTTGTTTCCGATTGATTCGCACAACTCCGTCGGAATCCACGACGATATCGTCTCCCTCGTCACGAACACGCAACGACATGACTGCGTCGACGCGCATTAAACCTAGCACAGCAGTAGAAACCAATGCTACATCGCGAACGTGTTCGTCACTATCCGACGCCCGCACGCCGTTGAGCGCGCGAGCCACAATCGACATTGGTAAAGGCCAACGCGTTGGTTCGGCATCCACCGCCAATCCTAACGAATTCTGATCGACGCACGTGCCTACGCGCGCATCATCGCTCGCAGCACCCTCGGGCTCTTGTTGTTGTTCTTCCGTCCCTCTGACGCTTTCGCTATCCGCATCCGTCGGCTCGACAATCACGTCCACGTCCGCGTCCGCGTTGTTCATCGTCGCCACCGCCAACGTCGCCGCCGCACCGACTGGACTCGCATCTTCAACCTTCACCTTAATCTCACCCACGACAATCGCAGATTTCAATGACGATATAAACCGCTTTTCGTCTTCTGAAGCATTGCCGCGCGTGAGCACTCGCGTTTGAAGCGCCTTGAAATCGCTCCACGTCAACCTCGACGTCGCGCCATCCTTCCAAATCACCTTAAACTCGTAATCTTCCGCCATCCCAGCGGCGTTCTCCGTGCATTCCACATCTACGATTAAAAAGTCATCGCGAATGTGCCGCTGTTCGATTAAAAACCCATACATGGCGCGTTTCCGGCTCCACGGAGGTCCGGGTTCGGATTCCAACTGACGTTCGCAGCTCTCCAACGCGCGTTTACACAACTCGAACCGCTCTTCCACGCTCGCCGGCACCGCTCCGCGCAATTCCTCAGTAATCGCATCACCATTGATCAGTTGTGCGAGACATACCCACACGTTGCGTCCGGCGTCGCGCATGGTGGCGTCACGAACGCGCACCAGCGCCAAGGCTTTCGCGCGTGCGCGAGACGCTTCGCTCGACTTTGCGCGCAATTTCGTCGGCTTAAACCCGCGCAGGGCGTGCATCCAGGGCGAAAGATCAAAGGACGTCGACGCGTGCGATGCCGCCGAGGCGCTGGCGTGCGAGCCGCGGCGCGCATCCATCATGGTGCTCCAAACCAACGAGTCTGGAAAGCAGTCGGCGAGCTCGCGAGCGTGCGAAACAATGTCGACGACATCGGACATATCGCCACGCCGCCACGGTGGCGGGCGAGAGCGCCGGACTCGTCCGCCGTCGCGCCCACCGGCGGCGACGGTGTCGCGTGCCGCGCGCGAGAGAGTGAAGAGGTTGCGCGTTGGCGGTTAGTTTTGTTACAACGCGGATAACGATCCGCAGGGCTAATTAATCGGTTATGAATACGTACTTTGGTGGATCGGCAGCGCCATCAAACGGATTGGTACGATGCCAGTGTTCGTCGTCAGTGGATGGCGTGACTGGCGATGCGGCTGCTGGCGGTGGCGCTCGATGTGGACGATTGGCGACGAGCGACCGCGACCAGCGCATGCCGCACGAATTACACAAGACTGGTGCGTGATGCGGGCCTTTACGCCATTGCGGAGTGTGCGTGGTATGGCAGACACCACACGGTCCTTTACGTGGCTGTCGAAGTTTCTTTGACGTTCCTTGTTTCTTTTGGAGGTTTCTTGGTTTCTTTGCGTCGCAAGCCGTTACGCGAGTCGTCGCGCGCCGATTGGGCTCGACGCCGCGTTGAGGAACGGCCGCAACGCTCGTTTTGGGTTTAACCGTCGTGGGATATCTCATCACTGGCGCTGGTTTTGTTCTCACTGATGCGTCGTCGCGTTCGATGTCTCGCCACGCCACAGACGCCGAGAAGGCGTCAATCGGCTGCGGCGGCGGACGAGGCGGCGGCGGTTCAAACATGGCTACATCCTTCCCGTCTCGAGCAAATTTCAAAGCATCAACGATACCCTGACGATGCACGACACCGTGTTCGAACATTGCAGTCGCCGCAGTGAGAAACATGTGATGAAACCGCTGACTCGAGCGCAAGCGTTCGATGTGTGCGCGAACAAACGCTTTGAGCAATCCCGGGACGTCGTCGTCGCGCAGCGCTCGGTATCGCCTCGACACCGCGTTCCAGGCCAGCATGAAATCTATCTCTTCTCGTGAATAGTCTATAAATTCATTCAACAGCGCCTCGTCCTCGGCGAGTTCGCGGGGAATCGGGTCCTCATCGTCTGAATCCTCTTGCGGCGCGGCGTCCATGGCGACGAACGTTCGCGAGTGATAATACGGAAATTGTCGCGCGGGCTCCAAACGACCTTTGCTCGACTTCACGCATGCTACACCGCTTGCATTGCTAGGTAACATCGATTTCTCGTTCTCGCGCGTCGTCGTCGTCGTCGTCGCCGCCGCCGCCGTAAGATTCGTACTCTTTGTCTTCCTTTTCGTTGTTGGCGCCGTCGAGGTGTTCCGCGCCCGCTCCAACTCTAAAAACTCCATCCTCAACTCCTCGCGCTCGCGCCGCACCCGAGGCGGCTTACACGCGCTCGTCACCCACCACCGCATTACCGCAGTCCTCGCCCTCGAGCGAAACTCTCCCTCGCGTCGACGTAAAGCGTCGTCGTACATCGCAAAGTCGACGAACCGCGACCGCGCGTTCGACCCAGAGCCTCGTTTCATCGCCACCCCGCGTCGCCCCGCCCCGCGCGCTTCGGGACAATTCGCGCGAAGAACATCCATGAGCACGTCATCCCCGCCGTCGTATGCGACGTCTTTGCCGCGAGCCGTCGTGGAAGATGGAAAACGTTCAAGTCCCGAGTCCGCGCGCGCGACGTCCGCGACGTCCACGTCTTCCACGTGCGTGCTCGTCGAACTAGGCATCGATCGATCGAGCGCACGAGTGCCGTAAAAGTCCACTCCTTTGCGTCGCGGCGGTGCGAGCGCGGCGAGCGCTAAAATATCCATCGTAACGAATGTCAATCAAAGCGATGTCCACAACCAATTGAATCAATCTTCCGTCGCCACCACCGCCGTCGCCGTCGCGCAACGCGGCGTCGCGATGACGCCCTCGGTCGCTGCGCAAGACGCGCGAGACACCCTGCACCGCGTCGACGCTGCTCCTCGCCGCCGCGCGTCGCGGCGACGCGCTGAAGAATGACGTCCACGTACTCGGATTGGCATCCTCAAACGTCGCCGCGCGAGCACCATGCCTCGCCGCGACGACGCCCCTTGGGCGCGCGCGGTGGCGCAGCGCGCGCCCGGAACGTCGTCGTCATCGCCCGCGGCGTCGCTCGCGGCGTCACCGTCGCGGTTGAGCGCGCGATTACAGGCGCAAATGGATGCGAGACGGCGAGACACGACGACGACGACGACGTCGCGTGCGCACGAGCGACGCATCGCGCGCGCGACGGCGCGTGAGCATGGCGACGATGCGGGCGACGGCGCGAGTGACGCCGATGCGCCGCGCGCGGGCGCGCGGGGCGAGGACACGACGGTTGGAGCTAGAGCGTCGACGTCGACGCGCTTCGCGCGCGGGTCTTCGGCGCGACAGCGCGCGATGACGAGCGATGGGACGCGCGCGTCATCGATGTCGGCGAGGAATGCGCGTGATTTGCCGCCGATAGAGCGCGCACGAGAGGCGGAGGTGGTGGAACAGCGCGTCGAGGACGCGGAGGCGGATGTTTCGGCTGGGTGCGGATGTTTCGGCTCCAAGGTGAAAATGAAGTCATCCAAGGCGACAAAGACGCGTACGATTGAGGATCTCGATGCTGAAGTCGAAGCTTTAGAGACGCTATCGTATGCCAAGGCCCTGGCGGTGGCGGATGAAGAGCCGGTGGTGATTAAGCGCAAGGGATTGGCGGCGGTTGAGGCGTCGGTTGGCGACCAACCGACGCGCTCGGCGCCGGCGACGGAGGATGAGACGCGTGCGGCTGCGGTCAAAGAGGCGATTGAAATCGAACGAGCGCGCATGGAGAAGCAGTTTTATGAAATGGAAATGCGATTGCGAAGCGAGGAAGCGGCGGTGCTTGAACGTGATCGTATGTCGCGCGAGAAGGATGCGGCGCTGGCAGAGCGCGAGCGTGTGTTAGCTGAGAAGAGCGAAGACGTCGAGCGACGTTTGATAGAGTTACAGATGGAGGAGAAGCGGTTAATGAGTGCGCGCACAAGAAGCGCGGCGCTCGCTTCGACGAACGCGTCGACGACTGGTGCAGAAGGTGATTTAAGCGACGTCGGCGAAGCCGCGTTGGAGAGCGAATTGAAGCGCATGCGCAAGACGACGAAGCAATTCTCCGAAAAAGAACGCGTTATGCTCGAGCAAATCAACGCTTTGCGCCGGGCACGAGACGCGAGTGAATCTCGAGTGCGTCAGCTTGCGGACGAACTCAAAGATGTACAAAAAGATCATGAGATGTGGTCGCGCGAGGAAAAAGCTGCCGAGCGACGATTCGCGACGACTGAAGAGAGCCCGAGCCCGGCAAAGACGACGGCAACGGACAGTCATGACTTACCCGATTGGTTAAGATCACCCGATCCCGTGCGTACAGTAACATCACCAGTCGTTCAAGACTCCGCATCGCCGACGTATAAGAAGTTCTCGCCCGCCAAGCTCATCATTCCAGAGAGCGCGCCGGCGAAAACGCCTCCGCCGACGCTCGGCTCGACGGCGCAGCATCCAATCTTCAGCGCCATACGCAACGGGCGCGTGTCCGAAGCGCAGGACATCCTAGTGACGCATATAAGCACATTTGATGTCGACACGCGCGATTCGTTTGGGAACACCGTGCTCATCGTTGCCGCGCAAAATAACCGCAAGCGCGTCACCAAAATGTGCGTCAAAGCCGGCGTCCCGCTCGACGCCCAAAACAAGCAAGGTAACACCGCTTTACATTATTGCTACGGCTACGGCTATTTTGAACTTGGAGAATACCTCATCAACAAGGGCGCAAACCCCGATGCAGTGAACAACGCAGGAGAGACGGCATTTGATGGATTATCCCCTGAGCAACGACGTCTGCTCCGAGCCACGCGAGAGACGCTCGCCCAAGCTAAGCGCTCAAAACACCCGCGCGCCGCCGCGACGCGCGCCAGCGCCCATCCAGACAGCTACTCCGACATCGAAAGCACCGTCGGACTCACCGATGACGACACCGAAGAGGAGGATGACGCATTTATGAGATAAATTAGCCTTTGCTCGCGTTCGACTCTGATAAAAAAAACCAAAAAGCCAACTCTAACCTGACCTTTACGTTCCCACACACGTCGACGCACCAATCATGCTCTCACGTACCTCCCGCGCGCTCTCCAAGCACTGGCAACATGCCCGCGCGTTCTCCGCCGTTCCGGACACCATGGTACGTCTCTCTCGCGCGCACACGGCGCGGAGTTCGCGCCGCCTACCCGAGGGTTATCTGTACCCAAACTCGGGACAAAACGTCCCCGCACCTTCCGCGACGTCGACGCGATCGCGCGTCGTGCCCGCACACTAACGCACGGTAATGTCGTATTCTTCTCGCGCCTTTAACGCAGATCGCGGCGGTGATTCGTGAAACTGGTCCGAGCTCAAACATGAAGATTGAAAAGGATTACCCGACGCCCAAGCTCGCGCCCGGCGGCGTCATCGTGAAGAACAAGTACTCTGGTATTAACTTTATCGACACCTATCACCGATCTGGTTTGTATAAGCGTGAGCTTCCGTTTATTGGCGGCCAGGAGGGTGGCGGTGAGATTGCGGCGGCGAGTCCTGAGGCGATTGCACAAGGCGTAAAGGTGGGTGACCGCGTGTCGTACTCTAGCGTGTTTCAGACGTACGCGCAATACACCGCGGTACCGGCGAGTA
>Ga0181553_10006102_pt1 | contig 9995 bp, 12 predicted proteins | sample 011ome_17_FD_133753 | JGI IMG/M metagenome (GOLD analysis project Ga0181553, IMG submission 133753) | Coastal salt marsh microbial communities from the Groves Creek Marsh, Skidaway Island, Georgia - 011502XT metaG (megahit assembly) | ecosystem: Environmental > Aquatic > Marine > Intertidal zone...
CACTACTGCCTCTGCCCAACGCTCACCACATTCTTTCTCATGTTGAGCAATGCGGTCTAAAGCCTCTATAGCTAAATTCTGTTGAGTCACTTGCTGCTGTTTCATTACCACGGCACACCATCAGCAGTTGTGGGGTTCTTCTGCTCGTTGATGTTGGCAGTCAGACTAGCTTCAATAGCCTCAACGTCCAACTCAGCCTGACACCAGCCAATCACGTCGGCTTCCGTTAGGTCATCATAAGCTATGTAATCCTCTGAGGAGGGGTCTGGGGTGAAGCCACAGGTTCCATAGGATGAAGCGGTGTAAGTATCTTCTCCCACAGTTTCTTCTTCAGTGACCCGCCAGTGGGCTACGATTACCCCTTGGGCTGAGTCAGTGTTTCGTTCAAGCGTTGCAATAGTCCATGTAGCCATTAGTTATTCTCCAGTTGTTGTACGCGAGCGCGTAGTGATTGTATTTCTTTAACGAGCATTGGGACTAGCTTGCTGTAGTCCACGCCCATCATTTCGTCTGAGTCAGCGTCTCCAGTGACTGCTTCAGGTGCAACAGTGACAAGCTCCTGCGCGACCATGCCGTAGTCTTGGTGAGAGCCGTCGGCAATCCAATCAAACTTGCGTACTTGGATAGCGTCTACTTTGCTTCCAGCGTCATCGGCGTCTGCAATGTTTTCCTTGAGGCGTTGGTCTGAGGAAGTGTTAAATGCCGTGGCAGAAGCGGTAACAGAAATATTGCCAACATCACCGCCGTTGTATCGAAACTCAATAGCTTCTCCAGCACTAGAACCTGTCCTGTTAACATACATTACTGTTCCAGCAGACCTAGCGAATGATGCGGCACCACCAGAGGCAAAACTAATGCCACCACCTGTGGCGTTATCACCTACAAAAGTATCAGTAGTCCCCACCAAAAGATCGCCAGAGGCATTAAACCTAGCGTACTCAGTTTCTGTTGTTCCGTCTTCTCCAGCGAATTTAATCGAACCATTCGATGAGCCGTTCCTAGATTTAATTACTGTTGCATCACTGGCTTGTCGTATGTCGCCTATGGTATTTGTTCCGTCTGTATCAGTGAGTGTAACGCGAGGTACAGCCGCGTTTACCAAGACAGAACTTGACAGGTAAAGGTCTTTGAAGCGTATATTAGATATACCTAAATCAATAGCGGCATCTCTAGAAACGCCAGTAGAGCCAACAGGAATAATTGCATCAGATTGGTCATACATTCGTATGCCAGTGTCACCCGTCTCTAAATAAACATCATCGCCTCTAGTACCAATGCTACCGACTGTTGTGGTGTCTTTTACAAAACGTACAATCTCGCCGGCGGATGTTTTACGGTTAAAGTATCCAGCGAAATCTCCATCACGTACTGCTAAAACAGCACCAGTGGCACGAATTTCTCCTCCTACTGTGGAACCAGAGGCAGAAGTCTTCCCCACCAAAAGATTGCCAGATCCATCTATAGATAAGTCGTATCGAGAATCAGTTGTGTTGTAAACGAATAATCCTGTTGAATCTAAACCTATAGTTCTTTCATCATAACCAGAGTGAGCATTAAATTTTAGTTGGTTTCCTACATTAGCAGTGCCTGACAGGTAAAGGTCTTTGAAGCGGGTATCAGATTTACCTAAGTCAACAGCATCATCGTTATTGTTTCCTGCAGAATTACTAGGTCTAATTTGTGTTCCTGATATTTTTAATCCAATGCTTGTACCAGCAAAATATGGAAGACCACTATTACTACCAATACTAGCGACTGTGGAGCCGTCTTTGCGGAAGTCTGCAATAGTGCCGTTTGTGCTTGTTCTATTGAAATAAGCAACTGTTCCGCCATATCTAGCTACATTTAAATAGCCGCCTGAACCTATGTTGTATACAAATCCATTATCTGCCGTAGAACCTGCATTGTTATTCTGTGTGTCTGTATCAGTAGTCCCAACCAACAAGTTGCCGCTTGCATCGAGGCGCATGGCCTCTGAGCCACCTTCTTTGAAGATAAAGGCACCACCGCTTGCGTCTAATGCAACGTCTGCTGTGCCTTCAGCACGAATTTTTAGGATGTCTGTGCCGTTCTTACCAACACGAACAACATCACCATTAGTACCATTGTTGTCAAATAGTGCCGCTGTAGTGCCTCCAGTTGCGTCTACATGCAAAGGTTGTGATGGACTAGTACCAATACCAACCCGTCCGCTTGAGTCGATGCGCATGGCTTCTGTTTGCGATGAAATATCAGCATTTCCAGTCGTAAACGTAATGCCGTCATAACCACCAAGATTTAAGAAATTACCTGTCCCTGCATAAGCTCCAGCCGCTCCACGCCAAATGCCTGCGTTAGCTCCAGTAGAAGCAATGTCTCCTAATGAAAGTAGACCACGACCATTGTCATCCCCTAGTTTTGCATTACCATCAACTTGTAATGTAGTAGAAGATTTAAGGGTTACTGGACTGCTAGTGCCAATACCGACGTTGCCGCCATCCAAAATCCTCATGGCTTCTGTAGAGCCTTGAACAAATATAGTGTCTTGCGGTGTTGTTATCTTAAAGTCACGACCACCGTTTTCTACGTTTAATTCTGTAGCCGCAAAGCCGTTGTCGGTGTCTTCTATTTTGATATTAGCGGCACCCGTGCTTGCAACGTGTAGTAATCCAGACGGGCTGGTAGTACCAATACCCAAAGACTCCGCAGAACTATACCAGAAGAACTTCGCAGTCGTCCCCGTATCCTCATACAGCGACACATCTCCGTTGTTGGCAAAGTTAGCGGCTAGTTTGTGGGCCGTTGCACCATCAACATAAATTCTTACGTCATCGCCAGCACGTAAATCTAGCTTATCTCCTGTTCCTGCACCCGCAGAAACCTGCATATTCTGACCAGTATCGCCTTGTATGTTTCCATCAAGGTTCAAACCATCAGCAGTCACAGTGCCCGTTACGTCGATGCCTGTGGAGGTGGTGGAAAATTTTTCATTGTCATCGTAGTAAAGTTCAACGCCCAAGTTTTCTCTAAATCGAGCGTAAGTTTCTCCAGCAACGCTTCTCAAGAAAATGTCATCGCTTGCTTCAATCCTTAAATCACCAGTTCCGTTATCTCTAATAATACTGTGAGTACCACTGTGGAAAATCTGTAGGTCGCTGCCAGCACCAAAGATAGCCTTGGAGTCATCCGCAAAGGTGATGTCATCGCCAGTGCCTACAGCAATGTCTGTGCCGCCAGTAGCGTTACCCGCAGTCAAAACTTCCGCCAGCGTATCCGTCACACCGGGGTCAACCCCAGCCATAGCGTCAACTACCGCAGCGCCAGAGCCTGCGCCATCCAAATAAACAATCGCAGTTTTGCCCGTCGCAATCGTTACATTCGCGCCAGAGCCTTGGCTGATCGCAATAGATTGCGAACCAGAGGTTGCGTTCTCAATAAACATAACGCGAGAAACGGTGTTTGGCGCAATGGTAAGCGTTCTAGTAGCCGTCAGACTGACTGCGGATGTGACCTTGAAATACATGGCGCGAGCGGGATCAGAAACACCGTCAGCTACTGTAGTCGTAGCGTCTGCATCCGAACCAAAAGACTGTTCAGTCGCGTATCCAAGGGCTTCACCAATCAACTCAAGGTTAGTGTTCGTACTAGTTCCCCAAGTACCTGATTCATCGCCGGTAGATATTTCTTTTAGGCGTAGATCATTAACGTAAGTTGCCATTTTTAAGCTACCTCATCCCAATTAGGAGTTTGACTGTCGCTAACAGCAGTCCAACTCGGTGTCTGTGTATCTGTAATCGCCGTCCAACTTAGCGATTGTGTATCTGTAACGGCAGTCCAACTCGGTGTTTGTCCATCGCTTATAACGCCCCAGTTAGGGGTTTGAGCGTCATTTACTAGCCCCCAAACATTAAAATACCCTATCTCCGCTGTCGCAGATACTCCCGTAACACTAACAACAGCGCCACCAACAACAACTACATTACCAACCGCTCCAGTGCCTTCGACCCCCGTTGGAACAATCGTTTGGCCCAACCCAATAGTGACTGTGCCGACTGCTGAAGTACTTGCCACACCTGTAACAGCAAATACCGCATCTCCTGTCGCAGTAACGGTGCCAACTGCCCCTGTACCTGCAATTCCAGTGACTGAAACATTCGCATCAGCACTGACTGTAGCTGTTCCAACAGCTGAAGTACCTGCAATTCCAGTGACTGAAACATTCGCATCTGCGCTGACCGTAACTGTACCAACCGCTCCAGTGCCAGAAATGCCAGTAACACTAACATTCGCATCTGACGATACAGTAACCGTTCCGATAGCTCCCGTTCCTGCCACTCCCGTAAGAGAAACAGTGACACCCGTTCCTTCGATGACCGTGACTGTACCGACTGCCCCTGTTGCAGAAACACCTGTAACAGAAACATTCGCATCCGCAGAAACTGTAACGGAACCGACCGCCCCAGCAGCTGCAACACCTGTAACCTCAACAGGAGTTGCTTGACCCCACGGGCCTTCGCCCCAAGTGCCTCTGCCCCACCCAGTAACATTTGCCACATATTACTCGCTATGCGATACGAATAATGGCGTTAGATGCATCTGCTGTAGGGAATTGAATAGTAAAATCCCCTGAGCTAGATGTTTTATCCGCGCCAAAATCTAAAGCACAAACAGACGGATCACCTGACGCACTATCATTAAATATCAGTGCGCCTCTTGCAGTAATACTACTTGAGCTAAACGTCAAATCATCAAAATCGGTAAACGCTGTGGTTCCGGATGTCGTTGGATCTACACGAGTTAGCGCCGCACCTTTGGCGGTATATCCGGTGCCAGATACCTCATTTGTAGCAGAATACGCCGTGGTGCTTGCGTCTAGTGTCGCAGAGCTTGTGTACAACGCTAAGTTGAACGTACTGCCGCCAGAGTTCTTAAAGTTGTGTACTGCTTCCATAAGTTCTTTTTTGAAAGAAGTGCACATTGCAGTCGTAATAGCCATTATAGACTCCTAATTATGTCTGCCATGTCTTTATGGCCCTGACGTTCTAATTCAGCAATTAAAGTTGTTCTATCACTTTTAATTGCCTCTTGTATGCAGTGTAGCGCCGTAGCCTTAACTGCCTCCTTAAATGCTTGCGCTTGCTGCGCTATTGCAGGGTGGCAACTGCTACCTACGCTTACGATACGGTCTGCCGCAGATTGTGCCCAGAACGCAGGATCGTGTCCACCATCCACCGTGGTGGTCACGAGTACATTTCCTATTTCCATTTGTGGCGCTTCAATCAGCATGTTTTATCTTATCCCTTAGCAATATCGTATCGGTATTCATCTCTTGAACCATAGCCCTGACCTAAGTTTTTAAGACCGTTAACCGCTTGTACAAAACGCTGTTCATATTGCGCAACTTCTTCAGGAACTTTTAAAAAAGTAGCTGCTTCAACTAAAGTGCCGTATAGCATCGCATCGGGAGCATTATCAGAAAGCCATGTCGTTTCTGAACCTGAAGTCGTTGTTAGCGAAGCGGGGCGATATTTATAATGTAGCTCAAATGAATAACCTTGATCTGGAGTAGGCGCTAACATGAACGAATTGTCGTCAAATAAAGCGTAATACTTAGGAACCCCTGTTGTCGCGGGATTAGGAGTATAATCTCTAATAAAAGAAACGTGCTTATATAGTAGATAACTGTATACGTTGCTAGAAATCACAGCCAAGCTGTAAGGTGCTAGAAAATCATCCGGCGTACTTAAATAGGTATTACTCGCAGAAGCAGAACCTGTTACGTTTTTTCTAAAGACTGGCAGCTCTACTGCCTTTAAAATTCGTTCTTCAGCCTCTTTAATAAACGTATCTAAATCAGAAACAAAAGTTGTTTCTGCAGTTTCACAGTAATCCTGTACGGTAGATTTTAAAGTCGCTAACGTAAAACTCATGTTGTTTCTACCTCAACTTGTCCAACGCCGCCTGTTGCAAAAACACCTTCAAACTTAGTACCTATTGGGTCAACTATCGCTAAAGGTTGTCCCCCAACATTTACTCCGCTGACTGTAGTATTACTAGGCCCAGTTGTAGAAACTCGTCCTAATTCAGACTGCGGTAACGGTACTTCAGGTCTTGCTTGTCTCAGGGCTTGCGGATCAGTTAGATGGTGTGGCGGATCTAACTGTGGATGTTTAGGCTCATAACACTCTGAACAAACTTTAAACCCTGTCCACTCCATACGCAGATCAAGGTACTTATACCTAAAACCACAGCGATCACAAACAGCGTGTGAATACTTCCCTACCGCAAAAGCCATTAGAGATATGTCCGTCTAGGAACCAACCGTAATGAACTATCGTCATCGTACTTAATTGCATTAACTAAATTCTGCTCATACAACGGCTGCAATAATCCTGCTTTTTCAGGGTTCTTTTTCAACGCTAGATTAAAAGCTAATCCTGTGGTTAAACACGGAAGAAAACGACTAGGTAAGTCAACATCGTCTACGGAAGCAGAAATATCTTGGATACGCTTCCAACGATAAGAAACAAACTTATCCGTAGAGTTTTCAGGAGCAGGCCAAACATATAGTTTGGGAGTTATAGTTCTCTCAACATAGTATTGAGTAACTCTTGCTTGAGTCTCTTTATTTGGTATATCTAGATAATCCCCGCGATTTATACGGTCTATTTGAAAATCTGTTTGTATACCATTAGTCGTTCTTCGAATTACTGCATCTAGCACATCAATGTCGTACTGATTTAAGTCGTAAGTAGTTGTCCCTTTAACTAAGTCAAGAGAAACCTGCTCTACTTCCCAAATCTGAATACCTCGGTTAGACCAGTCTGCGAACATAATATTCATAGACCGTCTAGCCGTTACTCCGTCATATCCGGTACGGTATTCAAGACCTGCTAGTTCGTATGCTTCTTCGATAGCATCGGCTGCAGTTAAAGTAAACGTCCTAGTCCCAGAGGTCGCCATTATCCGTAATTCTTTATTAAGTTAAGAACAATAACGTAAGTGTCGTTTGACGCAGCACCTAACGTAGTTAAGTTAATGTCGCCATTTTTACCACTGCCTGCCGTATTGTATAACCCTCCAACCTCGCTAAAGTCCATGTGGCCATTACTTGCTTCGGCTAAAGCTAAAGCAATTGTGTCCGTCGATGCATTCCACAGAAGCTGTACTTGAGTAAACCCTGTTATGGAATGTGTTACTTTTTCAATTCGAACACTTGAACATGCTGTGCCGTCTGCTCTCGCAGTCAAACTACTAACGTCTACTTTTGTAACTGCTGCTTCGCCAGTGCCGTCACTAAGGTTTGTTATTTGTATAACAGCCCTATGAGTACCGTCACTTAAAACAGTTGTACTAACTGCATCTGCCATATCTTATCTCCTATAAGGGGAAGAACCCTTCCCCCTAATATAATCGTTATAACTCTTATGCGTCAGCAAAAGGCGTAACAATCGTTCCGGAGCCAAGCAATAAAGTATTGTGTACGAGATAGGTCGCAGCATCAATCGCCGTTACCTGAATGACGCTGCCGACTAAACCGCCCTTAGTTGAGCCGTTGAACGTCATTACGTCATTGTCAGCACCGGGGAAGAAGGCTTTCTTCGCGCCATCGTCCACAGCAACCATTGCTGCACCCTTAAACTTGTCGGTGCCATCGGTCTTGATGTCCAAGTCAGTTGCAGCGGTCTCAATGTAGAAGAAAAAAGACGCACCTACATTATTAGCTTGATCAGGAGACGTAGGATCAGTTGGAGCAGTAGTAACAATCGAAGGAAGTGTAAACTTTCCATCCGCATCGTTGCACAACAGAATTTTACCTGCGTGAGCTGCAACAGTTAGCGAAGTGTCTGCAGTTAGGCTAACAGTAGTGTTAACGCCTGCATTTATAAAACCCGCCAAAGATTTGATCGGGCCAGCAAAAGTGGTCTGTGCCATTGTAATTACCTCTTACGAAAGGATTCGCCTTAGAGTCTTCGTAACGTCCGTCTGAGTCGGTCGCTAAGGCTGTTTTTCTCAGATAGTGGGTTTATACAGGAGAAAAAGAAAAGGGGCAACTAGTGCCCCTTTCTTTTGCGATATTACGCAGCTCCAGGAGAGCCGAAAATACCACGCCAGTCACTAAAGCCAAAGCTGTAGCGTTCTCTGGCCTTATAGCGAACATTTCCGGTTTCAAAGTCACCTTCCATATTCGTAGAGACAGGAGATCGCACAAAGTGCTTGAGACCATTAGGCACGTCAGTCTTCAGGAAGAAGGCATCAGTATCTGTTAGATAATGATTGACCGTATATCCTTCAGGAACCATACCCATGTTACGCAGTGCGTTAATATCGTTATCCGCAGTGCCTACTCGTCCTGGAGTTTCCAGTAGACGATCTGCAACGAATTGCAGAGCAGATGGGATAATCAACTTACGAGCCTGAGCATTGATCTTTAGACCACGCTCATCTTCGAAAGCTGCGATATCAATCAACGATTGCTCTAACGAAGTTTCGTTCAAGTCTGCAGCAGTTGACAGTTCGTTGCGTTGGTCTTGATTGCCCACGGTGGGGTGATCAGTTGCACAAAGCTCTTTACCGTCTCCACCAACAAATGAACTGTTAAACGCATTGTTCAATACGTTCGCAGCTTTAATTTGCTTCGTCTGCATCATAGAACGAGCTAGTGCTCGTGTATAACGAGAAGACAGGGTGTCGTACAGATTATCTTCAATTGCTTCTTCAGTCAAAGAAAACGCCAAAGCGACAGTTTCGTGAGTGTAGCGAGCAGTGAAAGATTCTTGTGCGGTATCGTAAGATACTGCAGAACCTTCAAATTTCACAGGTGCCTCACCAAAACCACTAAGCATTACTTCCTCTTCGAAAGCTCGTTCAGAAGTCTCCGTATCGAAGATTTCTTCATGCTCAGGTGCATAGCGTTCATACTCTAAACCGAAGAGAGCGTGAAGGCCAGGAACAAGCTCTTTTACGAGTTGCGCTCTTGAAATAGCCATTAGTTACTCTCCTATACCGCAAATACGTTAGTTGGGAACGTAAAGTATCCACGAGCGTTAGCACCAATGGTGTTGCTCGGAGAATCTACGAACCTGTTTAACAACGCGATGCCGCTGCTGGTTGTCGCTGTTACACCTTCTTTGGATCGTCCATTGTTGGTGCTGCCAGCGGTAGTGCTGATAGTATATTTACTACCGATGAAACTTACAGCAGGAGTACCTGCAGTAAATTGTGCCTCATACACGATCGCTGGATCGGTATAGACATACGCTTCCACGTCAGCACCACCTAGTGTAACTACGTCTGCTGTCCACATGTTTGCGAATGTCGGCGTACCATCGGTTGCCGTGTAATAAACGCCAGCAAATACTCCGCAAGGAGTGCCTGTGGCGGTGCCTTGGATTACATACCCAGAAGAAAGGTTAACTACGTCACCATTAAAAATGGAGGCGTTAGTACCACTTGCAATACGCAACTTCTGAGGACGAATCACACCACCATATAGGTGGTAGGCTGGGGTGAACCCGTTAGGGGCGTCAATATTAGCCATGATTTAATCCTCTAAGGAAAATGATGAAATTAATCAGCAGCCGGTTCTCGACTACCAAACTCAACTTTTGAGTCCCTTCGAATATCGCTTTGTCTAAGCGGCATACGAGGGTCACTATCTCGCAAAAGATCATTGTCAACACCGTGAAGCTGATCTGCCGTCTTTCCTCGGAAATATGCATTTCTTTCATCAACGGTTTCGTCAGGAATCTTTGCAAGAATTAAGCCACCAACACCAATCACGCCAGCGTGCTTCCCTTCGTCAATCGTAGGAGCGTCGAAGTCAGGATAGTCTTCTGCTCTTACTGGCTCGAATCCTTCACGAATACGCTTAGACATATTCGCTCGGTCATCGTGCCCACGAACTTCTGCACGAACCCATCTATGCTTATAGCCAGCTGGGGCTTGAGGGGCGTCCAACATTGAAGGTGGTTGCCAAGGTTTACGGCGAGCTGTTTTTGCTCGAGTTTCAGCAG
>Ga0181553_10006105_pt1 | contig 9994 bp, 8 predicted proteins | sample 011ome_17_FD_133753 | JGI IMG/M metagenome (GOLD analysis project Ga0181553, IMG submission 133753) | Coastal salt marsh microbial communities from the Groves Creek Marsh, Skidaway Island, Georgia - 011502XT metaG (megahit assembly) | ecosystem: Environmental > Aquatic > Marine > Intertidal zone...
AGCAGCCTTTGGCATCATGGTCACCGTCGTGTGGCTCTACGTCGAGATTCTGCGCCTGCTAGCCATTCTCCGCGGCGAATAGTCCTCAATCAGAGTGGGGGCGGTCTCGTGACCGCCCCCACTTTCGTTAAGCCAAGTAGAAGACGCTCTCGAGCTGCTTGAAACCCTCGTCCGGATTCTGGCCATCGAGCTCCTCGAAGAAGTGAGACATTTCGGACTGCCACCTCGCGTTGACCTCCGTGGCAGCCATTCCCGCGCGGGCGGCATCCAGATCTGGGGTCTCGAAGTATCCAAAAAGTGTGGCGTCATCGCGATCGAGAAACAACGAGTAGTTGGTCCAGCCCGTCGCGGAGAGCGCCTCCAGCATGTCGGGCCAGACGGAGCGATGACGCTCCACGTATTCGTCGAGGAGGTCCTTTTTCAGTTTTAAGCGGAAACCCACGCGCTGCATGATGCTGCCTTTCTGTGTCGTTAACCACCTCGGGTGGTAGCCAAAGTCATGACTACCACCCGAGGTTTCTAGCTAGCTACCAGGAAATTAGTAAATCTCCTTGAAGGTAGCAATGTTGTCGATGGTGAAGGTGAAGGGGTCACCGAGGTAGGCAATGCCACCCTCGACCACTTCGTAGCTTCCCTCACCAGCGGAGAAGGTGGATCCGACGGAGCCGTCGAACTCACCGTTCATGCCGAGAACAGCTGCGTAGACCGCAACGTAACCCAGGTCAATGGGGTTCCACAGACCAACCTTGGCGATGGTGCCGTCTTCGATGTACGGAGCCATCTCAGAAGGCAGACCAAGACCGGTCACAGCAACAGAAGCACCCTTGGCCTTCTTCTCCTGTGCAGCAGCCAGAACACCCACGGTGGTGGGGGCAATGATGCCGGCTACGTCAGGGTACTGCGACAGGATGGCGTTGAACTGCTCCACCGACTTGGTGGCGTCGTCATCACCGTAGAAGGTTGCCGACTCGAGGTCTCCACCACACCATGACATGTTGGGGTAGGTGGCCTCAAGGTAGGGTCCCATGGCTGCAATCCAGACGTTCTGGTTTGCAGCGGTAGCAGCAGCAGAAAGAATTGTCACACAACCCTCTTCGCCAATCTCCTCGGCAACCCAGTCAACCTCAGCAGTACCAATGCGGTCTGCTGCGGAAGGAAGGACCGTGACCAGACGGGCGTCAGCGGACTCAGCAGCGACGTCAGCGTCAGAAGTCACAATGGTGATTCCGGCAGCAGCAGCCTCCTGCAGAGCCGGAACAATGGCGTTCTGGTCAGCAGCGGAGATCACGAGAGCGTCGTAGCCCTCCTGGATTACCTGGTTGATGAACTGAACCTGAGCGGGGCCGGTGGCCTCGTTGGGTCCAATGTAGTCACAGCTTGCACCGAGTTCTTCACAAGCCTTCTGAGCACCCTCATCCCATGCGGAGAAGTAACCAATGTTGATGGCCTTCGGCATGATGGCGATGCGGTATGACTCAGCAGTCTCCGTCGTCGTCTCTGTCGAGCTCGACGTTTCCTCGGTGGTCGTTGCTTCTGGTGTGCTGGCACACCCGGCAATACCGAGTGCAACAACTGCGCTCAGAGCGAATGCACGAGCGCCCGACTTAAATAGTCGATTATTCATTTCCCACCTCTCGAATGGTTTTCTTGGTGTTGTCCTTGCTCTCCGCACGAGTGCGGTTGCGCAAGGTTTCAGTTACCTTTGGTGCGATAACTGAAATCAACAGCAACCCGCCGCTGACAATCAGCAACGAGTTCGCTGTAAATCCTGCAAGTTGGAGGGCAGATCGGATTACTCCGAGGGAGAGCACAGCAGCGATAACCCCCCACATCGTTCCGATTCCTCCCGCGATGGACACTCCGCCAAAAAGCACGGCGGCGATAATGCTCAATTCGTAACCGACAGCGCCGTCAGGTGATGCGCTGGCAAACCGTAGCGTGTACACGACCCCCGCTACACCAGACATCAGGCCGGTCATAGCAAACAGCATCAGTTTCGTGCGCTGGACCGGTATACCGCTGAACTTCGCCGCCTCTGCGTTAACACCGATGGCGAAAGTCCAGCGTCCGTATCGGGTGTGGTGGAGGACAAACCATGCCACGGCAGCAAGGACGACAAGCAAAATCGTGGACCAGGGCAGGAACGTACCGGGGATGCGTCCGTATCCGATACCGATCCAGAATTCAGGTAGCTCGTTGACGGGCTGATTGCCCAGCAAAGCGTAACTCAGGCCTCGATACAACGCCAGAGTGGCAATGGTTACCGCAAGTGAGGGAAGGCCGAGCTTCGTCACGAGCCAGCCATTGAAGAGTCCACACGCCAGTCCCACCAGAAGTCCACCCACGATGGCAACTTCGAAGGGCACTCCCGCTCGATAGAGGAAACCGAGGCTCGCACTACTCAAGTTCAGGGTCGAGGCCACCGACAAATCAATCTCCCCCGAAATGATGAGGAAGGTCATCGCCAAGGCGATAATGGCGAATTCTGTGACGTCACGGAGAACAAAGCTCAAGTTACTGGCGTTGGCGAAATTATCGGAGAGCAGAGAGCCCAACAGGACGGCAAAAATCAGGAAGAGCCCAACGCCTTTATCCCAGGTTAAGTTCCACCTAATCATTCTGTGACCCCATAATCGTCGTCGTCTTCACGCGGCTATTGAGGTACTTATCGAAGGCGATAGCCAGGATGATGAGTCCTCCGTTGAAAGCCTGCTGCCAGAACTGCGGAATTCCCAACGCACCAATAGTGCGGGTGATGGCCTGCAACAAAATGGCGCCGAGAAAAGCTCCCCACACCGACCCCGACCCTCCCGCAATCGTGACGCCGCCCACGACGCACGCAGCAATCACAAGCAATTCGAGCGCCAGACCGGAATTTGCATTGGCGGCATTGAACCGGCCGAGCATGACAGCTCCCGCGAGACCCGTGATCGCTCCGTTAAGCACAAATGCTCCAAACACACGGCGAGCAACAGGAATACCCGCGAGTTCTGCGGCGGCTGGGTTGGACCCAATCGCATATAAGTCACGAGCAGCCTTCACCCTCCTCATGACCAAACCACTCACGATGACCAAGGCGAGACCAATAAGGAACAGGTAAGGAATACCTCCCAGACGGTTGAGACCAATCCAGGCCACCTCGGGCGGGACCATCGCGGCAGTAATGGTTCGACCGAACGCGTAGTCGTTAAAGACTCCTCGGACGATGTAGAGGGCTCCCAGTGTGACGACAAGGCTTGGCAGTTTGAGGTAGGCCACCAAGAAACCGTTTGCTGCTCCGACGATGAGACCGACGCCTAGAGCGGCTGCTAAACCACCCCACAGTCCATAACCCTGCGCGTAAAGATCGCCGATGATAAACGAGGTAAAACCGATGAGTGAGCCCACCGAGAGATCGATATGGCGCATCACAATCACGAAGGTCTGTCCTACGGCGAGGATGGCAACGATGGCAACTCCCAAAAGGATGTCGATTGCTCCGGCAGCGCTCAGGAACGCGGGGTTCGCAATTCCCGCAATCCCCACGACCACCACGAGTGCCAAGAACACGGGCATCTCGCGGGCGCGGAAAACATTCGTTATTGCTTTCACCGTGTCACCACCCCGCCGGTTGCGAGAGTAATGATTTTCTCGGGATCAGCTTCATCCCGGTCCAGAGTCCCCATGTGCATGCCCTCGCGCATAACAAAGACGCGATCCGCCATTCCCATGACCTCAGGCAGCTCTGACGACACCATCAGCACGGCCATTCCTTGCTGAGCTTTCTGCGACAGCAGTCGGTGGACCTCGGCCTTTGTTCCAACGTCGATTCCGCGCGTGGGCTCATCGACGATCAAGACTTGGGGTTCGGTGGCGAGCCATTTTGAGAGCACCACCTTTTGCTGATTTCCTCCCGAGAGACGCTCGACAGGATCCGCGAGGGTGGCAAATTTGAGTTGTAAAGTCTCAGCCCAGGCCTCCGCCGTTGACTCTTCTCTCTTCTTTCGCAAGAGAATCCACGAGCTCAGTTTCTTGAGCAAAGTCACGGCAACATTTCGTGCAATAGACGACGCCATGAACAAACCCTGCTGACGACGGTCCTCCGGAACGAGACCGATGCCTGACGCCATCGAGACAGCCGGTTTACCGGGGGGGAGAGGCTGACCGTTGAGAACCACCGACCCAGAGTCGTAGCGATCTATGCCAAACACGGCTCGGATGACTTCGGAGCGACCCGACCCCACCAACCCGGCGAGCGCGAAGATTTCTCCGGCGCGCACTTCAAAAGAAATATCGGAGAACTGACCCTCGAGACTGAGACCCTTGACCTCAAGAACAACATCGCCAATTTTGGGGGGAAGCTTGGGGAAGAGTTCTGACACTTCGCGACCCACCATCATCCGAACAACGTCGACTTCCGAGGTGTCGGCGATAAGTGCCGAGCCCACCGTCGAACCATCCCTCATCACGGTCATCCGGTCACACAGCGCAAAGACTTCATCTAAACGGTGGCTCACGAACACCACAGCGCTGCCCTGTTCGCGCAAGTTCCTCACCACCGAGAACAGACGCTCGACCTCTTTGGAGGAGAGTGCTGCAGTGGGTTCGTCCATCACAATGACGCGAGCGTCCGTGGACAAAGCTTTGGCTATTTCGACAATCTGCTGATCCGCTATCGAAATTCCTCGCGCTTTCTGATGAGGGTCGAGATTGACTCCCAGGCGCGCGAAGAGTTCTCGGGATTCACGCTCCATTGCTGGCCAATCGACAAGTCCGCCCGAGGTCAATTGCCTCCCTATGAAGACGTTCTCCGCGAGAGTCAGATCAGGGAACAGGCTCGGCTCCTGGTAGATGACCGCAATACCCTGCTCGATCGACGCCTTGGTGCTGCCTTGCTCAAAAGGCTTGCCGTGGAGTGTGACGTCTCCCGCATCAGCCTTGTGGACTCCCGCGAGAGTCTTCAGCAGCGTTGATTTTCCTGCTCCGTTTTCCCCAAGCAGGGCATGAGCTTCTCCGGCATAGAGGGTGAGGCTTGCATCGACAAGAGCCTTCACGCCACCAAAGGACTTGGCGACGTGCATCATCTCCAGGACGGGTCGTCCCGTGTCGGGGCTAGAGAGCACCATTGCACTTACCTCGTGTTTTGAATCGTTTCAATAGAGATAACACTAATTGATTCCTAGGGTCTTTGTCACACCGGGAGGAGGTTGTACGTGAATCGTTACAATTCCCCGCGGCGTGGAGCGAACGAGCATCTGGCTAACCGCGCTCGATCAAGCGACGGAGCTGCCTGACGTGTCCGGGTTCGAGTTCCTCTAAAGACGACACACCCAAAAGCCTCATCGTTCGCGTCATCTGCTCCGTCACAATCTGGAACATACGATCCACACCCGCAGCACCACCCGCCATCAACCCATACAAATACGCACGCCCCACCATCGTGAACCGTGCCCCCAACGCCACACTCGCCACCACATCAGCACCCGACATAATCCCAGTGTCCACATGAACCTCGAGGTCTTTACCGACCTCACGCACCACGTCGGGCAGAAGATGGAACGGGATCGGGGCCCGATCGAGTTGACGACCCCCATGATTGGAGAGCACCACCCCATCAACCCCCGCCTTCGCGAGATCTTTCGCATCCTGGAGGGTTTGAACACCCTTCACCAGGACTTTCCCCGGCCACTGCTTCTTAATCCACTTCAAATCCTCATACGTGACGGTCGGATCAAACATGTGATCCAACAACTCCGCGACCGTCCCATTCCACGACGACAACGACGCAAACTCCAAAGGCTCCGTGGTCAGAAAATCAAACCACCACCAGGGTCTTGGCAGAGCATTCAACACAGTCCCCATCGTGAGCGCTGGAGGGATTGAAAACCCGTTTCGTTTATCCCGCAAACGAGCCCCCGCCACCGGGACATCCACCGTGACCACAAGTGTGTCGAAACCAGCCTTCGCTGCCCGGTCCACCAACTCCATGGACCGATCCCGGTCTTTCCACATATACAACTGGAACCAGTTACGGCCCCCAGGGGCCACCTGCTTCACATGCTCAATGGAGCGAGTCCCCATCGTCGAGAGCGTGAACGGGACACCCCAGTCCGCCGCCACAGCAGCACCCGCATCCTCACCCTCGTGATGCATCATCCTCGTGAACCCCGTCGGCGCTATCCCCACCGGGAACGACACCGGCGCACCCAACACCTCCCACGACGTCGACACCTGCGACACATCCCGCAAAATCGCGGGCTGAAACTCGATGTCCTCAAACGCCTGCCGAGCCCTCGCCAACGACAACTCCGCTTCAGCAGCACCGTCACAATAATCAAACGGTGCCTTCGGAGTCCGACGCTTCGCAATCGCCCTCAAATCCCACACCGTCAACGCCGACTCGAGACGACGCTTCTTTCCATTCAGGGTCGGAGCCTTAAACCGCAACAAGGGAGCCAGCTCCTTAGGACGCGGAAAACGACGCTTCGTCATGAGATGCCTCTCTCGGGTCGGGGATTAAAGGTGCGGAGGGTGCTCGATGCTGCGGTGACCGCTCGCAACGACTCTAAGTCGCCATCGATCAGTCCGGCAGCTCGAGCTTGAATGAGAATATTGCCCAGAGCTGTTGCTTCCACAGGACCAGCAATGACCGGAATTCCCGCGTAATCGGCCAAACGCTGACAGAGCAGCTGATTCAAAGATCCTCCACCGACCAACGAAATATCCCGGGGGGTGATTCCCGCCAAAATACCTGCAGTCGCGACAGTCGTGGCGAACGCCTTCGCGAGGCTCTCAATGATTGAAGCCACAATAGCGACCTCACTCGAGGGTGCTGGTTGATTGTGCTGAGATAACCAGTCCGCGATGCGCTGAGGCATGTTTCCCGGGGGCATAAAGACGGGATCATCAACATCAAAAAGGGATACGACTCCGTCGTAATCCTCAGCTTGAGCAACCAAATCCTCCACGCTCCGGGCATCGCCCTGGTCATTCCAGTGTCGAACACACTCGTTGAGAAGCCACAACCCCATGACGTTATGGAGGAACCGAATGCGGTCATCAACACCGCGCTCGTTCGTGAAGTTTGCGCTTCTCGCAGCATCGCTCACGATTGCGTTCTCCAACTCCAAGCCAACTAAGCCCCAGGTGCCACAGGAGATGTAGGCGCTCTCGCTGGACGGCAACGGAGCCGCAACAACGGCGGATGCCGTGTCGTGAGAACCGACCGCAACCACTGACCCTCTAATTCCGAGCTCTGCAGAGAGAGCGCTCGAGACATCGCCTACCCGGTGACCAGGCTTAATGAGGGGCGCGAATAGATCCCGAGGAGCTCCCGTCAATGCGACCAACTCATCGCTGAGTGCCCCCGTCGAAACATCAATCAGTCCGGTAGTCGAAGCATTGGTTTCTTCCATCCAGGACTGGCCCGTCAACCAGAAATTCATGAGGTCGGGAATCAGCAGCAACTGCTCAGCTGACCCTGCAGTTCCCTCCCATTGCTCTGCTGCCAGTTGATACACCGTGTTAAAGGGCAAAAACTGCAGGCCATTCTTGCGAAAAAGCTCCTCAGAGGGCACCTGATCATGAACCGCTGAGACACCCCTGGCCGTTCGGTCGTCACGATAGTGAAAAGGCTCATGGAGCAGCGCTCCATCGCGGAGGAGGCCGTAGTCCACAGCCCACGAATCAACTCCGATGGACACAATGTCGTCGCACTGCGTGAAAGCATCACGAAGGCCTTGCCGGATGCTCTCGAAGAGAGCCGTCACGTCCCAGTGCAAGCCGTCGGGGTGCTCCACCGGCCCATTGGGGAATCGGGAAACGACCTCGTGCTGAATTATTCCGCTCTGGATGTGTCCAGTGATGACTCGACCGCTCGTAGCGCCGAGGTCGATAGCGACGACAGTACTCATCGCAGAAAAGCTGCCGCCACCCCTGAGTCAACGGGGATATGAGCACCGGTGGTGAGTCTCAGATCATGACCGGTCAAGACCGACACGGCATCGGCAATGCTCTCCGGCACAACCTCCTGCTTGAGAATGGTCCGCTGGGCGTAGAAGCGGCCCAAATCTTCCTCTTTTACTCCGTAGGTCTTGGCCCGGTTTGCGCCCCAGCCCGCAGCAAAAATTCCGGACCCTCGAACCACACCGTCGGGGTTTATCCCGTTCACGCGAATTCCATACTCCCCCAGTTCCACCGCGAGCAATCGAACCTGATGAGCTTGATCCGCTTTTGTCGCCGAGTAGGCAATGTTGTTGGGTCCGGCAAACACCGAGTTTTTGGATGAGATGTAGACGATGTCGCCGCCCATTCTCTGATCAATCAAAATGCGAGCTGACTCCCTCGACACCAGGAAGGACCCCTTCGCCATAATGTCGTGCTGGAAATCCCAATCCGATTCTGTGGTGTCCAAGAGTGGCTTCGATAGGGAGACCCCTGCGTTATTGACGACAATGTCGACACCACCGAAAGCCAATACCGCGCGGTCAAGAGCATTCTTGACTGCCTGCTCATTCCGAACGTCCATCCCCACACCGATGGCCACATCGGTGGACCCAATCGCGCTCGCCACCGCTTGGGCCTTCGATTCATCGAGATCCGCGATGACCACACACGCGCCATCGCGAGCTAAGCGCTGCGCAATAGCTTTGCCAATGCCCGAGGCGGCGCCTGTCACAAAAGCCACCTTGGTTGCGTGGGTCGACGGCTTCGGCAGTCGTTGAAGTTTGGCCTCCTCCAGCGACCAATACTCGATGCGGAATTTCTCTCGCTCCGAAATAGGTCGATACGTCGAGAGGGCCTCCGCACCGCGCATCACGTTGATCGCATTCATGTAAAACTCGCTCGCCACCCGAGCTGTCTTCTTATCTGCTCCAAAGGAGAACATGCCGACACCGGGGACAAGAACGATGAGGGGATCCGCACCGCGCATCGCAGGAGAATCTTTCTCCCGGTACTTCTCGTAATACCTCGTATAGGCAGCGCGGTAGGACTCGTGCAGCGTCTTCAGCCGAGCAGTAGCAGTGTCGAGATCGGCCGAGGGAGGAAGATCGAGGACCATCGGGCGAACCTTGGTGCGCAAGAAATGATCGGGGCAAGAAGTTCCCAGATTCGCAAGCTTTGGGTGCTTGGCGCGAGAGAGAAAGTCAAGGACCTCCGGGGCGTCCGTGAAGTGGCCGACCATGGGCCGGTCCGTTGACGCTAAACCACGGATTATAGGAGCAAGTGCAGCAGCTCGGGCCCTGCGGGCATCTGGCTTCAAGGGGACGAGATCTTTGACTATCCGCCCGAAGGGCTCCTTCTTGCCGTGCGCCTTGATGTACTTCTCGGCAGTTCGGATAATCCACAACGAGTTCTTCTCACACGCCTCGCTGGTTTCCCCCCACGCCGTGATGCCATGCCCTCCGAGGATGCAGCCGATTGCCTCGGGGTACTTCTCCTTGATCCGAGCGATATCGAGACCTAGTTGAAAACCGGGTCTGCGCCATGGAACCCAGACGACTTTGGAACCAAAGATTTTGGTGGTCAGTTCTTTACCGTCCACTGCGGTGGCAATCGCAATCCCCGAATCCGGGTGAAGGTGGTCGACATGGTTCGCGTCGACTAGGGCGTGCATGGCGGTATCGATGGAGGGAGCGGCGCCACCTTTTCCGTGGGCGCAATAGTCGAACGCCTCTACCATCTCGTCTTCGCGCTCAATTCCCGGATACACATCCACGAGTTGCCTCACCCGATTGAGCTGGAGAACAGCGAGACCCGCTTCAGTCAGCGTTCCAAGATCACCACCGGACCCCTTCACATAGAGCAGAGGGATATTCGTTCCTGACACGGGGTCTTTGCCCACGCCTTTCGCACTGGTGTTCCCACCAGCGAAATTGGTGTTTCTCGGGTCCACTCCGAGCCTGCGCGATCGCTGAACGAGATCACGGGCTGTTTTGCTCACTAGGCTCCCCAGCCCATCTGCTGACCACCGACGCGCTCAGCTGCAATCTTGTCCAAATGTCCGCTCTGTCGA
>Ga0181553_10006109_pt1 | contig 9992 bp, 14 predicted proteins | sample 011ome_17_FD_133753 | JGI IMG/M metagenome (GOLD analysis project Ga0181553, IMG submission 133753) | Coastal salt marsh microbial communities from the Groves Creek Marsh, Skidaway Island, Georgia - 011502XT metaG (megahit assembly) | ecosystem: Environmental > Aquatic > Marine > Intertidal zone...
ATATACATATGAAACAAGGAGAACTTCAGTAACAGCATTATTATCATTTACCCTACGGTCTGTATTAACATCCATATTTGATACAACTTCCATAGGGTTTTTAGGCGCTGGTATACCAAGTCTATAAGTTCTAGCTAACCAATCAACACTAGGTAAAGTTGTACCTCTATCAGTATCATTTATAATTCTATCTTCTCCTGCAACACGAGGGTAAGATTCTCCTGTCCAATATAAACGATTAAATTTATCTGAAGTAACTGGGCTATCAGCTACAAAAGATTTAGAATTAAATTCTAAATAAGTCTCTTTGGATACTTTATTAAGTTTTCTTACTGAAACTGTTTCTGTCCCATACCTAGAACACCACCAAGCAACAGCTTTACTAGCAGTCCCTTCAGTATAAACATGTCGTTTTTCATCTAGAGATACAAGACTTAAAAGAACATCGTCACTTGTACTATTTGGTTGAAAATCAAATGGTAAAGGCTCTGTTATATAATATTCTTCAAGTATAGTAGTATTAGTTGTATCATCTCTCACATAAAATTCATCATACTGATTTATATCTCTTGCAGTTATATTATCTACATTTTTATAACCCTCAGAGAAAGTATAAGTAGTTGAAGTATTACTAGTAATAGTAGCCATTCTACCTTGAGTAACATTAACTAATGTATAACCTACAAATAAGTTCGTAGGCCATGCTTGTGTATTGTCCGTTAAACTTGTTGTATTAGTAGTAGAAGTTGCTTTACCAGTTACTACAGTTTTTTTATCTATTACTATATGACCAGCATCATCTTTACAATCTGTAACCTTAGTTATTAACCAGTAAGGACCACCATGTGTATTTTCAAATTGACTAGCAGGAGGATTAGTAGCGGTCTCTACAACAGCTTGAGTAGTCTTCCAATTCATATTTAAATCGACTTGCCTATTTCTAGCTTGAGAACCATTAGTATCATAAGTAGAATTATTTGGATTTACACCCGTATTTTGAGCGGCATAATTAAGATGTAAACCAGTACTAGTATTACCATCATCCGCTACATCAACACCCCAACCTTGAAACACAACCACATCGCCAGCCTGTAAAGTAAATTTATCAGCACTAGGTGTGCCTGCATCATCATCAGTTATATCATCAGCTGCATCAGAAGTTATTGCTGCTCGGCTACACAAAACAGTTCCCATGTTTCCAGGAGCTCCGCCAAGTCTAGAAACAGGGTGGTCTTTATGAAAAGTTTTCCAACTAAAATTATAAGTATTTGCAAAACCAAACTGTGTATCTCTACTAGTATTATACTGCACTTGAGCTGTATTAAATGTACCGTCATCTTTAGCGTATGCTCTAACCATACGCTTAGTAGTAACTGTGCCAAAATCAGCAAAATATGGATCAAAACCTAAACCAGTACGAGAAGAAATAAGAGATGCTGTATTATAATCAGTACCACCTTCTTTATTTTTTAAAGGATTAAACATCCCACTAAAAATAACTTCTACACCATCCATATTCCAATAAGTTTCAGGTCCAGTAAGATTACCACCATACACAGCAGGTGGCTGTTGCGGAACTTTATTAAGATTAGGTTCTACAGATACAAAATAAGTATCACCAGTATCTACATCTTGAGAAAAACTAGGACCAGCTATATCAGCTACAGTTACTGTTTGTGCAGAGGCACTATTATCAGTAACAACACCATGACCAAAATTATCTGCTAAAGTAAGATTAGCTGCCTTATCTATAGTGACAGTATCACCAATTAAAATATCATCAGCTGTATTATAAGTTTCAGCACTATCTGTTATAACAGTAGTTTGGTTATCACTACCAGTGTGCGTGCCACTACCTTTAAAATGAGTTCTTTCAAAGTAAATTAAAGTATCTGTGCCATTAAAAACTGAATAAACAACTTCAGCTTCGCGGCCACTAGTGCCACCTACTAATACATCACCAGCTTTTACTGAAGATTTAACATTACCTGATATTTTTATAAATTCAGTATATACAAAACTATCTACTCCAAAATAATCTGTAGTTAAGTAACGTGTTGGAGGAACATCTGGTATACCTAAAATACGAGGTGTTTTGTATACATAACTTTTATTACACGTACCTAAACTAGTAGTAGAAGCTATTGCAGTTATTGCGAGTTCTTGTATCTGTATATAGTAAGGAGTTCCAACATTAAATAATGCATTATATTCAGCTTCAGTAAGACCATTAACAGTCCAAGTAGCGCCTTGTTTACTAGGGACACCAGTAGCGTAACTACTAAAAGTTGTTTGAGTGCCAGTTGATCCATTTGTATTAAAATCAGCAAATATATCATTAGTTTTAGATTCTATAGTGACTGAATCACTTTCTGAAGAATAGTTAGTTGTAGTTATTCTTAGTTTGGCTGTACCACCAAAATGATCTCTGCTATAAGCAGTAGTTCTTGTCCCTCCAGTATCTAATACTGTAATAATTAACTGATAATAAGTAGTAGCTCCAGCCGCTTGCTGAAACTTTTTTACATAAATTGAATATATATCTGCCTCTGGATTACTAAGAGCAGTGCTAGGAGAAACACCATATGTCCCTTTAGTTTCAAATAAATAGTAATTTGGGTGGGTGTATGCGTAAGGTGTTAACGTAGTTCTATAATCAGCAGTAGCAGTACTATTAACTACATATTCATAAGGATAAAAAGTTGGTATAGCAACATGGCTAGATGATTGAGTAGATGTAGTTACTTCGTAATCATCTCTAGCAGCTTCCAATTTACCAGACACAAAACGTATATTAGTTGCTGTTTGAGCAAACTTTTCATTCAATAGTCTTGGTGATAAAGCAGGTGCTATACCACTAAATTGTTTTAATTGAAAATATGCCATTTATTTTTTCTTTTTAAACCTGTTTTTTATATCTCTAATACTTGCTTTTACAGATCCTTTAAATGCAACCCATCGTGCCTTAATTATAGCTACGTATTTTTTAGTTACTTCTTTTATTTCCTTGAAATAGTTCTTAATCATAATTTACCCCAACGGTGATGATGCGGCATCAAGACCTTTCCATAGATCGTCAACCTCTTTTTTAAATTTTTGAACATCCTTTTCAAAACCTTTGATAGCATCAGCCATCTTTTTGTACTCATTTCTAACTTCAATCCAATCTTTTTCCATCGCATTGACTTTAGATGTAGAAGTAGAGGCATCTGTCAAAACTTCAGTCTGACGCTCTTTTATACTAAGTAATAATGTGTCTAGTTCCGCCAACTTGCCTTGCAGATGCCCTAGATCATTATCCTCTATTTTCGTACGAATGGAAGCTAATTCTATTTCTAAAGGTTCTATTTTGTCTAATACTTGTACAGCTTCTTCAAAACTAGTCTCTAAACTGCCTATTCTTGATACAAATTCACTTGCCCACCATATACCACCACCTATTGTAGTAGCAAATGAGAACAATATAGCGATATAAATACCTTTAAATTTAGTACCACCTACCTCTAATTCAATATCTTCTAGTGCCATAAGTATTTCTTCCCTATAAATCAAAACTCATAACCCACCAAGGTTACCATTTTGATTATTATAATTAGTTGTTGGATTTTCATTAGTTACATCTATTACATCTTGCACTAGTTGTACTGGATCATACAACTTAGCGTTTATATTATAGCCAGGAGCGAGAGATGCAATTGTCTCTCCTCTACCATAGTCATAAGCCGAGTACATCTCATTGATAGTAACTGGTGGAGTATCACCATAAAACCCGTCATAAACCTCTTGAACAGCCTGGGTCCAACCTATAGCACCATCATTGTTAAAAAACACTCCTTGTAATACAGTATCAGTTGCATTATCCCATGTAATCGTCATTTGATCTGTCCAGGCATCATAGCTGACTGTAGAGTTTGTAATATTAGATAGAGTAGATATAGCATCATAGTTAATCATAGCAAGGGTTGCTGAATCTTGGCTTGCCCATAGGCTTGCTGTAGCTTCTTGTGCTTTATCTTCAATTGTATCAAGCGATTGGTTAAAGGCTTGAACTGTTGATTGGTCAATTTGCACATCGTTTGCGCGAATATAATTTTGCAACTGGATACGCTCATCATCACTTTGAGCATTAATAGCCTCTTGGTATATTTGTTCTGCCTTTGATATCTCTGTTGCCGCATCCGTAAACATACCAATTGCTGCTTCCATTTCTGCTTTATTTTCTTCATAGCTATCTACCAATAAATGTTCTGCACTATAATAATTAGCATTTGCTGTGTCTAATATTGATTGGTTGTAGTATGCAACTTCTACGAGATCTATCTTGTGTGAGTCGGTACGACCTGCAACAGGCACGACAGTACCTTCCACACCAGTTGGATCTGTTGGTACACCTAAGGACATTTCTACAACACTAGCTTGAGCATTACTCACTTGAGTATTTATATAGTCTGCAGTATTAATGAGTTCTTGTATTTCTACAAAATCGCCCGTAGGACGGAGAGGATTTATATTGGGATCCACAAGAGAGCCAAAAGTAACAGACTGAGGATAATATACGCCCGCATTTGTATTACCACTTAGTTGTGCGGAAACGCTCAGAAATAGACTTGTTATTACTATCTTTAGTAGGTTCTTTTCCATCTTCATCTCTGTCACCGTTAAGACCTAAAGCCGCTTTAAAATAATCTTTGTTTTCTTCATAGTTTCTTACAAATTTCTCTGGTGCTCTTTTCATAGTCAGATAAGCATTCTTACCTGCTACTACCTTACCACCAACTATAAGTGGACAAGGTGTGCCACTCTCAAACATACTTAACCAAACATCATCAGACTGACACATCCTGGTAATTGCTGCTATTTTCATATTTAGAGTAAATAGCATTTGTGCATCTTTTCTTCTGTTACATTCCTCGTCTTGTACGTAGTTACCACTACTTAAACCAAAATGTAAACTAGAAATACCACCACTTGTAGACTTTAAACAACTATCGTTACCACCTGACATAAGACTTGGTGCGACCGCTGATGCCACGGGTATCTCACTTGCGCTACCTGCACCATTGTATTGATTAGTGTTGGTAGTAGTAGTGTTATTACTATCAACTGTAGCACCTTGTTGGTTTGTATTTAAATCACCAGTTTGTGAGCTAGTATTTCCGCTATCAGTCTGTGCAAAACTAGAAGAACTGTGCAAGAACCCCAGTACCAATGATAATAATATACAAACCCCAAATGCTTCTTTGTAAAAAGTCAAAGCGTTCCTTCCCGTGGTCTAATCTTTCTTTTATATGTACTAAGTGTATCGTACACTCAGCCTCATGCTTTTCTAACTTCGCTAACAAATCTTTTGTAGTCGTTCGTGTGCTCATTTTATTTCACTATCGGTTTAGTTAATTTTCCTGTAATGCCATCAAATGGGTCTGATTGTGAACTAAATAATATAGCTAATCCCACCATAGGCGTGCTTACTGAATTTTCATCATACTCTATTGTTTTTAAACCATTCGTTGTTGTTGCTTGTGATGCGGCTACACCAGCTACTTCATTATCAGATGAATTAGTTATAAAAATTTCAGTGCCAGTAGTAAAAGTACCGCCAGCTGATGTGTTTTGATGTGTGGCTAATAAAACTAAAATATTATTGTCATTGTTACCACTATGAACTTTTAGTGAACCATTATCTACTTGTCTATCTATAAACGTATAAAAACTTTCAATAAATCCATCAGTCATCACACACGCGCATATACAAGTAGCACCACCAGTTAATGCGGCAGTTACTTCTAAAGTTCCAGCACCACATTGGCTTACATCATAAATACCCATTCTAGTTGCTCTCGTATTATCTCTTGATGCGTCTATATCAAATAGTTCTACTGCACCTGTCAAACCAGTATGTGTTAAACCAGTAATAGCATTAGAATCATTATCATCAACATCTAATATAATATTAACTGCTACTACATTAGCGTCTGCATGGACATCAAGATCAAATGTACGATTACCAGAAGTGTCGGTACTTGTATAAAGTTTTGATTTACTTCCACTATCTAAAATTGTTGGAGATCCCATAACTATTTACCTAAAGTAATTTTAGTTTTACAATAATATCGTTTTCTCTTTCTTCTTCACTTACATATTCAAACAAATCAGTTCTGTTGCAAGATGCTTTAATCCAACTATACATTGGTACATTTTTAACACAATCTACTTGTAAATACACAAACCCTAAAGATTTTAATAAAGAGTTACTTCCTGCAACTCCCTCTTCTAAAACGCTTGTAGATTTAGTTACACTATTAAAAATAGTTATAGTGTCATCTTTACCACTACCTTGTACATACCCTACAACCTCTCCATCTTTAGTAAAACTAAAAAGATTAAAAGTATCTTTAACACTAGAGAATCTGTGTTTAAGTTGCTCTTTATTATCATAACCCGTATTTTGTATTATTGATGCTGTGTTTGCATTATAAATAGTATCAAACACCGAATCATCAATTTCATTTATTTTTTCTACAATCATACTTATTCCACTATCGTCAAACTTTGTATCGCACCCGTTGTGGAGCTAATAATATTAGGGAAAGTAGGTGTATTCCATTGCCATATAGTTGTTGCACTGTTTCCGTCAGGATTAATAAAGTTTGTACTAGTAGCTTGAGCTGTATGCAACACACCAAGATTAGTATAAACAGCCTCAAAAAGATCATCAGGTAAACCACTAGTGTCAGTAACATCTTGGTGAAGAAAACTAAGCCTGACATATGGTGTGGGTACATCTTGATGCGTAAATTGTCTTATTCTATGTGTTTGACCACCTAGTTTATAAGACACATTATCTAATGCACCATATACTTGAGAACTAGCTGAACCAGAACCTTGTTGCACTCCATTAACATCTGTTGAAAAACCTGTAAAATCTCCCGCTTTATCTTCAAATAAACCAGACGTAACTGTGCCGCCTTGGTGATTAGAAAAAGACCCACCACCAACTGAAAAGTTGTCTGGTTGAATCACATTATTGTGTAAAAACCCTATCATTGGCTGTATTGGGTTTTTTATCATTCCTATTTACCTATTAGCTGTAATACTGATCAAATGTATTTATATATATTTTTGAATTACCATCATAAGCATCTGTTGTATTAGATGCACTACCACTAACTTTTAAATAAGGTGGTAAAATAATCTCTTTAATAGCAGAAGCTGTAAAAGATTCAATAAGTTGATAATCAGTACCATTTACGCTTCCGTGTAAATAAGCAGTATTACTGCCATCTATAACAGCTTGTACCACCCCACGTTGCGAACGTCTGCAAGATGGCTCAAAAGCTGGGTTTGCAGTGCCATCAGCGGTTGTTGTAAACTCATAATATTTTGACATTTTAGTTTCCTCAAGTTTCGTCAGCTATCATATTAGCGACTCGTTGGCTACGTTGCCCTACTTGACGAGCATAGTTACTATCTAGTAGTTCTGCTCCAGCACGTTCCCAATCACCCGCTTCTATAAAAGCTATGGTTTTTTTAAATTGTTTAAATTTAGATAATCCCATATTAAATACAAGATTAATAATTGCTTCTTTGCGTATTGGTGATAAATCAAGAAACCAATCAAACGCCCGTGTACATTCACCGGCTACGCGAGCTATATCATTCTCAAGCAACACCATAGCTTCTTCTTTAGTGATTCCGACTTCTTGTATATTTCTCCCGACGCCGATGGTTAATTTATCGGCGCTGCAGCGGTAAGGCTTCAGCTCGAGCCCCTCGTCTATAACTAATTGATTTTTAAGTCTTTCTAAGTTAATCATCTTTTTTATGACTCGCTCCAAAGTAGAATGAAGAAATACCAGAAACTAAACCACCTAAATAGCCTAGCACTAAGCTAACTATAGTATCAGAATTTGCATCTGGGGGTTGTATTGTAACTAAAAATATGTATCCAATAAAGCCAAGTAAACTGAATAAGCCAAATACTCTAGGTGTCCAATCACCTTTGTGTGCTTTTCGAGCATCTTGTACATCTTTTGTTTCTAAAGCAAATAAGTCCACTTCCATCTCAGCTAGCTTTGCTTCAAACTCTAGCTCTGCTTTTTTGATCTCTACAAGCTGTTCTGGTGTAGCTGTTTGTAGTGCTTTTTCGATCGATTGTGGTTCAGGTTTGCACCCTAATACAGCACTAATTGCTTGGGCAGCCGTGCCACCTAGCGGTCCTGCTAATGCTGTGCCTAATGTCGGTGCGACTGCACCAACTATGTTTTTAATTGCACCAAAATTCATTTTTTTGTTCTCCTCTTTGTAGTAGTACGTTTTCTTTTTGTAAATGTTTTTACATTAGTGGGCTTACCACCGGGGTTTCCTGCTGCTCGTTTTCTAGACACTGCACTTCTACGTTCTGCAGCTGTCATTTTTTTGGCAGTAGATCTTGGAACACACTTTGGATATCCACGTTTACTGCTTTTTGCTGACTTTCTTCCACATGCTTGAAACTTACCTTTCTTTTTTGGTGCACCGATATCGACCCAATCGCCTTTCTTGCCTTTACCAAACCACGCTGTAAGTCCGCCTGTAGGTTTACGACTAGCCATTATTTATACCCGCCACCTCTTTTCTTGTAAGTGCGCACTAACCAACCATTAGCATATGCACTAGGATAGACATCAAACTTGCGTTTAGCTTCAGCTTTTACTCGTGCATATAAAGCTGGGTTAGTAGGTTTAGCACCTGATTTTTTCTTTGCTGGTTTCTTTTTTGTAGCCATCTTAGCATCTCCATCTTCGTCTAGCTTGACGCAGCCTTGAGTTTGGATCCCTGGCTGCTTTAGGGAACTTCTTCATCTGTCCTGCTGATCTAGCACAATATGATTTTCTTCTAGCTGCTCTAGCTTTTGAGCTAGGTTTTTTCTCAGTTACAGCGGTCTTTAACTTAGAGCCTGGATTATCTCTACGATATTTAGCCACGCCTTTTTTAGTCATTCCAGCACCAGCTTTGGTGGGTCTTTTATGACCACCTTTTATAGTGTGACCTTTCATTGTACCTTTACGTTTTTTTCTTTCAGCCATATATCACCTATCTAACATTTGCCATGCTTTTGCAGCAGTCTGTGGCACTACACCATTACCACATAATCGTATTCTATCTTTTCTATTAGCACAATCCTCAATAACTCTTGGTATACCTTCTTCCCAAGTGTCATCTGCCCATGTGCCTTTCATTTCTGTATCTGTAACATCTAATCCAGTCCAACCTTGTGGTAAACCCATTAATGCTTCTACAAAATTTGGGTTTAGTAAAAGTTTTTTAGACTTTTCTTTAACCATAATATAATTAGGTAGTTGCCCCATGTGTGCACGCTCACCTTTTTTTATCTTTTCTAATGTTGCCTCATAATTATTTGTGCTTCTATAGTCCCTCGCAGAAGGTGTTGGATATTTTTCCTTTAATAAACACTCTTTTTCTTTGGTGGCGCGCTCCGACTTCTTCCGCAGAGAATATACCCCACGCTGTTTTGTAACCATCTTCTTCCAAGTCGCTGATAACTGTGGAGAGTCCAAGCGAGATGTGTCCTTCGACGTTTTCAAAGAAACATTGGGTAGGTCTAATTCTATTGACGTGTTTTCTGATGTATGGCCAGAGGTGTCTTGGATCTTCTTCACCTTTTCTTTCGCCAGCTTTGCTAAACGGCTGACAAGGATAGCCCCCAGTGATAATGTCAACTGCTCCTCGAAAGACTTCTGATGGGAAGGTTTTAAGATCCGTGTAAATAGGTGCGGGATCCAAGATACCTTTTTCCATCTTATTAACCAAGTTCGCAATTGCGAAGGCTTCGATCTCCACATAAGCGAGCACTCTATCGTTGACCCCAGCAATCTCAAGTCCTCTTTCGATTCCACCATACCCTGAGCAAAAGCTGATGACAGTTTGTAGTTCTTTGGTATTATCCACATATATCACCTATAAAGTAAAATCAAATGGGTTTACCCTACTAA
>Ga0181553_10006121_pt1 | contig 9985 bp, 9 predicted proteins | sample 011ome_17_FD_133753 | JGI IMG/M metagenome (GOLD analysis project Ga0181553, IMG submission 133753) | Coastal salt marsh microbial communities from the Groves Creek Marsh, Skidaway Island, Georgia - 011502XT metaG (megahit assembly) | ecosystem: Environmental > Aquatic > Marine > Intertidal zone...
AAACTGGCAGCAGATAAACTTTTTATAGCTGCAAATAACCTCTCAGGTAAATTGAAGACTATTTTTTCGGTCGTAAGATATGGAAATGTTGTTGGTTCTAGGGGCTCAATAATTCCTTTTTTTAAGGAATTAAACAAGAATAAATCAAAATTTTTTCCAATTACAGATAACAAAATGACTAGATTTTGGATTTCATTAGAAGAAGGTGTAGAGTTTGTTATAAAAAATTTGAGAAAGATGCATGGAGGTGAGATATTCATTCCAAAAATGCCTTCGTTTAGGATAATAGATTTAGCTTCAGCGATAAATAAATCTAAATCTAAAAAAATTATTGGAATTAGACCGGGAGAAAAAATTCATGAAATTTTGTGCTCAATGGATGAGTCTCACTCAACATATGAATTTAGAGATCATTATATAATTTATCCAACAATTACTTTTCAAAATTTAAACCAAAAGTATTATAAGAAAAAAATTCTTAAAGGTGGCAAATTGGTAACAAAAAATTTTGAGTATACTTCTTTTAATAACAAAAATTATTTAACTATTAAAGAAATTGAAAAAAAAACAAAATAAAAGTATCTTTTACGGCAGACAATACATAGACAATAAAGATATTAAATCAGTCAATAAAATATTAAAATCTCAATTTTTAACACAGGGCCCATGTGTTGAAAAATTTGAAAATGATTTAAAAAAAAAAACTTCATCGAAATATGCTATTTTAGCAAATAGTGCCACAAGTTGTTTAATTTTAGCATGCCGAGCACTAGAGTTAAAAAAAAATGATTTAGTTTGGACTTCACCTAACACATTTGTTTCAACATCTAATTCAGCACTGCATTGTGGGGCAAAAGTTGACTTGGTGGATATAGATATAGAAACTGGAAATATTTCTATAAAATCATTAAAAGAAAAGTTACTAAAAGCAAAACAAAAAAACCAATTACCAAAATTATTAATTCCTGTACATTTTGCTGGCCAACCTACAGAGCAAAAAGAAATATGGAAATTATCTAAAAAATATAATTTTAAAATATTAGAGGATGCTTCTCACTCTTTAGGGGCAAAACATTATCAAGAAAATGTAGGAAGTTGTAAATGGTCGCATATTGTTGTGATGAGCTTTCATCCAGTTAAACCAATAACTACTGGTGAAGGGGGTGTAGCATTAACAAATATGAAAAAATTAGCCCAAAAAATGCAATTGCTTAGAACTCATGGTGTTCAAAAAAATTTACCTATAAAAGTTAAGAGTCAAATTGGCGATTGGTATTATGATCTTAAGGAACTAGGATTTAATTTTAGATTGAGTGACATTCATGCTTCATTGGGTATTTCCCAATTAAAAAAATTGAATTATTTTGTTAATGAGAGAAATAAAATTGCTAAAATATATGATACAATTTTAAAAGATAATCAAAACATTGTTCCACTAAAAAAAATGAGACATAATCATTCTAGTTATCATTTGTATGTAATTAGAATTATTTCAAACAAATTAAATATACGAAATAGACTAATTAAATTTCTCAAGACGAAAAATATTTTTTTAAATGTTCACTATATTCCTGTTCATTATCATACTTACTATAAAAAGTTTAAAATAATCAGAAGCTCATTAAAAAATTCTGAGAAATACTTTAGCCAAGCAATTTCTTTACCAATGTATGTTGGTTTAAAAAAAAAACAACAGATCAATATTGTTAAAATTATCAATAACTTTATTATGAATTCTTAATGAAAAATATTTGCATAATTCCAGCTAGAAAAAATAGCAAAAGAATTAAGAATAAAAATATCAAAAATTTTTGTGGAAAACCTTTAATTTATTATTCAATAAATTTAGCTAAAAAAAGTAAATTATTTGATAGAATAATCGTAACTACTGACTCACCAAAAATTAAAAAAATTGCAATTAAATATGGAGCAGAAGTACCTTTTTTGAGAAGCAAGATTTTATCTAATGATTTTACAAGCACAAAAAAAGTTTTGAAAGATGTTGTTGATAAAATTAATTTAAAAAAAGAAGTAAATATTTTTTGCATTTATTGCACAGCTCCACTAATTATTGTTAAAGATCTTAAAAATGCTTTAAAAAGATTCAAACTTTCAAATTCAGACGCCTTATATGCTATAACAAAATATAGCCATAGCCCTCTTAGATCACTTAAAAAACTTGGTAATTTTATATTTCCAAATTCACTTAAAAATATGAAAAAGAGATCTCAGGATCTTCAAAGTCTATTTCATGATAGTGGAACTTTTTATATTTTTAAAAGTAATTATTTAAAAAAAAAAAAAAAATTTTTTTTCAAAAAAAACATCAGGTTATTTAATTCCAAAATACAGAGCTATTGATATTGATGAAATTGAGGATTTTAAGCTTGCTGAATATATTAAAAAAACAAATTTATAATAATTACTGATAATAAAAAATTAATTAAATTAACTCTTGTAATTAATTTCATTAAAATTTATTAAATTTCTATGAAATTAAATAAAACAAAAATTTTAATAACTGGTGGAACAGGATTTCTTGGCAGTCAAATTGTAAAACAATTACTTAATCAGAATTTCAATAATATTACTATTCTGGGAAGAAAAAAACCTAAATTTTTAAAGTCAGAAAAATCCTTAAAATTTAAATTTTCAAAAAATTTATTTACAGAGAATTTAGTTTCATTAAAAAAAAAATTAAAAAATGTTGATATTTTGATACATGTGGCATGGTATGTTAATCCTAAAGATTACCTTCATTCAGAAAAAAATCTTGAATGTTTAATAGGTACAATAAATCTGGCAAAAGCTGCATCAGCATGCAATGTAAAAAAATTCGTAGGAATCGGGACTTGCTTTGAATACGATGTTAACAAAAAATATTTAAGTACAAAAACAAAAATTTCTCCACAATTGCTTTATTCAGCCTGTAAAGCGTCAGCATACCTTACTCTTAGCAAATATTTTCACTCATCTAAAACATTATTAAAATGGTGCAGAGTGTTTTATTTGTATGGAGAAAATGAAAAACCACAGAGATTATATCCTATAATAAAAGAAAAATTAAGAAATAATCAAATTATTAATCTTGGTGAAGGAAAACAAATTAGAGATTATATGGATGTTAAAGATGCTGCAAAAATGATTATAAAGTTTTCTTTGAATAATAAATCAGGACCTAAAAATATTTGTACCGGTATTCCAATTAGTATTAAAAATTTTGCCTTAAACATTGCTAAAAAAATGAATAAGCATAACTTGTTATTATTTAAAAAAAAAAAATTGAAAAGAAATTTTGATCCTGATTTTATTGTTGGAATAAAATAGAATGATTAAATCCAAAACAATAAATCTCTACACAGTAAAATTTTTAGGATTAGGCTGGTTATTTGAAGTTATCAATGCTGCATTTAAAATTTCAAATAAAAAAGATAATAATTTTGTTAAAATAATATTACTTGATGAGTTTGAAGAAAGTACTTTTAAAAATATAATTAAATTTTACCTTTATAAAAATAAAGAAAAAATAAGTTTTTTAAACTTAAAAAAAATAAATAAAAAATTTAAATTTAATCCAAAATCCATAGATAGCAGACTTCTTTTAAATAAAAAAATAAACTTTAAATACAAAAATTTTAATTTTGAAATTGAAAGTGTAAAAGTTAATTTTATTTTAAATAATTTATTAAAAATTTTTTCTTTATTTATATGTACTTTTTATTTTTTTAAAATTCTGATATTTTCAAATAAAAAAGATTTTTTGAAATTTAAATTTCAAAATATTCAAATCGGAGATTTGGTGGCATCAACATACTTGAGAATGAGTCCAAGCAGAGGAGGTAAATTTGGGTACTCTTTTGCTTTATTTAAAATTTTTTTTTATAGTTTTTATTATTCTTTAAAATCTAATTTTATTATAAATAAATATGAAAATCATTCTAAAAAATCATATACAATAATACCCGAACCAATATACTTGCAGTGCTTATGGGTTAGGAAATTTTTGTCTCTGGGGATACCCAATATTGACATAAATCATTACAAAAAAAAATTTTATATAAAGAAAAAAATTAACAAAATTAATACATGGATCGCAGATAAAAAGAAGATAAAAAAAATTAATAATAAAGATAAATTATTAATAAAAAATTATTTTAAAACTAGATTTAAAAATCCAGGTAAAATTATGTCATACCTGACCGCAGAATGTTCAAACGATAATTCAAAAAATATTATTTATAATTTTCAGAACAAAAAAATTTATGTTCATAAAAATCAACTAATAGCGGTTGTTTTTCTTCATTCATTTGATGATGCCCAGTATTGTTTTGGTCTTGATGATTTTGAAGATATTTATGATTGGACAATATTTAGCATAGATAAATGTCTTAAAAATAATTATTTCGATAAAGTTTTCATAAAACCCCATCCTGGAACTGATTTAATTAATTATCCAGGAGATGGAGTTGCCCTAAAAAAAATTCAGGAGAAATATAAAAAAAATCCTCGAGTTGAAATTTTAAAAAAAAATACTTCAGTGGTATATCTCTCAAAAAGTACAAACATTTTAGGTATAACTCACCATGGAAGCATAGCTGAGGAGTTAACCTTTCTTAATAAAAATGTTATCGCAAGCGTTAATGGTCCGTGGAGTTCGCATTATAAATTTTTAGCTACATGGAAAAATAAAAATGAGTATGGAATTTATTTAAATAAATTTAACAAAATGTCTCTAAGAAAACCTTCACCAATAGAATTAAATGAATTTTACAATTATATTCTTGAAAGAAAAATGAATTTAGTAGAGAGTAAAGATCATAGCATTAGATTATTTTTATCTAAAACAAAACAAAAATATAACAAATGGCAAAATCCAAAAATAGAACTTCGTGGATTCAATAATTATGTTAAAGATTTAAAAAATTTTGAAAATAACGATATTTTTATTAACGATTTAATTAAACCAATATATAATAGAATTTATAAGTGAATATATTTTGCTCAAATCCATTAGCCCAATTTTTATCAAAACAAAAAGCTATTGAAAAATCTGTAAAAAAGGTTTTAAAAAGTTCAAATTATATTCTGGGTAAAGAAGTTAAGAAATTTGAAAAAAATTTCTCTAATTTTATTGGTACTAAGTATGGAATCGGAGTTGCGAACGGAACTGATGCTATTGAAATCGCTTTAAAGACATTAAATATAGGACCTGGTGATGAGGTTATTACAGTTTCTCATACTGCTTTAGCTACAGTGTCTGCTATTATTTCAACTGGAGCAAAGCCTGTATTGGTAGATATTGATCAAGAGAGGTACACTATAAATTTAAGTATGATTGAAAAAAATATCTCAAAAAAGACTAAAGCATTAGTCCTAGTACATATTTATGGTCAATCAACAGAAATTGACAAAGTTATTAAAATTTGCAAAAAAAATAAAATAAAACTAATTGAAGATACGTCTCAAGCTCATTGTGGAAAGTGGAAGAAAAAATATTTAGGATCTTTTGGTGACTTAAGTACCTTTAGTTTTTATCCAACTAAAAATTTAGGTGCAATTGGTGATGGAGGATTTATATGTACTAATAATAGTCAATTATATAAAAAAGCAATTCAGTTAAGAGAATATGGATGGAATAAAAAAAGAATAGCTAATCATACAGGTAGAAATTCAAGATTAGATGAAATACAAGCTGCGATTTTAGATATTAAATTAAAATTTTTAACAAAAGATACTGTCAAAAGACAAACTATTGCTAAAACTTATAAAAATGAAATAAATATTGGAGATGTTAAACATCCCGTAGTAGACTCCTTTCAGAATCATGCTTTTCATTTATATGTCGTAAAAGTTAAAAATAGAGAGAGTTTAATGAAATATCTTAAAAAAAAAAAAATATTTTGTGGCATCCATTATCCAAACCCAATACATTTACAGCCAGGTTACAGAAATAAAGTAATTAAAAGATATAAATTAAGTGTAACTGAGAAAATATCTAAGGAAATATTATCTCTTCCTATTTATCCAGAGTTACCATTAAAGAAAGTTAAACAAATTTCTAAATTGATTAATAATTTCTATAGTTGATTTAATAATCAAAATATATGAAAAAAAATAATCTTACACTATTATTAGTTTTAAAAGGTAGACATGATTTTACAGACAGATGGCTTGCTTATGCCAATATTTTTTTAAGTGATTATGAAATAATTATAGCTGATGGAAGTGAGATTAATAATAAATATATTTTAGATAGAACTAAATATAAAAATTTAGAGATAAATACACCCAATTTTCCATATGATGAAAATATAGAATTTTTTTTAAAAAAAATTAAAAAATCTCTGGAAATTGTAAAGTCAGAGTATGTTTTATATTGTGAAAATGATGACCTCATGGTCCCAGAAGAAATAAAAAATGTTTTAACTTTTCTTGTTAAAAATAAAGATTATGTGTCTGGTAGAGGTGAGATTTTTAACTTTTCGATTTCAAGTATTAATGAATTATATGGAAAAATAATTGAATTTAAAAGATTTAATAATTTTTTAAATCTTAATGAGAATGATGTATTTGATAGATTGAGTTCCTTTGGCAGAAATAAGCATGGTCTTTATCATAATATCACAAAAACTAGTGTGCTAAAAAAAATGCTTGATGGAGCAATTAATAATAAATTTTATGATTTAGTTATTTTTCAGTATTATTGGAATTTTTTTATTCCTATTGTTGGCAAGATATATTGTAGCAAAAATTTATACATGCTGCATCAGGACCATCTTAATATGATCAGTAGAAATTCGAATATTATGAGTTTTGATAAATCCTTATTCTATAATCAAAATTATTTTGATAGTTTTTTTTTAAAATTAGCGGAAGAGATAAAAAATTTACACAATATTGAATTAGATAAAGCAGGTTTAAAACTTTTTAAAATTTTTTCTTATAATGAGTTTTTAAATTTAATTAGAAGTAATCAAAAAAATTATTCATTAAAAAGTAAAATTATTAACATAATTAGAAGTTTTAAAATTACAAATTATTTACTTAATTATAAAAAAAGATTTGTTATTGACAACAATCCATTGTTTAGAAAAGAATTAAGCCCAATTAAAGATTTTTTAAAAAAATAAAGTGATCTTTAAATATTAAAATTAGTGTGATTAGTATGAATTATTATTTTTACAATATGTTAAAAAGATTATAAAACAATTATTGAATATTTAAAATGAGCAATATCAATAAAATTAAATTAATTAAGTATAATAATTTCAGGGAATTAAATGGAAATTTAATTGTTATGGAGTTTAAAAAAAAAACATTTGTTCCTAAAAGAATTTTTCAAGTTTATTCTGGTTCTGGAAAAATAAGGGGCAAACATGCGCATAAAAGAAGTCAACAACTTCTAATATGCAATTATGGTAAAATAGAAGTAACTTCTACAGATGGAAAAAAAACTAAAACTTATATTCTTGATAAACCAAATAAAGCACTTTTAATACCACCAATGATTTGGTCTGAACTTCGATATAAAAAAAAAATTTCAATTTTGACAGTAGTCACAGATTCATTTTACAGTGAAAAGGATTATATAAGAAATTTTGATAAATTTTTAGAAATTAACAAAAATAATAATTAGATTTTGTGAAAATTTTATTAACAGGTGGGCTAGGACATATAGGTTCATATCTCATAGAGCAAATCTCAAAAAAAAAAGATTTAGAATTAGTTGTATTAGACTCGTTAAAAACTCAAAGATATTCATCTTTATTTAATTTTTCAAAAAATTGTAAATTTACTTTTATTGAAGAGGATGTAAAAAATATATGTAAACTAAATGCTAAACTAAAAAAGATAGATGTTGTAATTCACTTAGCTGCTTTAACTGATGCCGCTAGTAGTGTGGGTAGAGAAAAAGAATTTATTAATAATAATTACAATGGAACTTCCGAAGTAGCAAAATACTGTATTAGAAATAAATCAAAATTAATTTACATGTCATCCACAAGTATTTATGGAACACAAAAAAAATTAGTTGATGAAAGTTGTAGTGATGAAGATTTAATGCCCCAAAGTCCTTACGCGATATCAAAATTTAAAGAAGAAAAACTACTTCTTGCGATGTCAAAAAAATTTGGATTAACTATGGTTATATTGAGGCTTGGAACAATTTTTGGTGTTTCAAAAGGTATTAGATTTCATACGGCAGTAAACAAGTTTTGTTATCAGGCCGCAAAAAACGAAAAATTGACTGTTTGGAAAACTGCTCTTAATCAAAAAAGACCTTACTTAGATTTAAAAGATGCTTCAAATGCAGTATTACACATCATTAAAAATGGTATTTTTGATAATGAAATATATAATATTTTAACAAATAATTTTACAGTTAAAGAAATAATTTTTAATATTAAAAAACATTTGCCCCTTACCAAATTTAAATATGTGAATAGCCCAATTATGAATCAATTATCTTATGAAATTAGTAATAAAAAGTTTATTAATAGAAAATTTAAATTCAAAGGAAATATTAGTTTGCAAATAGAAAAAACACTTAGTTTATTTCAGCATATTATAAAAAAGTAAGATTTAAATGATAAAGTTCGCTTTATATCTTTCCTTAATTTTATATCCATTACAAAATTTACAGATCAATATAAAAAGTACAGCTTTTGATATTTCAAGCATATTATTATAAATCGTGGTTTTAACTTTTTTTTTTTTTTCTAAAAAAAAAAATGATATTGTAATTCCTATAATTGTTTTTTTTATAATTTATCAATTATTAATTTTTATTAATTCGCCAGCTCCTACATCAAGATTTTTAGCCGCATTATTTTGGATGACTATTATTTTAATGATGTTTTATATAGGTGAAGATTTTAAAATTGATTACCTTATTTGTGAAAAAATTTTGATTACTATTTTATTTATATCTTGTTTAATTTGCTGGTATCAATATTTTATAATAATAACTCCTGAAAAATATAACTTGGGTATAAAATTCAGAGTTGATGCTTTTTTTCAAGAACCATCTTATGCAGGGCTTTCATTTTATGCTGCTTCACTAGCTAGTATGATTAAATTTTTTTATGATGAAAAAAAATTAAAATATTTTTTACTATTTTTAATTTTTTTTTCTACAGCTATTCTAACCTTGTCAATGCATATAGTTACATTTTTTTTAACAATGATATTAATTTATACTATTACAGCATTTAAAAGAGATTTCGACTTTGTTAAAAAAATATTATTATTTTTGGTTAGTTTACTAATTTTTTTATGCATAATATATTTAACCGTACATATAATAGATAAAAATTTTTTAGAGAATTTACTTACTCATTATTTTAAAAGAATAAATATTTTTGACCTCGAAACAAAATCTTTATCATTGCTATCTTGGCTAAGAGGTTTTGAACAAATGTTATATAGTTTAAGAGAAACTTATATATTTGGTCATGGTTTAGGCTCAACAGGAGAGTTTTATTTTCCCTCAATCTACGGAGAGAAATTGACTGACTTTGGAGTTTTTGAATTAACTTTAAAAGATGCTTTTTCTCTATTTTTTAGACTGGTAATTGAGGTTGGTTTTTTATTAACCTTGATACTTTTAGTTTTGATTTTTACAATCATGAAAAATGTTTTAAGAGAAACAATTAAGAATAAAAAAAATTTTAATGAATGTATATTTATATTTGTTTTTGCTATAGTAATTTTTGTTGGCTCTTTATTAAAGGAGCCAAACTATGCTAGATCTTCTTTATTTGTTGCGATGCTGTTTCTTTCATCTTTTATCAAAAAAGGTAAAAAAAATTGAATAATTATCCCCCTAAAGTAAGTATTATTATTGCTACATTTAATTCAGAAAAAACAATTAAACGTTGTTTGGAAAGTTGCTTGTCTCAGAATTACATTAACAAAGAGCTTATTATTGCTGATGCTAAATCTAATGATAACACTATGAAAATTATTAAAGAATTTAATAGTC
>Ga0181553_10006130_pt1 | contig 9978 bp, 8 predicted proteins | sample 011ome_17_FD_133753 | JGI IMG/M metagenome (GOLD analysis project Ga0181553, IMG submission 133753) | Coastal salt marsh microbial communities from the Groves Creek Marsh, Skidaway Island, Georgia - 011502XT metaG (megahit assembly) | ecosystem: Environmental > Aquatic > Marine > Intertidal zone...
AATCAGATGAGACTTGATTAAAATCTGGTTTCAAGACCACTGCCTGGTCAAAAAAAGAGGTTTCCAAGGGCTGGTTCACCACAATGCTGTCTGTGGCAGTATAAAACTTGGCCAAAAGCCCCGCAGAATTATTAGTGATTTGACCTATTTTAACCAATACACGCGTTTTGGAAGGCATTAAAGCTCCTGCAGCTGTGGGGGTAAGTTCTTGCTGAATCTTTATTCGATCCACAAAATTCAAATTAGCCGCTTTTGGGATGGTTAAATCAACCTGCTTGAGAGAATAATCGTCCTTCTTGATCCAAATCGTGCCCGTGAACGCAAGATCTTGCTCTCGTCGAGGATACACCTGAAGTTTGTAGCAACTATCCTGTCCGACCAAGACATCTTCGAGCAAATCGTAGTCATAATAGGTTTTCCATCCATCTGCAATGGGGGAAATAAAGTCCTTGTTCAGGATTTGCAGCCAGTTTTTATAAAAATTGTATTCCTGAAATACCGATCCCGTAATCTGAGAAGTAGTAGATCCATCAGTAATCCCTACACCGGTAACCTTAGTCTTTTCAATAACTTCTTTTCGTAATTCTGGATTAGATCGGTAGTAAAAAGAAGACACAGTTTCTGAAAAAAATACAGGCAAAATCTTTTGTCCCTCCTCATTCCTTAATTCACGAATACTATCCAATACTGCTGTTACTGTTCGGACAGATTTTCGTTGGTTGAAGTCTTCCGAAAGGTTATCTATGTCAATTTCTATTTTTGTGTAGTTTTTCGTTTGGTAAGCCTGTAATTTGCTTTTGTCGTAGGACACTCGTTTGGCAACTGCCAGCCGAATCACTTCAAAAGCTGGATTTTCTCCAGCCTCAAACACAAAAGTTCCTAATTCAAAAGCCTCTGGCCAGAGTTGAAAATTAAGTGTTTGTACTAAATTTTTGGATAAAACCTTGGACTGGGTGGAATAACCTAAATAACTCACACGAAGGCTATCTCCTACAGTATCCGCCTTTAACAAATAGTTGCCTTCAAAATCGGTAGTCGTTCCCGAAGTTTTTCCCTGTAAAAAAATGTTAGCAAATGCGATTGGATCACCCGTTTCTGCATCCGTCACCTTTCCCTGGAGAATAAACTGCCCAAAAGAAACTGATGTCCAAAGAAAGAAAAAACCTACGAATAAAAATCGAAGCATAAGTCGGGAAGCAGATCGTTCCATTAAAGCTGCAAAGTTAAACGATATTTTTGAGCACCTACCCATTACCTAAAAACAAGTAAGGCCATTTACTTAGTTTTGATATTTTTCTAGAGGCCATTAAAAAAAAGTAGGGTTAGTTAGTACATTTGATTTTAAATTTTTGAAAGATGGTATACGATGTTGTCATAATAGGAGGAGGAATCGTTGGATTAGCCACAGGATACAAATTGATCAATACACGTCCTGATTTAAAAGTCGCGATACTGGAAAAAGAAAGTCAATTGGCCAAACATCAGACTGCCAATAACTCTGGGGTGATTCATTCTGGCTTATACTACAAGCCGGGGTCATTAAAAGCAATAAATTGCATCAATGGCTACCACGAGCTAATCAATTTCTGTAAGGAAGAAAAAATCCCATACGAAATAACAGGGAAGGTTGTCGTGGCCACACGAGAATCTCAGAAGCCCCTCTTGACTATGCTACTAGAAAGAGGCTTAGAAAATGGATTGACAGGAACTCGCCAAATAAGCCTTGAGGAATTAAAAGAATACGAACCATATTGCATCGGTGTGGGCGCAATCCATGTTCCTCAAACTGGAATCGTAGATTACCTTCAAGTAGCTCTTGCCTATGGACGTAAAATAATGCAACAAGGTGGTGGAATTTTTTTAGATCATAAAGTATTGGAAATCAATCAAAAAGATTCAGTTAATTACATTGAAACATCAAAAGGTACATTCCAAGCGAAGTTAGTGGTTAACTGTTCTGGACTCTACTCAGATAAGGTAGCCCGAATGAATGATGGCTCCATCACTGATGTAAAAATTATTCCTTTTAGAGGAGAATATTTCAAACTCAAGAAGGAGCGAGAATATCTAGTCAATAACTTGATTTACCCTGTTCCTGATCCTAACTTCCCTTTCCTAGGTGTACATTTTACCCGAATGAAAAAAGGAGGTGTGGAAGCGGGCCCCAATGCTGTATTGGCATTTAAAAGAGAAGGATACAAAAAAACTGATGTGAATTTTGCCGAATTGGCTGAAACCTTAGGTTGGCCAGGCTTCCAAAAAGTAGCGGCCAAGTACTGGAAAACTGGTTTGGGTGAATTGTACCGCTCCTTTTCCAAAACTGCATTTACCAAGGCTCTTCAAGAACTGATTCCTGAAATCCAAGAATCCGACCTTGTAGAAGGTGGAGCTGGGGTTCGTGCTCAAGCATGTGATCGTACTGGAGGCCTTTTGGATGACTTTGCGATCCGTGAATCTGCTTATGCCATCAATGTGCTCAACGCTCCTTCTCCTGCTGCTACCAGTTCCCTATCTATTGGAGGCACAGTGGCTGAAATGGTACTCAAGCGGTTCTAAAAAAACATTCCAAGACTAGTTTCCCTACTGAAATGGGCCCACTAGCATTGCGTTAAAAACTCAAGAAGGCGATACTCTGCATAATTAAATTCCGAACCTGGAATCGTAAATCCAGTATGTCCCCCACGATTTGGGATTTCCAAGAATAGTTCAGAGCTCCCATTTGCAAATTCTATAGGGTAGCATTCTTTACCCAATAATGGGTCATTGGCTGCATTTAAAATAAAGGTGGGTACGCGAATGTCTTTCAAACGTGTATGCGGGCTTGCTTGCTCATAAAAGTCAGTTGCATCTACAAATCCATGCAGTTTCGCTGTATACTGAGTATCAAATTCATCAAAATCTCGAACTAAAGGCAGACGTTCCAAGTCGATTAATCCTGGATATTGCTTTCCCTTGGCCTCCATTTTCTTTTTCAATTTCCCCAAAAATTTTTGTTTGTAAAATTGATTTGCTGGCCTACTAAGTGTAGCTGCACTGGACGGTAAGTGCACGGGTGTAGAATATATAGCTGCTTTTTTTACTATTGAAGGGACCTCCTCTCCTTTTTTACCCAAGTAATTTAGAGTTTGCGCCCCTCCCATGCTTATTCCTGCCAAATAAAGTTTCTTATACCGATTCGTAGAAATCACCTGCTGAATCACCGTATCCAAATCCTGGCTAGATCCATGGTGATACAAAACAGGTTGTAAATTGAGCTCACCCCCACAGGATCGATTATTCCAAGCCAATGCATCAAATCCATGTTGGTTAAATAATTTGACCAAAGCTCGGACATAATGGCGCTGAGAATCCCCTTCCAAGCCATGAGAAATAAGTAAAAGTCTATCTGATCCCACTCGAGACCAATCCAGATTTAAAAAATCTTCATCTGGAGTTTTTATTTTTTCCCGTAGGTAGTTGACCCCATTAATTCTTCTCCAAATACTAGGTATAATGGTTTCAAAATGGCCGTTTAAATAGAATAATGGAGGCTTGGTGTAGGAAGAAGAAAGTATAGGCATGGTTCAATGTGTGAAAACTTCAAGTCAACTTCATTTTTAGGTAACCTTGCAATGAATGTGAGCTCGGAATTTTAGACCAGATAGCGTACTCATAGGATCTAACAGAGTTAAAGGGGATTAAATTTGAAAAAGAAGGCAATAGGTATTGTCTTTTTTTTTGTCATTTTTCTTTCAAAAAAGAGGTTGATTTACTCAATAAATTTAGATCTCAAGCGTGCAGATCGACCAGCAAGGTAACCGGTTGTCCAAGCTGCCTGAAAATTAAAGCCTCCTGTGATCCCGTCCAGATTAAGTACCTCTCCTGCAAAATAAATGCCTGAATGAAGTTTGCTTTCCATAGTTTCTGGATAAACCTCATCCAAAGAAATTCCTCCGGCTGTAACAAATTCCTCTTTGAACGTAGTCTTACCCTGCATAGTCACTGGATAGCAAAATAAGCATTGCACCAACTTGTTGTACAGTCTTTTTGGAAGTTGACCAAATAATTGCTCCTTATTGATTTCGGATTGGCTGCAAAAATGCTCCCAGAGGCGTGCAGGTATCCCAAAAAGTGGATGGGAATGTACTTTTCTATTGGGATGAAGTTGCGCATAGCTATTAAGCTGCTCTACGTAAGCTTGTTCAGTCAAGTCTGCATTCCATTGAATAATTGCCCGAGCCTTATACTGCTGCTCGTAAAGCCAATTCGCACCAAAAGCCGAAAGTTTGAGTACAGCAGGACCACTGATTCCCCAATGGGTAATTAAGAGTGGGCCTCGGTAACTAAGTTTGGTGCCTTCCAATTTCACTACGACATCCGGCAGGGATACCCCCATCAATTCACGAATGGGTTCCTGAGGAGTGTTAAAAGTAAAAAGCGAAGGTATAGGATTTATTAGCTTATGATTCAATTGATTAAGGTAACCATATGTACCTAAATTGGGATGTCCGCCAGATGCAACGATGATTTTAGAAACGGTAATTTCTCCCCTATCTGTACCTAGGATATAACCTTGTAATTTGGTTTTAATGGATTTGATTCCATTGGAAAGCTGGATTTGAACACCCAGCTTTTTTGCTTCTTCTTCCAAACAAGTAACAATAGTTTGAGAGGTATTGGATTCGGGAAATACACGTCCGTCCCCTTCAATTTTCAACAGCACCCCCCTAGATTCAAACCAAGAAAAGGTATCGTGGATTGAAAAGTGGATAAAGGCTTTTTTCAAGAACTTTTCACCTCTAGGGTAATTCCTAATCAATTTCGAAATCTCCATTGGTCGGTGTGTCACATTGCATCGACCCCCACCAGAAATTTTTACTTTGGAGAGTAATTTGGGGGATTTTTCAAAAAGGATTACCTGTATTCCAGGCCCACTAGCATGGATGGCTGCAAAAAAACCTGCAGCTCCTCCTCCAATTACAGCAATGATCACGTAGAATAAGATTTGTTCAAGGCCAAAAATCAACATCTTTTCACTGAAGCAAAAGGGATTACTCCTATTTTTTATTGCATTAAGTGTTCTTTTTTATCCAGCTGGAACCGAAAATGAAGATTTATTTTTCAGAAGTCTCACTTTTTCTTGAATGAACGATTTTCAGTTGCTTACTTGCTAAAAATTAGATTGAATTGAAAACTACTGCCCGAATTTTTTCCCTTCTTTTTTTCCTCCAAATTTATTTTGGGGTAACTGCTTCTGCACAGGTTAATCTTGGTCAAACAGACCGCTGGATGAAAGGTGCGTTGGCTGCCATGGAGCGAAGCGACTACCAAACAGCTAATTCTATATTTCGAAACCTCATTGATTCAGGCCTTCCTCTTCCTGAGGAGATGCCTTATTTTTTTTCCGAAACTCTTTTTCAACTAGGACAATACAATAACAGTCAAAATTTTGTCAACAAATACCTGGAATTGACAGGATTTACAGGTAAAAACTACGAATCAGCGACGCGCCTGAAAGAAAAACTCAAGGGTCCAATCGCAGAAATTCAAGCTTGCGACCTATGTGATCGACAAGGCTACCGCTTGGAAAACTGTACGACCTGCCTTGGTAAGAAACAACTTGAGCAGCCTTGCTCCTATTGCAAGGCTAAAAGCGTGGTAGGCTGCAGCCGATGTGGAGCCACTGGAATGATTAAAAAAGTAAATGTGTTTAACATCGTTGATTTTTACGAATGTGAACGCTGTGGAGGTAAGGGACGGCTGTCTTGTCCAGATTGTGAAGGCACTGGAAAAGAGATTAGTAGTTGCAAAATCTGCCTAGGAGCAGGAAAAACCCCTTCTGACAACTTATGTACCCATTCTGGGGAAATACACCTGCATGGAAAGGATCGGATCTTACCTTAATGGACTCCAGTGAAAATTTAGAATTAGAATGTTCAAAAAATTAGTTGCAATACTTTTGAAAAGACTCCTCTGCTCCGGGATATTCCAATACCATTGCTAGTTTAAAATCTTCACAAGCTTGCTTGTTCCTTTTTAAGGCAATTTTAAGTAAGGCTCTGTTGAAATAAGCTTGCCCAAAGTTTTTATCCAACTGAATTGCAATTCCATAAGCTTTTAATGCCTCTTCTGGCAATCCAATTTGATGCAGTGCCCTTCCTTTCAGCAAGGAAGCCAAAGCTGGAGCTCCTGGGATTTCTTCTGCTTTGGTCGCGTAAAGCAATGCACTGGCATAATTCTTTCGTTCAAGTTGAAGATTTGACATACCCAACAAAGCTTGGAAATTAGTTGGCTCAAGTGCCAAAGCTCTTTCAAAATCAGCTTGAGCTTCAACCAATTTCCCCAATTCTTGATACGACCTCCCTCTTCCATAATAGAGATGATAGTCATTTGGCTTGGTTTTTAAATTTTCCGAGTAGCCAGCAACTGCACTTTTAAAATTACCATTTTTGAATTCATTATCTCCAGTATTCACTTCTGAACCTGAGGAACATCCCACTAAAATCAAACTTACAAGTACTCCAAAAAAATAGGTATTTACTGCTAGTCTCATCATGGCTTACACAGCTACGTTATTCTCCCGCAACGCATCATTAAGTGAAGTTTTTAGGTCTGTTGAAGCTTTTCTTTTTCCAATAATCAATGCACATGGGACTTGATAGGTTCCAGAAGGGAATTGCTTGGGAATTGTTCCTGGAATTACAACTGAACGAGGAGGAACGTACCCTTTGTATTCTATCGGGCTTGAACCGGTAACATCAATGATTTTTGAACTAGCAGTCAAAGTCACCCCTGCTCCTATAACTGCTTCCTTACCTATTCGAACCCCCTCTACTACAATGACGCGACTCCCTATGAATGCCCCGTCTTCTACAATTACAGGCGCTGCTTGTACAGGTTCTAATACACCTCCAATCCCAACACCCCCACTCAAGTGGACGTTTTTCCCAATCTGAGCACAAGATCCAACAGTGGCCCAGGTATCCACCATAGTGCCTGAATCTACGTACGCCCCTATGTTTACATAACTTGGCATCATCACTACTCCTGATGCCAAAAAAGCACCGTATCGCGCCACTGCATGAGGCACAACACGGACTCCCTGTGCTGCATAGTTCGTTTTTAAGGCCATCTTATCGTGAAATTCAAAAGGTCCCACTTCAATGGTTTGCATTTTTTGTATAGGGAAATAGAGTATTACTGCTTTTTTTATCCAATCATTTACGACCCAATCGCCGCCTTCAATAGGTGCCGCTACTCGTAAATTACCAGCGTCTAAATCAGCAATAACATCTCGAATGGCTTCTTGAATAGCTGCGTCCTTTAGCAATTCACGATTTTCCCAAGCAAGTTCAATAGTAGATTTAATATTCATGGATTTTTAATTTCTGGCCGCCTCCACATTTCAATGGAAACAAGAGGTTTTAATTTGAGAACACGAAACAAAGAAATCCTGACTGAAGTTCATAGGTTTTTTATAGAAAAGACAAGGGAATAGCAAGGGCTTGAAAGGATATTCTCTTTTTTGAGTTCTACATTCTTAAAGCAAATAAGATTTGAGGCACATGACCATCCTCAAGTCTGTGGGGTGTCTTTAATCAGTAGTTTGTAAGCTTTATTCAATAATCCTTTTTGAATAAATCGCAGGGTAAAACCTCGAATCAATCCTAAGTTTTAGTGCTTTCATTTTTGAGTTTAGATAAAAAAGCCTTCCGAGTACGTTTAAAAAATTGTGTCAAAGTATTGGTATAAAATAGGAATCTAGATCACTACAAAAAATTATAATTATCTCTGATTGAATCATATAGTGATTTTTTTAGATGAGACTATTTTTTAATTCAGTTTATCCTAAATCCGGACCCCCAATCTATTGTGAGTTATCCACAATACATTTAGACTACTTGAACATATTTTTTAGATTTATCTAATATTATTTTTATATTTGTCTTATTGACAAGCTACACATGGAATTAACGACTGCAGAAGAAAACTACCTCAAAGCAATTTACCATCTATCGGAGGAGGGTAAAAAGAGTGTATCAACCAATGACATTGCCACACAGATCCAAACTAAGCCTGCCTCAGTGAGCGACATGCTCCGCAAGCTGGGAGAGAAAGAAGTTATCCAATACCGGAAATACTATGGCCTTCAGATCACAGCACTTGGAATGCAACTAGCCTTACAGACCATTCGAAAGCATCGATTATGGGAAGTCTTTTTGGTAGATAAATTGCATTTTGCTTGGGACGAGGTGCATGAGGTAGCTGAGCAACTTGAACATATCCAATCTCCCCTACTTATCGAGCGTCTAGATGCCTACCTCAACTACCCTAAGTTTGACCCTCATGGAGATCCTATTCCTGATGCATACGGGGACGTGCGGACACGTCCACGTTGTGCATTGAACGAGATGGATATTGACCAAATTGGACAAATTGTAGCAGTCAAAGACAGTTCGGCAGCTTTTCTCCGCTATCTAGATAAAGTAGGAGCCTACATCGGTGCTCGGATCAAAGTACTCGACAAAGTAGAATTTGATGGATCCATCGAGATTTTAGTGGATCAAAAAAAGACCCTATTCATGTCCAAAGATGTAGCCAGCAACATTCTCGTCCTGCAATCATGAAAAATGTCCCGTACCTTTACTTCTTCCTTCTCCTTATTTGTAGCTGTACCTCAGCTTCCAAAGCTACACGTGACAAACCCTTGATTGTGGCTACCACAAGTATTTTGGCAGACGGCATTCAGGTCCTTGTAGGAGATCAGGCAGAAGTAATTGCGCTAATGCCAGCTGGAGTAGACCCCCACTTGTACAAGGCTTCGGTGCGTGACCTAGACTTGCTTACACAAGCCGACTTGGTCATTTACCATGGACTGTATCTTGAAGGGAAAATGACAGAGATTTTTGAGAAGCTTGCCAAGCAACAGGTCCTTATTGATGTTTCCAATGGGATACCATCCGACCAACTTATTAGATCTGGCCCAGAATTACATAGCGTAGATCCCCATGTTTGGTTCGACATCACCTTATGGTCTGCTGCATTAACCTATGCCAGTCAGGAACTACAAATTTGGCAGCCATCTTGGAAGCCACAGCTTGAAACAAATACTAAAACTTACCTGCAACAACTCGGTGCGCTGGATCAACTAACCCGAACAAAGGTGCAAGAACTAGTTCAGCATAACCAGGTGTTGGTGACAGCACACGATGCTTTTGCCTATTTTGGTAAAGCCTATGGACTTCCCGTGCATTCGCTACAAGGGCTATCAACCCTGAGTGAACCGGGTTTGAGGGATCTTACTGAATTAATCTCACTCATTCAAACCTATAAGGTAAAAGCCATATTTGCGGAACAAACCATCTCTCCAAAGGCGCTACAAGCTGTGGCACGAGGTGTGGCAGAAAAAAATCAGGTAGTCAAACTCGCAGGCCCCTTGTATACAGATAGCCTGGACGCGCCAAATACCCCTGCCGGAACCTACCTTGGCATGTTTGAAACCAATTTGCAACTTATTTACAACCAACTTCTCCCATGATCACTCAGGTATCTCAACCCGTCCTAGAAGTACATGACCTCACGGTGAGCTACGATCAGCATCCCGTGCTCTGGAATGTAGACTTGAGCCTTCCAGCTGGGCAATTGATTGGTATACTCGGTCCAAATGGTGCAGGAAAATCCACGCTCATCAAGTCCATCATGGGCTTGATTCAACCCACCTCTGGGTACATCAAAATTTTTGACAAACCACTTGCCGAAGTTCGCTCACGAATCAGCTACGTCCCCCAGCGGGAATCCGTGGATTGGAATTTTCCTGCATCCGTCTTGGACGTAGTTGTCATGGGTACCTATGGCAAATTGGGACTATTTCGACGCCCAGGTAAAAAAGAGGTTCAAATCGCTCAAGATGCGTTGGATCAAGTGGGCATGATGGCCTTTTCCAAGCGACAGATTTCCGAACTTTCTGGTGGACAGCAACAGCGGGTGTTTATCGCAAGA
>Ga0181553_10006136_pt1 | contig 9974 bp, 10 predicted proteins | sample 011ome_17_FD_133753 | JGI IMG/M metagenome (GOLD analysis project Ga0181553, IMG submission 133753) | Coastal salt marsh microbial communities from the Groves Creek Marsh, Skidaway Island, Georgia - 011502XT metaG (megahit assembly) | ecosystem: Environmental > Aquatic > Marine > Intertidal zone...
ACGGCCAACGGTAGGGATTGTTGCGGCGATGGATATGACTACCAATAAACTGGTCTGGCAGTACCGTTGGCAGGATGCCTGTTATTCAGGGTTTCTCGCCACTGCCGGGGATCTGCTGTTTGTAGGTCGTAATGATGGACGTTTGACCGCTCTTGATATCGATACCGGCATGGAGCTGTGGGGTTTTCAGACCGGCGCCGGCATGAATGCGCCGGCCATCAGTTTTGAAAAAGATGGCAAGCAGTATATCGCAGCCTATTCGGGCGGTAATCTGTTTCAGGGCTCGCCGCGAGGTGACAGTCTGTGGCTGTTCTCACTGTCCGGTCAGATGGAAGAAGCCAGCCCGGGGGATACCCTGTTGTCGCTTGGCAATAGTGACACAGAGGCCGCTGCAGTGGTGTTTGCAGAAGGTGAGCCCGATTATGCAGCCGGTGAAATTTTGTTCCAGCAAACCTGTTTGCCCTGTCATGGTGATGATGGCATGGGCGGGCATAATAATGCCATGCCATTGAACAATATCACCGATATCCGTGATGCCATTTTTATTGTTTCCACGGGTAGAAACAGCATGCCGACTTTTACCGGGGCGCTTACGCCAGAACAAATCCGGGATGTCAGTGGCTATGTTGTTGACCGGCTATTTCAATAGCGGTTCAGGATCAATAGTCGGGTTATGAAATACCATTCAATGTTGTTTAGAAGTTTCATTGTATTTCCCTTGCTGCTATGGCTCGGGGGCTGTGCAACTCAGATCGATGAGCTTGCATGGCCTGAAATGGCTTACCCTCGGGAATATTTTGAAGCCGCCTTTGAAGAAGATGAACTGGCCCAGCAGTATCAGACCAAAGCAGACTATTTGCTTTGGATAACCCGTTTCTACAATGGCTACAGTATCGCTCCGGGCTGGATAAGTCTTACAGAGCAGGTCAAGGAGCGTCTTGAAGAACCTTACCGCTCAGAAGTGGCGCTGCGTCTTTATCATCTCGGTGGCAGGATTGGCAGTGAGTGGGCCAAGGATAATAAGGTACGCGTACTCGATACCCGCAATGCTGCAGTCTGGCGTGATGCGCTGATCGAATCATTGAACCAGAATGATCTGGATGACTATATTACCCGGGTGGAAGAAGATGTTGAAAATATATACATGGGCAATCTCAGCCGGGAAGATATTTACTTCGAGCGTTATTACGAAGACGACTTTGAATTCTAGGGGTAAAGCCGGCTCGAAGGTTTCACGAAAGTACTTTCATTACTTAAGCTCGACTATTTTAGTTCGGCTTTAATTCGACTATTTTAATTAACTATTTTAGTTAACAATTGTAGTTCAACAAAAAAGGTTCCATTAGTAGGTTCCATTACCCGCAACAGAGCAACTGCCAAAATGGGAAACTGGACAGAAGACACCACCGCTATACTCCTTGGCTTTGTCATTATCCTGCTGGCCCTGGCCGCATTCCTGCTGGTTCCTTATTCCCAGGTTGATTCCTCACTGCTCAGCGCACAAACGGCAAGTGATTTTTCTGTAGATGCCTGGTCCGCTAACAACGATACCGGTAATGCCCTTACTGCTTTTCTCAGTGAGACGGTTAACGGCGCCAGACCTGCGCGTTGGTCAGTGAACCCCTTGTCTGCTTTTTCCACGCATTTTTTCATCTCTACGCTGTTTTTCTTTATTGCCCTGGGTGTTTTATTTGCTGCCGGCATGGTGCTGATGAAAAAGCCCACCGCGGTTTTTGTCAGCGGCTTTGTTTTTATTTTTGCCCTGAGCATCCTTGCCTATTTACTGGCCAATCAGACTGAATTTCGCAGTATGGGTTTGGGTTATGCCTTGTGGGCGATACTCCTGGGGCTGGTCATTACCAATATTTTTGGAGTCCCAGAGTTTGTGCGTCCGGCCCTGCAACCGGAGCTCTATATTAAAACCGGCCTGGTGCTGCTGGGTGCGGAAGTATTGTTTGGCAAGGTGATGGCAATTGGGCTGCCGGGTATTTTTGTGGCCTGGATTGACGCCTATAGTGTTAATCAGTACATTCTGGTTTGGTCAGAAGGTACTGAAGATTGGTTCCAAAACATTGAATATTACCATTAGTGCTGATATGTCAGTGTGTGGCGTATCAGCGGCCATTGCGACAGCGGCGGCGTGTAAGGCGACAAAAGAGGAGTTGACCACTGCTGTCGGGCTATCGATGATTTTTACCTCCATCATGATGGTTGCCTTGCCTGCCTTTATCAATGCCGTGGGTATGCCAGAAGTCCTTGGCGGGGCCTGGATCGGCGGCACCATTGATGCCACTGGTGCTGTGGTGGCGGCGGGCGCTTTTCTTGGTGATACCGCACTGAATGTCGCGGCCACCATCAAGATGATTCAGAATATTCTCATCGGGGTTCTGGCGTTTGGCGTCGCAGTGTACTGGGCAACCAAAGTGGAGAAGGATGCTGGTCAAACTGTCGGGGCTTCAGAAATATGGCTTCGCTTTCCCAAGTTTGTGCTGGGTTTTGTTGGAGCCAGTATTTTATTTTCCCTGCTTTATGAGTCTCTTAATCCAAATACCGCCATTGTGCTGGTAGAAAACGGGGTGCTGGATTTCACCTCGGATATGCGCGGCTGGCTGTTCTGCCTGGCCTTTGCCAGCATTGGTTTGTCAGGAAATTTTCGTGAACTGAAATCCCAGTTCCATGGCGGGAAACCCCTGATACTTTATGTGTGTGGGCAAACCCTCAATCTCAGTCTGACTCTGCTAATGGCCTGGTTGATGTTTTATAAGGTGTTTCCGGAAATTACCAATAGCCTGTAATGAAAATTGATGCGCTCAAAACTCTGGGTTTTATTGCGGCACTGATCATGCTTCAGCAGCTAATTGCCTATGGCAATAACAATTTTCGTCATCTGCAGGAACAATCCTCCATCATACAAACCAACGACATTGATCCCTCGGCCCTGTTTTACATGGAAAGCAAGCTGGCGCTGTCTGCTGAAAAGACAGTGCGGGAATTAATCAATGAGTAGTGTTCACCACTGCAGCTTGTGCCAACGATGAATAATTGGCAACGCTGGGTCCAGGCTCCCAATACCACCTTCTTTCGTCGCGCTCTGTTCCAGGTTCATCTATGGTTAGGCATCGCATTGGGCTTATATATTCTGGTCATTAGTGTCAGTGGCTCCGCCGTTGTACTCAGACCCCAGTTCAGTCGCTGGTTCATTGCCAGTGAGGTCCCCGCCCAGACAGGCGAAGCGCTTGCTGGTAGCGCACTGGAAGCCAGAGTGGCGGAAGTTTACCGGGACTATAGCGTCACCAGTATTGTTGCTCCGAGCCGCCCCCGGCGCGCTACCTATGTGGTGCTGGAGCGGAACGGGGAAGAGTCCTCACGTTATTTTGATCACTATAGTGGCATGGATCTCGGCAATACCTATCCCTGGCAGGTGCGCAGCGTCGAGTGGCTTACGCGACTGCATGACGATTTGTTAATGGAGCGTGCAACGGGCCGCAAGGTGAATGCGTTCGGAGGCATGTTATTTCTGTTGATGGTTGTTACCGGTGTGATTATCTGGTGGCAGGGAAGGCGACGCTGGAAAGAGGGCCTGCTGATCAGGCGTAACAGTTCACATAGTATGCTGTGGCAATTGCACAGTGTTTTGGGTTTCTGGTCACTGTTGCTGCTTTTAATCTGGGGCATAACAGCAATCTATTTTGCCTTTCCCCAGCCCTTCGATTTTATTATCAATGCAATGGACAATGACCTCGAGGATTTTGATCGCCCGGACAGCTGGCTGTTGTTTCTGATCGATATGCATTTTGGCCGTTTCCGCGGTTCCTGGCCGGTATTACCCTATATCTGGATTGTTCTGGGCTTATTGCCGGCATTTATGTTTATCAGCGGGTTTATCGTCTGGTATCGTCGGGTAATCAAAAAGTATAAGCGTTATTAGTTATTGGCAATATTAGTTTCGATTGTAAGCGGAAGATGAATTTCGCTACACTCAGCTATCTTTATTGTATCTTTGTTACTTCGGGGGGAGCAGGCATGCGGGCGTTTAAAACCCTGCTTATTCTTAGCCACCGTTATATCGGCATTCCGCTGAGTTTTCTCTTCGTGGTGTGGTTCCTGTCAGCCTTTGTCATGATTTACGCAGGCGGCATGCCACGCATCACCAATGAGATGCGTATTGAGGGTGGCAGCTCTCTCAACTTCGAAGACGTGACTATTTCTCCCTGGCAAGCGGTTGGCCTGCTTGGTTACTCTCCTTATGAAGCACGTCTGCGTACCGTGTTGGGCAGGCCAGTGTATGAATTTCCTGAACCGCGCTTTCCCAGCACCTTTATCTGGGCAGACAATGGCGAGTTTCTTTTCGATCTGACGCAACAGCAGGGCGCACAAATCGCCAGTGATTTTCTCGATATTCCGCTGGAGTTGTTTAGCTATGAAGGTCTGGTGACCCGACCCGATCAGTGGACCATTGCCATTCCCAATGAACTGCCGCTGTTCAAATACAGAGTGGCTGATGACTATGCCACGCAAGCCTATGTATCACCCACCAGGGCTCAGGTGGCTGTCTATACTACACGCCAGAGTCGTCTGCTGGCATGGCTTGGCACCATCCCGCACTGGTTTTATTTTGCTGACCTGCGCGCCAATCAACCACTATGGTATGACATCGTAGTCTGGACCTCCGGCATCGGCTGCGTACTTGCCTTGCTTGGTCTGGTGATGAGTTTTACCCAGTGGCGTAAAGTCAGACCGTTCAAGCTAGGCAAGGCGATCCCGTATCGAGGTTTGATGCGCTGGCATTATATTCTGGGCACTGTATTTGGTGTTTTTGTGCTGAGCTGGTCCTTTAGCGGCATGCTTTCCATGGAGCCTTTTGCCTGGTCTGATGCCCGTGGGCTAAGGGTCGATGAGGGGGTGTATCAGGAAGGACTGCTGGATCTGGAATCGTTTCCGGCCTTTGATGCAAGCCAGTGGCAAGCACTTGCGCAAGGCCATGGTGTGCAGCGCGATATCAAGGAAGTGGAGTTTCGCTGGATTGGCGCAGCGCCTTATTATCTTGCTCTCTACAGTGAGAGCAATGGCCTGGAAATGGACAAACGTGACCGTTTGCATCAGCCTTACAACATAATCGGACAACTGGATTCCAATAGCCTGCTTATCCAAGCCGATGGTTTTCGCCTTAGTGAAGGTTTTGAAACGGAGGCATTGGTGAGCAAGCTGGACGCCAGCATTGAGGAAGCCGAGGTTACTGATTACGCTCTGTTGAGTGATTATGATGACTACTATTACTCCCGCAACAATCAATTACCGTTGCCGGTATTACGCATCAAATTTAATGATCCGGCGCAAAGCTGGATCTATGTTGACCCTCATAAAAGTGAGCTGCTGAGCCTGATTCATCGCAATAGCAGAATAGAGCGCTGGCTCTACAGCGGGCTGCATAGTCTTGATTTTGCCTTCTGGTATCACCAGCGGCCATTATGGGATCTCGGTGTTCTGATTCTTCTTGCTGGTGGTCTTGGAGTCAGTTTTATTGGACTCTATTGTGGTGTGAAGCGATTAAAAAATGACATCATGTTTATACTGAAAAAAATTACTGGAAAAGAAAAAACTAACGAGGTGACGGATGTTTCACATTAAAAAACTGATTTCAATTCTGCTCTTTATGGCCGCTTCAGGGTCGTTACTGGCTCAACCTTTTACTCTTGGTGACGGGCCGTGGTACTACGATACTTATTCCCCTGCGTCCAAAATCAAGGTCTCTATTATAGCCAGAGGGATTCAAAACCCCTGGGGCATGGCCTTTCTCCCCAGTGGCAATATTCTTATTGCGGAAAAGGCCGGGCAGTTCAGGATTATCAGAAATGGAAAGCTTGATCCGCAAATTGTTACTGGCGCACCTGAAGTACAGGTAGCCTCTGGTGGCGGTCTGATGGATGTTGTATTGCATCCGGATTTTGCCAGCAATCGGCTGGTGTATTTTACCTATGTGAAAAATGCGCCACCCCCTGCCGGGGCTGATTATTATGCAACCACGGTAATGGCAAGAGGGCGGCTGAACCAGGCTGAAAATGCCCTCGAAGCGGTTGAGGATGTGTTCGTTGCAGATGCCTGGAGTACCACAGCCGGAGGTCATGGTTCACGTTTGCGTTTTGCTGCTGATGGCACCGTGTTTATGTCTTCTCCTTTTCGGCGAGATTTTGAAAATCCCCAGAACCCGATGAGTGATATCAGTAAATTATTACGGCTCAATGATGATGGCTCTATTCCGGCAAATAACCCCTTTGTGGGCAGGGAAGGCTATCTGCCGGAAATCTGGAGTATTGGTCATCGTGCTATGGAAGGCATTGATTTTCATCCTGTTACCGGTGAGTTGTGGGCCAGTGAACATGGGCCCCAGGGCGGCGATGAAGTGAATATTATTCAGCCGGGAAAAAATTATGGCTGGCCGCTGGTCAGCTATGGCCGTGACTATGACGGCAGCCGGGTTTCTCAGCAGCCCTGGCAGGAAGGTCTGGTACAGCCGGAAATTTTCTGGGTTCCCTCTATCGCTACATCAGGATTGATGTTTTATACCGGGGACAGGTTTCCCCAATGGCACAATGATCTGTTTGTTGGAGCCCTGATGACCGCCCGCATGCCGGGAACAGGACATGTGGAACGCATCAATTTTAATGAGTTTGGAGAGCAGCGAAGAGAATGGCTGTTGGCTGATCTGAAACAGCGAGTTCGTGATGTCAGGCAAGGCCCCGATGGTTTGATTTATGTGCTTACTGAAGAAACCGATGGTGCGCTGTTGGTAATAGAGCCTGTGGAATAAAGCCGGACATTTAATACTGTGTTCGCAATAGCTTGGGGCTGATATTTTTACAACTTACTCGACAGTCTCGATATTCAGTTGCACAAGTTCAGCAATGCGCCCGATATCGCCGGTATAGAAGGCTGCCACGACTTCCAGTTGTAGCCGTTGAATATTGCCATTGTATTGCGGCGTAATACTCACACGCAGTGTTTTTTCTCCAGTCATGAATTCAGCAAAATTGCTCAGCAAATCCTGGGCCAATGATTGCATCTGGGGCGGAATAAACAGAGCCGCTGCCTGTAATTGTTGCAAAAGTTGCTGCCGGTATTCATCACCGCTTATCCCCAATGCGCTTCCCTGCAATGCAGATATATTTGCGACCATGCCATCATCTCGCAATGCTATTGAGGCGGCAGGAATGTCGGCATTTTGTAAGAGGACGGAAACGCCGTATGGCTGGCTTGCATTGTCAGGGGCATTTTCATCGAGTCCTTCCATGGGCACATTTTTTATCTGAGCTTCCATACTAAGGAAAAAAGAATTGGGCAGAGAAAGATCAGCGTTTATATCCATTCGATCGCTGTCTTCGGGATCAAAGTCATAGCGATAGTTCATGCTCAGGGGCAGAAGATCCTGATCCATCATGGTAGCAATATAATTATTCAGTAAATTATCAGTGCTATCGCCAAATGTGGGCGCTACCGCTGGGAAACGCAGTCCCTGTGCCGACAGGTGTAGGTGGTGGGGGACCTGGTTAAAATAGTCAAATTCGCTTATGTGAATATTCTCCAGAATGTATTCATTGCGGTTACTGTCAATCACATAAAGATTTTCCAGGGCGATCTCACCATTGAACTGGATAGCAACCGAGTCATAGGTGATTTCCTGGTAATCACCACTGGCGATTAATTCCTCAACTCTGAGATCAACAACGGTTTTTAAGCGGTAATTGGCAAAGAAATAGGTAGCCCCAAGGATGAAAATAATGACGCCTGGAATTATCAGCAGGTGATTTTTGGTCATAGTTTTGATTCAGATAACAGAAACGAATAAAGTATAAACGTCGTAATAGAGACTGAAGCACAAGATAGGGGGGAGTGAGGAGATTGTCCAAGGAATTAGTACAATATCGAATTTTTTTTGCTGAATCCCCTGGTTATTTCCAACCAGCAAGCGCATTGGAAGAAAGCCGGATGAACAGGAACCCTGGCATGGATGCTGATAAACTTTATTTGCAGCTCAGTGATAGAAATCAGGAAACATCTGACCATGAAAATTCAATTACAAAGTATTGCCAGAAGTAAAACCGATGATGGTGCCAGGGAGGAAGTGTTTGCCGCACAAGTGACCATCGATGATGGGCTGCAGGGTGACAGATCTGACCTGCTTGGTGCGGGTGAAGTGGCAGTGCTGAGCAAGGAGTCATGGGTAAAGGTTTGCCATGAAAGCGGTCTGGAACTGCCCTGGCTGGTTCATGGTTCAAGTTTGTTAATCAAGGGGTTTGAATTCTTGCCCACAGATCTTGGCAGAAGACTGCAGATTGGCGAGGCTGAATTTGAGATTCACAGGGAAATGTCTCCCCATGACAAGCTGGAAAATCAGGCCCCGGAATTATTCAGGTCTCTGCAGATGGGGTTTCGCGGTGGAGTAGTGTGCAAGGTGCTGCGCAGCGGCAGTATCCAGAGCGGAGATGATGTCATTATCGGTTAGATAAGACCCGCTAGCTGTCCCGATTCAATGCTGCCTCGGCTACTTGCTTCAGAGCATCCCGGTATTCATTTTCTGGCAGGCAAGTCAGACAATTCATCGCAATATCTATAGCTTCACGCGCCCTGGCACGGGTGTAATCGAGAGCGCCAGAGCGAATCACTGCCTCGATTATTGCCTCCAGCTGCTCGCGCCCCCCGGTCTTGATGGCCTCTTCAATCAGTTTACTTTCCTTGTTCGAGCCATGCGCCATGGCATAAATCAACGGCAGGGTAGGCTTTCCTTCTGCCAGATCGTCACCGATATTTTTTCCCATAGCCTCGCTGGAGCCGGAGAAATCCAGCACATCGTCTACCAGTTGGAAGGCAATACCTACCTGCAGGCCAAATTGATGTAACTGTTCGGTAATGGTCTCGCTGGCGCCGGCAAGAATTGCGGCTGTTTTGCAGGCAGCGGCAAATAATATGGCGGTTTTATTGTGAATCACCTGCATATAGTCTGATTCAGTTGCCTGGGGATTGTGCTGGTTAACCAGTTGCAGTACTTCTCCCTCGGAAATTTTATTGGTGGTACTGGCCATGACGTCCATGATCTGCATATTGCCTATACCGACCAGTAGCTCAAAGGCGCGCGAGTAAATGAAGTCACCGACCAGCACACTGGAAGGATTATCCCAACGGGTATTAGCCGTGGGGCGTCCCCTGCGCATCTCCGACATATCAACGACGTCATCATGCAGTAATGTTGCGGTATGGAGGAATTCTATGACGGTGGCCAGCTCGATATGGTCTTTGCCGCTGTAGCCAAGGTTCTTGCTGCACAGCAATACCAGTACCGGGCGCATGCGCTTGCCGCCAGCCTCGATAATGTAATGCCCGATGCTTTCGATCAGTGGGACCTCTGAATGAAGCTGCGCTACTACAGTCTGATTAAGCGCAGCGAAATCATCGGCGACGATCTGTTGGATTCTTGAAGCCATAGTCTGCTCTGAAAAAGAGCTTTGCATGCTAGTTTTGGGAATGGCTAAAGTCAAGGATTACGGGCTTTTCAGGCCCAATGCTGATTCCGGCAAGTGAGTTACCGGTAATGCTAAAAAATCCCCTGATTTTGTTGCGAAAGCAGGGTTGTTCCCGTACAATTCCCGCCCTCGTAATGACCGGCCCAAAGCCTGACTGCATTTACGCACAATATTAACACCGTGTTCCAGACGGTAATAGTTTGGTAACAGTTTGCTGGAACCAATTAGCGGTGTTAACAAGGTGCAGAAGTGAATTAGTCTGGATTTAAAAAAATCGGGTTTATACAGGCAGGTCAGTTAATTTAGGTTCAAAGAACAATATCTGAATAGCAATAGCGCTATTGGAGCAAAATATGTACGCGGTAATTGAAAGTGGCGGCAAGCAGCACCGGGTTTCAGAAGGTGAAGTGCTGAAGCTTGAAAAGATCGAAGCCAGTACTGGTGATACGGTAAATTTTG
>Ga0181553_10006142_pt1 | contig 9972 bp, 7 predicted proteins | sample 011ome_17_FD_133753 | JGI IMG/M metagenome (GOLD analysis project Ga0181553, IMG submission 133753) | Coastal salt marsh microbial communities from the Groves Creek Marsh, Skidaway Island, Georgia - 011502XT metaG (megahit assembly) | ecosystem: Environmental > Aquatic > Marine > Intertidal zone...
AAAAAGTGCCCCCAGTAGGATTCGAACCTACGGCCTTCTGCTCCGGAGGCAGACGCTCTATCCCCTGAGCTATGGGGGCCCAGGTCCGCATTCAGGGTACACGCTTCGATGTCTCTCGGCCGGTGGCCTCGTTAGGATGGTGCGTTGTGGACCCCGCCGCTCTCGCTCAGCGCATCGCCGAGCTCGCTAACCGCTTCATCGCGACCACTGATGCGGCCGGAACACACGAGGTGGGGCCAGAAGACGTCGCGCTGGAGAGGCCCAAGAAGGCAGAGTTTGGCGACTGGGCGACCTCGATTGCCCTAAAGCTCGCCGGGCCGCTATCAATGGCCCCGCGCGATATTGCGACGTCACTGCGAGATCTTGTTCTGGGCATTGACGGGGTCGCGTCGGTGGATATCGCCGGGCCCGGGTTTCTCAACATCACCCTCGATGCGGGCGCGCTGGGTGACATCGCACACACGATTCTCAGCGAGGGCCAACGCTACGGTCACAACGATTCCCTGGCGGGCCTCACCATCAACATGGAATTTGTCTCCGCCAACCCCACAGGCCCGCTGCATATAGGCCACACGCGCTGGGCAGCTCTCGGGGATTCGTTGGCGCGGGTGTTGCGGGCTTCCGGGGCATCAGTTACCTGCGAGTTCTACATCAACGACCAGGGCTCTCAAATGGATATCTTCGGTGAGTCGGTTCTCGCCCGGTCGCTGGGGCGTGAGCTACCCGAAAACGGCTACCCCGGAAGTTATGTGGCCGAGTTGGCTAAAGCTGTGTTGGAGGAATTCCCCGAGCTGGCCGCGATGCCGCACGACGAAGCGGTGGTGTGCGCGCGGGAGTGCGCGTACCAACGGCAGCTACAGGCGATTCAAGAGTCGCTGCAGAAATTCAATGTGAACTTTGATGTCTGGTTCTCCGAGCGGCAACTCCACGTCATGGACACCCCCGATGGGCGAAGCCTGATCGACCAATCGGTCGACCGCTTGCGTGAGCAGGGGCACGTTTTTGATGAGGATGGTGCGGTCTGGGTTCGCACCACCGACTTTGGTGACGACAAAGACCGCGTTATCCGCCGAGCTAATGGGGTCTACACCTACTTCGCCGCCGACGCTGCCTACTACCTCTCCAAACGCGACCGCGGATTTGGGCTCACCATTTATTTGCTCGGTGCTGACCACCACGGCTATGTCCATCGTTTGAAGGCCCTTGCTGGAGCGGCAGGAAACGACCCCGAAAAAGACATTGAGGTACTCATCGGCCAACTGGTGAGCGTGAATGGTGCCCGGCTGTCCAAGCGTGCCGGGAACATCATCGAACTGGACGACCTACGCGAATGGCTCGGTACCGATGCCTTGCGTTATTCGCTGGGTCGCTACCCCGCAGATTCACCTCTGACCATTGAGCCTGAAATACTTCTTAGCCACAGCAACGACAACCCGGTGTTTTACGTGCAGTACGCCCACGCGCGCACTCACCAGGTGGCGCGCAACGCGGAGGCTGCGGGCATCACGGGGGAGAACTTTAACCCGTCCTCCCTCGCCCACCCGAGCGAAGCCGAACTGTTGACAGCGCTCGCCGATTACCCGCGCGTCGTCGCCCAGTCGGCCCAGTTGCGTGAACCCCACCGAGTCGCTCGCTACCTCGAAGACCTCGCGGGAAGTTACCACCGCTGGTATGACTCGTGTCGGGTGACCCCGAAGGGCGACGAACCCGTGGAGTCAGTCCACCACGCTCGGTTGGTGCTGAACCAAGCTACCGGCCAGGTGCTCGCAAACGGTTTGGGTCTGCTCGGGGTCTCTGCCCCCGAGCGAATGTAAGTTTCGCCGGTTTTCATAGCCCGATATCCTTGTGGAAGGCTTCAGGGGCCAATCCGGGTCCGCTCGTCGAATCTCACGTCTGATCAGATGGTCGAAGGAGTGTGCAATGGCTTCCTCGACGCTTGCCCCTGCCTGGTTGCACGTTCCTTCTGACCTCAACGCGTTGGATTCGAGACTGTGGCCTCAGAGCACCCATCGACATGACCACGGAGAAGTGTCACTCGGAGGGGTGTCGGTCTCTCAACTGCTCGAACAGTTTGGTTCGCCGATCTATGTTGTCGATTTAGATACCCTGCGGCAGCGCGCCCAGATGGTGAGAGACACCCTCAGTGGGGCTATCGCATTGGGGAATCGAAGCGTTCACGTCTACTACGCCACAAAGTCACTTTTGACCTCTGACGTGGTGAGAGTCTTGGCCGACGAGGGCCTGGGATTTGACGCCTCAACGATGGGGGAGTTGGAGTGGGTTCTCTCCAGCGGCGTCGACCCCTCCCGCATCGAATTTCAAGGCAACAACAAGTCCCTCGCTGAGATTCGCCGCGCCCTCGAGCTGGGGGTGGGTGCGGTCGTGGTTGATAGCGAATGGGAAGCCCGACGCCTCGCCGAGGTGAGCGCAGAACTCGGTCGAACCCAGCGGGTCATGATTCGGGTGAACTCAGGAGTCCACGCCGGAACGCACGAGTACTTGGCCACCGCAAGGGAAGACCAAAAGTTCGGCATCGCCCGAAGCGACCTCGCCTCGGTAGTCGAAATCATTGCCGCGGCTCCCCGGTTAGAGCTGGTGGGGCTTCACTCTCATATTGGATCCCAAATCGTGTCGCCCGATGGTTTCATCGAAGCGGCGAATCGCCTGCTAGCCGAATACGAGACGTTACAGTCCGAGCATCCTCTCGACACACTCAACCTCGGAGGGGGTTTTGCGATTCCCTACACGCCCTCCGACCCCGATAGCAATCTCGACGAGATTGCCTCGGCGCTCGCGGCCACCCTGGACGAATGGGCACAGCGGGGCGTCGCACCTTCGGTGATTTCGTTTGAACCTGGCCGAATCATTTCAGGCCCCGCCGGGGTCACCCTCTACACCGTGGGCACAACCAAGCAAGTGGTTGTGGGGGAGGGTATAGAAACCGACACCCGGTTGTATGTGAGCGTCGATGGCGGAATGAGTGACAACCTGCGCACCTCGCTCTATGGCGCCCACTACACCGTGCGGCTGGCGAATAGAAGCTCAGACGCTGCTCCAGCACTCGTGCGCTTGGTCGGCAAACATTGCGAGAGTGGCGACATTGTGGTCTCCGATGATTACCTACCGGGAGACGTCACCCCGGGTGATGTGTTGATGGTCGCTCAGACGGGTGCGTACTGCCACTCGCTATCAAGCAACTACAACGCCGTGGGTCGCCCAGCCGTGGTGTCCCTGCAGGGCGGCGAAGCGCGGGTGTCGCTGAAAGCGGAAACCATAGAAGACGTGTTGTCACGAGATGTTGGATTGGCCATGGGGCCTGGAGCACCGGGGAGGGTGTAGGTGCGCGAAAACTACAGAAACTTGAAAGTCGCCGTGTTGGGTGGCGGAACCGTGGGCTCAGAAGTGGCCAACCGCCTTCTGGTGAACCGCGAAGAACTGGGCCGCCGTATCGGCGCGGAGTTGGACTTGATTGGTGTCGCCGTGCGCGACGCCTCCAAGTCGCGCCGGACCTCCATTCCCAAGAACCTACTGACCACCGACGCCCGTTCGCTCGTGGTGTCTGCGGACATCGTGGTGGAGCTCATGGGCGGTATCGAACCCGCACGAGAGCTCATTTTGTTGGCGCTGGAATCCGGTGCCGACGTGATTACCGCCAACAAGGCCCTGCTCGCTGCACACGGCCCTCAACTGTTTGATGCCGCCGCGACGGTGGGCGCGCAACTGTATTACGAAGCGGCTGCCGCGGGCGCTATTCCGATTATTCGACCCCTGCGTGACTCGCTGGCGGGTGACGAGGTGCACCGCATCCTTGGCATCGTCAATGGCACCACCAACTTCATCCTCGACTTGATGGACACCACCGGCGAGTCGATGGAACAGGCGCTCGCCACCGCGACGGAACTGGGTTACGCCGAAGCGGACCCCACCGCCGACGTGGGCGGTTACGACGCCCAACAAAAGGCTGCCCTTCTCGCCCAGCTCGCCTTCCACACCGCTATTCCGCTGGAAGAAGTCGGACGCGAGGGTATTACTGAGATCACCCTCGAGCAGGTGAATCAGGCGAAGCACGCCGGCTATGTCATCAAGCTCCTCGCCATTTGTGAGCGCATCGGGCTGCCTGAGGGCGGATATGGGGTGTCGGTGAGGGTCCACCCGACCCTGGTGCCGCGTTCACACCCGCTCGCCGCGGTTCACGGAGCAAACAACGCGGTGTTCGTCGAGGCCGAAGCGGCCGGTTCGCTGATGTTCTACGGCGCGGGTGCCGGGGGGCCTGAGACCGCATCCGCAGTGCTTGGTGACATCGTGTCGGCTGCTCGCCGCCACGTGGTGGGTGGCCCCGGTGTCGCCGAATCCACCCATGCCGACCTGCCGGTGGTCGACCCTGGTCTCGTGCCCACCCGCTACCAAATCTCGCTCAGCGTGACCGACCAGCCGGGGGTGCTCGCGAGCATCGCGTCGATTTTCTCCGACGCCGGAGTGAGCGTGGAAACACTCAGTCAGTCAACGCCGCACGACGCGGTGGGTGAGCCGCAGACCGCTACGCTGGTCATCCAGACGCATCAGGCCAGCGAGGCGGATCTGTCTCAGACAGTGGAGAAGTTAGCGTCGAGTCCGGTAGTGCACCAGGTTGCTGGTGTGGTGAGAGTCGAAGGGTAGTTCCAGGTGGCAAGTCAGTGGCGCGGAGTCATCCGGGAATACTTCGACCGGTTGGACGTGAGCGACAAGACCCCCATCATCACGCTGGGCGAGGGAGGTACCCCGCTGGTGCCCGCCCCCGCGCTGTCGCGCCGCACGGGTCTAGATGTGTATGTGAAGTTTGAGGGGATGAACCCCACCGGCTCGTTCAAAGACCGCGGCATGACGATGGCCATTTCCAAGGCCATCGAGCACGGTGCGAAAGCGGTCATCGCGGCGTCAACCGGAAACACGTCTGCTTCGGCCGCCGCCTATGCCGCGTGGGCCGGCATCACCTCCGCTGTGTTGGTGCCAGACGGCAAGATTTCGATGGGCAAGCTCTCTCAAGCGGTCGCTCACAACGCCAAAATCATTCAAATTGAGGGCAACTTCGACGACTGCCTCGACATCGCCCGTGACCTGGCCGCGGATTACCCTGTGCACCTGGTCAACTCGGTCAACAACGACCGTATTGAAGGACAAAAAACGGCATCCTATGAGGTCATCGAGGTATTGGGGCGAGCCCCCGACTTCCATTTCCTGCCAGTGGGTAACGCCGGAAACTACACCGCGTATCACCGCGGCTACCGCGAAGAAGCCGACCGCGGTGTGATCGACCGCCTGCCCCGCATGTTTGGCTTCCAGGCCGCCGGTTCTGCTCCCATTGTGTTTGGCGAGAGGGTGACCCAGCCAGAAACCATCGCGAGTGCAATCCGTATCGGTAACCCCGCCTCATGGGATCTCGCGCTCGCAGCGCAGGCCGACTCTGATGGCTACTTCGGAGCAATCAGCGATGAGGTCATCCTCGCCGCCCACCGTCTGCTCTCCCAAGAAGTGGGAATTTTTGTCGAGCCTGCTTCGGCAATCAGTGTCGCTGGTTTGATGGAGCGCGCGGAGGCGGGAGCCTTGCCCAATGGTGCCACGGCGGTTCTCACGGTCACCGGCCATGGCTTGAAAGACCCTCAGTGGGCACTCAAGGCAGAAGACGGTTCAGAAGTGTCACCCGTCAAGGTCCCGGTCGATGTCGAGCGAGCCGCCGAGGCTTTGGGCATGGTCAAGGAGTAGAAGTGAGTTCACACAGCCTCGTCGGACGCCGGGTCAAAGTCACGGTTCCCGCGACCACGGCCAACTTGGGACCGGGTTTCGACACCTTGGGCATGGCGCTCACGATTTATGACGAATTAGAGGTCGAAGCGACCTCCGGGTCGACCGTGAGCGTCGAGGTCCACGGCGTGGGTGAGGGCGAGGTTCCGACCGACGAGAGCAATCTGGTCGCTCGTTCCCTGATTTATGCGCTCGAGCAGCTTGGCCAGCCCGTCCCAGGACTGAAGCTCGTCGCCCACAACACCATTCCTCACGGCAGAGGGGTGGGCTCTTCGGGCGCGGCCATCGTCGCCGGTGTCATGGCGGCTAAGGGCCTCCTCGAGGGCATCCTTGAGGTGAGTGAAGAGCTACTGCTGCGCATCGCCACTGACTTGGAAGGCCACCCTGACAACATCGCCCCCTCACTCTTCGGCGGTCTGACGATTGCGTGGATGGCGGAGGGTCACCCCCGCTCGAAGAAACTTGCGGTTCACCGCGGTGTCTCGCTCATGGTGGCGATCCCACACGAATCGACTATGTCGACACAGTTGGCGCGCTCGCTACAGCCCGAGACCGTGCCGCACCAAGACGCCATCTTCAACCTCTCCCGCGCGGCCCTTTTGATTGCGGCGCTACTGGATAGCCCTGAGCTTCTCTTTGAAGCCACCGAGGACAAACTGCACCAGAACTACCGCGCCAGTGCCATGCAGGACACCGACGCACTCATCAAAGCCCTCCGGAAGAAGGGCTTGCCGGCTGTGGTGAGTGGGGCGGGACCCTCGGTGTTGGTCTTGTGTAACGACCCCGCTCAACGACTGGAGGCAGAGGCCGTCGTCGAAGCCACCCAGAAGGGCAAGTGGGACTGTCGGATGCTCACCGTGGATGAGCGTGGTGCTACAGTAGAAGCACTTCCGGCGCTCGCCGACTAAACCCAGTTAGCACTCCGGAATTCTCACCGGCCACCGGGAAACGGCACTATCGCGTGCGAAACCTGCCCCACTCGGAATCGTCAGTCGACAACAGTAACGAGTCGAGGACACCCGGCCGGCACCGAGATCAACACAGACTCACTACCCACGTGAAGGAGAAACACACAGTGGAGAACGACATCAACGAATCAGAAGCTACGGCTGCTGAAGAAACACCCACTCGTCGCCCGTCGCGACGCGCAAAAACAGACGCCGTCGTGAGCCCCGAGGCGACGCCGGTTGAAGAATCGACCGAAGACAAGCCCAAGCGTGCCCCGCGCACCCGTCGCCCGAGCGATGCTGAGAGCCCCGAGGCCGAGGCACCCGCCGAGTCGGATGCGCCGGCTGACGAGAACGGGTCTGACGACCAATCAGAAGCCGATGGCAACGGCCGGGGACGCGGCCGGGGACGCGGACGTGACCGTCGTCGTGGACGTCAGTCCGGTGACGACGTTGACCCCGAAATCAGTGACGACGATGTGTTGATTCCGATTGGTGGAATCCTCGACGTTCTCGATAACTACGCGTTTGTGCGCACCACCGGCTACCTCCCTGGCCCGACCGACATCTATGTCTCACTCGGACAGGTGAAGAAATACAACCTGCGCAAGGGTGACGCCGTCATTGGTTCAATTCGTCAGCCACGTGAAGGTGAACTACAGGGGCGTCAGAAATACAACGCCCTGGTCTCCGTTGACACCATCAACGCTCAGAGCATCGAGGAAGCGCAAAAGCGCCCCGAGTTTGCTCAGATGACCGCCGTTCACCCCTCCAAGCGTCTGCCGGTTGCCGGTGGCTCGGGCGTGAAAGCCCTGGGCCTCGTGGACCTCTTTGCCCCGCTCGCCATGGGTCAGCGCGGAATTATCGTGGCCCCGCCGAAGTCAGGAAAGTCCACCATGGTGCAGCGTCTCGCTGAGGCAGTCGCTGAAAACCACCCTGACGTTCACCTGATGGTGGTCCTGGTCGATGAAAACCCCGAGACGGTCACCGAGCTTCAGCGCAGTGTGAAAGGCGAGGTGATTGCCTCTACCTTCGATCGACCCGCCGATGACCACACCACGATTGCGGAGCTCGCGATTGAGCGCGCGAAGCGTCTGGTGGAACTGGGTCACGACGTAGTGGTCATCTTTGACTCGATTACGCGCCTGGCGCGTGCCTACCAGCTCACTGGAACCCACTCCCGTGGAAGCGGACAGGCCGATGCCGCATGGCTCTACCCGACGAAGAAACTCGTTGGTTCTGGTCGTCAGGTAGAGGGCGGCGGTTCGCTGACCGTCCTGGGAACACTGCTGGCCGACACCGGTCAGGCCATCGACGACTCTGTGGCTCACGAAGTGTCGCAACTCGCTACCGTCGAGCTTCACCTGAGTGAAGAAGCATCTCGCGGTCGCCTGTTCCCGCCGATTGACGTGGTCCGTTCGGGAACCAGCCGTGACGAAGCGCTGCTGGGTGCGAAGAGTGCCACGGTGTTGGATGAGTTCCGACGCCAGGCACTCGGGGCCTCCGAAGTGGAAGTTCTGAACCATCTGATTGAGATTGCGAACAAGGCGTCCGACACTGACGCCATGGTCGAGGCCATCAAGCAGGGAAGCCCGGCGTTTAGCCGTCGCGGATAAGGTCCATGCTGGATTCGATCGACCAGTTGGTCGCCGAGCACGGCCAGTTGCAGCAGCAACTGGCCGATCCGGCTGTCCACCAAAATCCCGGGTTAGCGAAGAAACTCAACCGTCGCTACCTGGAGCTCGATCGAATCGTGGGCGCTCACCAGAACCTCCAGTCACTGATGGACGACTTGGAGGCCACAAAAGAGTTGGCCTCTGAAGATGCGTCGTTGGCCGACGAGATTCCCGCTCTGGAAGCGAACATTGAAGAAGCTCAGGCCACGCTTCGCGCTCTCCTCATCCCGCGCGACCCTGACGATGGGCGTGACGTCATCATGGAAATCAAGGGTGGCGAAGGTGGCGAGGAGTCGGCGCTCTTTGCCGCGGATTTGCTGCGGATGTATATCCACTACGCCGAATCGCGTGGGTGGAAGACGGAAATCCTCGATTCGACTGAGAGCGATCTTGGTGGCTACAAGAACGTCCAAGTCGCCATCAAGTCATCCTCGGCCGACCCCGACCAGGGTGTCTGGGCTCGGATGAAATACGAGGGCGGTGTTCACCGCGTGCAGCGGGTGCCCGCAACCGAATCGCAAGGCCGCATTCACACTTCCACTACTGGTGTGTTGGTCTTTCCCGAAGTCGACGAGCCAGAAGAAATCGATATCAATCAAAACGATCTGAAAATCGACGTCTATCGCTCGAGTGGTCCGGGTGGCCAGTCGGTGAACACTACCGACTCGGCAGTGCGCATCACCCACCTGCCCAGTGGAATCGTGGTGTCGATGCAGAACGAAAAGTCTCAGCTGCAAAACCGTGAGGCGGCGATGCGCGTGTTGCGAGCCCGACTGCTGGCAAAACAGCAGGAAGAACTGCAGGCCCAAGCCCAGGATGCGCGCAAGAGTCAGATTCGCGGAATGGATCGCTCCGAGCGCATTCGCACCTACAACTTCCCCGAAAACCGTATTGCCGATCACCGCACCGGTTTCAAGGCTTACAACCTTGACCAGGTAATGAATGGGGCACTCGACCCGATTATTGATTCGTGTGTGCAGGCCGACGAAGAGGCACAGCTGCAAGAGTTAGGCGAATAGCGTGACGCAGGGACTGCGTACCCTGCTCGACGAGGCGACTGCTCGTCTCGCGTCCGCGGGAGTGACCTCGCCTGAAGCAGACTCGTGGTTTCTCGCTTCGGCCGTTCTTGGCCGAGGGCGAGGTGAGCTCCAGGCAGCTCTGGTGATGGGTGACATGGAGCTGTCCGAGGGCGAATCTGCGTTGTTTGCTCAAATGCTTCGGCGTCGAGTGGAGCGAGAACCTCTGTGGCACATCACCGGAACAGCCCCTTTCCTCGATTGTGAACTCTCAGTCGGCAAGGGTGTTTTCGTGCCGCGACCCGAGACAGAGTTGGTCGCCCTGACGGCTATTTCTGAGGCCCAGCTCATGCACCCGTCTTCGGGAGAGCTCAAAGTGGTCGACCTGTGTTCAGGCTCTGGTGCGCTCGCCATTGCGCTTTCTCGCGCCCTTCCCCACGCACAGGTCATTGCCGTTGAACTCTCTCCTGATGCTGTGGGTTTCCTCGAGAACAACGTGTCGAAATGGTCTCCCGATCGAGTCGAGATTATTCGCGGCGACGTGTCGGTGATGCA
>Ga0181553_10006143_pt1 | contig 9971 bp, 12 predicted proteins | sample 011ome_17_FD_133753 | JGI IMG/M metagenome (GOLD analysis project Ga0181553, IMG submission 133753) | Coastal salt marsh microbial communities from the Groves Creek Marsh, Skidaway Island, Georgia - 011502XT metaG (megahit assembly) | ecosystem: Environmental > Aquatic > Marine > Intertidal zone...
CTCTTCCTCGGCTGCTTTCTTCTCGGCTTCCTCACGGGCACGGTTCTCCGCGGCCCACTGCTCGGACTGCTCGCGCTTGGCTTTCTCTTCCCCGGTCTCTTCCACGGTCTCTTCCCCGGTCCCTTCCGGAGTTTCTTCCGTGGTTTCCGCCGTGGTTTCCTCCGTGGTTTCCTCTGGTTCCGGATCTTGCTCCGGCTCAGGTTCCTTTTCCTCCGGTGTCTCTTCCGTTACCGCTTCCGGTTCCTTGTCCTGATCCGGCTCAGCCGGCGAGTTAAGCAAAGCCTCGAATGCACTATCGAAATCGTCCTCTGTTTCTGCTACAGTTTGCTCTTCAGCCATATCATCCCCCGTTAGTTGTCAGTGATTCCTGCGCGGCGGGTCAGAATTATTCGCTTGATCTTCTCCGCCATGTTGTATTTCTCTTGGGCCCGTTGGTACAGACCTAGATCGGTTGCGGAGCTAAACTCTTGAATCGCCTTCTTTTTCCAGATGTCCATCAGCTCTACCAGGCACCCGGCGACCGGATGTCCGTTATGCTGATATAGTGCGTCTTCGAGTTCAGCTTCCCGTTGTTTCTGTATCTGGTTCTGCCGCATTAAGCGCCCCCTGTAAACCCTTCAGAATTACTTCCAGAACGTCGGTCGAGACCGATGCGTCCGCCTTGTGTGCCAGTGCCATGTCCTTGAATGCGCCGGTGATAATCTTCCGCGTCTCAGCTTCCAGGCGTTCCTTCTGCATCCCCTGCTGTTCAGCAATCGTTGCGGCCTGTTCCTGCTGGCGACGGGCAACTTCCTCATCCTTGGCGAGGACGTCCTTCGGTACATCGTTGGCCTCCATCCGCTCGATAAGCATTGACTTGGTATCGATGTAGACCTTTTCCTCTTCCGTTAATGTGGCACGGAATTGGTTCAGGGCCGCGGCCCGGACCTCTTTCGCGATCAGGGACGTTGAACCCAGTGCCGAAATATTGAAGTCACCTTTGATATTTTCGTTGGTGTTGAACTCCATATTCCAGTTGTACAGCGATCCGATCACGGACTCCGTGAACCGGTCGAAGTTACGCACGGTATCCCGGATGGGTAGTGACGCCGCACCCAGCAACATGCTGGCCCCGCGCTGGGTACGCAGTGCCTCGGATCCACCCTGTGTCACGTCACCAGTGGCTGGCGGTGGCAAGGCAGTCTCCATATCAGCGAAGCTCATGAACATCTGCACGACTGAGGAAAGCTCGCCGATGTGTGCGCTGATCGGGATCTCCCGGATGGCCGGCTTGTTGGAACCCTGGTTGCCTTCCGTGAAGAACATCTTGTAGGCGTGGATGCCCATGTCCTGACCCGGGACCAGGCGGTCGTTGTCGACCTCCAGCATCGGGCCGGTGACCACCGACGAGTTGTCCAGTACCATACGTGCGGCTTCGCAGATGCCAAGCTGTGAGTCACGCATCACCTGCGGGAGACCATTCCCCAGCAGACTGATATCGTCCTCCTCGTAGATGAACGTGTGGTACATGGTCTCGTTCGTCTCGATTGGCGCGAGCACGGCCTTGATCACCACATTGTCAATCGTCCACACGTTCGCGTGCAGGACCTGGTCCATCTTGTCGGCCGGTACATTTACGCCGGCGGCCTTGAGGTCAGCCGCGTCGACCATACCCCACCACTCGATGAGGACATACTTCCGGCCGTCGAGGTTAGATACGTTGGTCTTGTCCCCGGTCGAGCGAAGCTCCTGCTCCCAGTGCTCTTCCTTGAAGTTACCCGACGGGTGGTTGTTCAGCCAGGTCTTGAGCTGGTCCTTCATGAAGTCCGGTCGGTCCATCAGCTTGCGGACCTGCGCACGGTTCATGATATGGCGCTCGAAGTCCCCGTCCTTCTGGTCCAGAGTCTTGGCGGACAGGTCGGGGTAGTGGTTCCAGATCGGCGTGTTCTCGTAGTACGGCACGCGTTTCTTTATCTCGTGGGCCTCATACGCTCCCTCGGCGTTCTTCCGCCAGGTCCTCGCGCTGACCGTACGTACCAGTGGTCCCTTGAGCACGCCGGCTGAGTACAGCACACCGGAGAACACGACACGACGCACAAGCTGCACGTAGTCAATGTCGGCGAGCTGGTCGTCCATCTCTGTCTCCATCCGGTCCGCTCGCTCTTCCGCCAGCTCCATGATACCCTTCTCAATCTGGGCGTCGGTGAGTTCTCCGTTCTCGGCCTGGGCCTGGAGTGTAGCCAGGACCTGCTGCACGTCTTCGGTTGCGAGATCAGGAACCGGGCCGGGCTGGATCTTCCAGTTCTTCGCCGTGTTCGGGAAGAGCATCTCCATGAGACGCGCTACTGTGTTGATCACCTTGGTCCGTGTGACCTTCGGGTATGCCTTTGACTGGTCGTCTGTCATGCGCGACTTCAGCTCAGGGTCGATAATACCCCGGAACTGGCGCATGTTCTTGAGCCACTGGTTCTCCAGTGCTCGTCTGTCTTTCTTGTAATCCTCGAACTTCGAGAGCATCTGCTGACCGAAGTTGGTCAACTTAGCTTGATCAATCTTGGGAATCACTTCGATTTCCATGCTATCTCCTAGTGTATGCGCGTCGTGAGGACTGTTGCAGGTTTAGCAAGCGGCTACGCTCCTTCTCTGCATCCTCGCTGTTGAATCCCTTTTCGAAGTACATGTCCCCATAATGGTTGGCCTCACAAATGTGGGACGACATGTTCTTCTCGGGGCTGGCCGATTGAATGCCCAGCTTGGTAACCTTATAATGATACCCTCCATTGAGCCCCCTGACAAGATTTTGGCAGCCAGGATCAATGAGATACGCCGGGCCCTTCTCTGTCAGGGTGGTCAGGAATAGGTCCGTAGCCCCCGTCCTACGGATGAAGTTGTTCGAATACGCTGGCTTATACCCCCGGAATCCCTCCTCCCGGAATATATCCTTACACGTCTTCTCGTCCGTCTGGGAGCCAGAACTTCCGGCTGGATCGCCCGTCAGGATCATACGGAACCCCGCGTACTTCGAATTCAGCAGCGGCTTGAGCTTGGTACGTATGCACCGCTGGAGGCCCATCCGCTCTGTGGTAATCTCGTCGAGCGTGAGCACCCGGCCCCAGGAATCCTGCTGCTTGATGGTGATCGCCGGCGTCAGACCATAGTCAGCCGAGATCACAATGGGCAGGTGCTTGTTCGGAATCAGGGGACCCTTCGCCACGTGGACCGAGCGGTCGAACACCGGGTGCACCGGCTTGCCACTCTTCGACGTGCCGTACTCCCCGTGCACGTACATCTTGACGAACTCTTTGTCCTTACCCTGCGCGAGGTTCTCGTAGTACCCCGGCACCAGGTTTTTCCTGTTCTCCGCCTGGTCCGACAGACCGGACGGCTGCTTCCATGCGGACCACCCGCTACCGTTCTTCGCTACCTCCCCCGTCTCTACGTCCAGCCCTTCCATCAGCCGGTACCAGTACGAGTCCTCCTCCGGCGGGTTGGTATCCGCCCAGATCCCCAGCCACGACGGCCAGCCATCGCGCTTGCTCGGGTATCGCCCGATACGACCGTCGAGCGCGTCGACGATCTCCTGTGGAATCTCCCGACACTCGTTCAGCCAGGCGCCGGTCAATTCGAGCGAGAGCAGATTCTTAATGTCCGCCGCATCGTCGAGCGCCCGGAACATCACCTCGCAGTCGAGCCCATCCGCCTTTATGTAGTATGTCTTCCCGGTCTCTTTGTAATACCCAATCGACCCGTTCGGAAACCAGTCGAACCACGTCTTCATGGTGGTATCACGCAGCTGTGGAACTGTGTTACGCACAACCGCGAACCGTGTCTTCCTCACCCCCTGGTCCGAGACCGCCTGCATCAACCCGCGTCGCGGAACCTCGAACACGCACGCCGTCGACTTACCAGATCCGAACGGACCCATGATCACCCGCCGGCGTTCATCCGACTGCATGAACTCCGAGGCGACGGGTGAGGATGTCAGGTCAAGCTGGCCGAGGGCGTCCATTTATCAGGCGACCTCGAATTGCCAGAGCTTGTGCTCCGCGTACTCGAACGTGTATGCAGGTAGCAGGCTATGCCGTTCGCCCTCTTTATACAGGATGAAATCCGGCTCTTTCTGCTGGTCCATGGCCGCCATCGTGCACGCGTCGTAGAACGCCCGCATCTTTTTGCAGCAGACTGGGCTGCCCCATCCATCAGAACCGAGCTTGCCCAGCATTATCCCTACAAGGCTGACCTGGTCTACCAAGAACATTCTATCAATCGCCATTTTCAATAGCCTCCCTCTCTGGCTGTCCAATTACCATGGTTGACGGCGGCTGATCACCCGCGAAGGTTATAGCGAGTGTCAGCGCCGCTCCTCCCGACCCCCCGGCCGAGTCCTTTTTCGGACCAAGCTCTGCAACATTTGCAGTCCACTTGATCATGTCCGCCCTGACAGCCGGTGGCATGTCCGGGTCGGTTGCAATCTGGTAGCTGTGCGTCAACAGGTCTTCAGCCTGGATCTTCGCCTTCAGCTTGAATGTGATTCCGCTCTCCTGTACCTGAGTCTTAAATTCTTTTATGGCCCGGATGAACGGCTCGTTGCCCAACAGCTCCACAGCCTCGTCGGCGCTTATGTTGTACCGGGAAAAGATTTCATCCGCCGAGTCTACACCGAGCGCCAGCTCGTAGGCTACGCGTGGGTCAAAGCCTACCGAGCCAGGGTCCTTAACCTTGTAGCCGCGGGGCAGGCGCTGCAGCTGACGCAGGTCAGAGTAGACAACGCTGGGCGGTGTGACCTCCTCGGGTATCACCGGTCCAGTATCTGGGTCCCCGGCGGGTAGCTCGTGGAGGAGCTTCTTTATATCAGGCATACGGCCAGTATAGGGCATCGATTTCGGGGTGTCAAGTTTTGTACCCTATAGCCTTTTAATAGTACGAAATGAAGGGCCGCCAAAATTTCGGCAGGGCCTGGCTTGCGTTTTCGTATCGTGGTGCAACTGTCAGGCTGCGTGGCTGTGGGGGGCAAAGGGACCCTAACTCGTCAACCGCGGCGACTTACGGAAACCTTAAAATCTTATAGGGTGTCTGAAAACAGCCTGGCTATGTACGTAATTGGGGTACTGAGCGGGCCGTGTTCTGTGCGCGTTCCCCCCAATGCCCCACAGCCGCACAGGAAAAGGATGCTTAGTTCGAAATCGCGACGCGTCGAGGCGGCGTTTAAACGGAGGGGGGAGGGGGTGCCGCGCCGCGACGCAGCCGCACCGGCCGACGGCCGTGCTGCCCGGCGGTGATGCCGTAGTGCTGGGCGGGTGGACACCGGGCGGCGCTGCTAAGTCATTGAGTAGCCATATAGTTTTTCGGCGGACCTGTGTGGCTGTGGTGCTGTGGCGCTGTGCCAGTGCACGTAAGTCATTGAGTAGCCATATATTTTTTCCAGCTGTGGGGCGGTGTCCACGGGATGTCCACGAGACTTTACCAATGGAATCAACGGGTTAAGCCAGATGGCCGTCCATGGTGTCCGTTTATATATATTTCTTTCTTTAAGAAAAATATATATATAACAGTAAGTTACGTATGGTCACGTCTACACTGTCTGTGATGTCCATGGGCAAATCCTATCTTTGGGCACCTGTAAATTTTTTCGATTGTGCTGCTTTTTGGCGCCTCACAGCTCCACATTTTCGAATTTCCTCCCGCTCGCTCAAAAATAGCCCGGCCACCGTGGACATCACTTTTAAGTCGTTGATTACAAAGCCGTATCGACGTCCACGGTCCCAAAAAGGCCATGGACACCACCGGGCATCTCGTGGACACCGCTCCGGGGCACCAGCCCGGCGTTTAAACAGCGGGGCGAGCAAAACTATATGGCTACCCAATGACTTACGTGCATTCTCGCCCCGATGTGCGATTTTTTCGCTGTGTCGCTGTTTAAACTGTTGACAGCCCCCCGGAGCGTGTGCTACTGTCCGCCCCGCAGTACACATCAACCACACAGGAGCAACAAAATGACCAAGCGAACCAACGCAACCAAGCAGATCCACTCCACCCGTGAGGACTGGCTCATGGCAGCCGTCGCCATCATGCGGCCCAAGTTCAAAGCCATCGACGCAGAGCTGCCCGAGAAAATCCGGGCGAGCGTTTCGTTCCCTTATGGCACGCGGCCGACGTCCAGCCGAGGTGGAGTGATCGGCCAGCATTTCCCGGTCGGGATGTCCAAGGACGCCACACATGAGGTGATCGTCCACCCGAAACTGGACGACCCATGCAAGGTGCTGGGCACGTTGATCCATGAGTTGTGCCACGCAGCGGCACCGGCAGGCTGCGGCCATGGCCGGGAGTTCAAAGAGATCGGCGAGGCCATCGGGCTGGAAGGCAAGCCGACGTCCATGGGTGATGGGCCGGAGTTCAACGAGAAGGTGGCGAAGCCGATCATCGCAGAGATAGGCCGGTACCCACATGCTGCGCTGATCGCCAGCCAGAAGAAGCAGACCACCCGGCTGATCAAGTGCGAGTGCCAGAGCTGCGGATACATTGCACGGGTGAGCAGCAAGTGGCTGGACACCATTGGCGCCCCGCTCTGCCCGAATCCGGACTGTGCCGACGGGTACGATGAGGACAGCGGCCGGGGCGAGCAGCCGGAGATGGCCATCATCTGGTAATAGGTCGAAACCTCCGGGCTCCGGCCCGGTAGGTCTGGCGGTAGGGCCGCCACTGATGAGACCATCAGCCACTGTTTAAACGTCCATAGGAGGACAGCATGACCAACAGCAACACAGCACCACAGCAGGATCCGTTCGCGGACTTCGATGACGACCTCGCCGAGGTCTACCGCACCGGGGGCAAGACCACGCCCCGGGAGAAGACCTTCCGGGAGAAGTGCCCCAAGTGCAGAGGCACCGGGGTGTGGACCTCATACACCGGGTTCTCCAGAGGCGAGTGCTTCAGCTGCAAGGGCAAAGGCTTCCATGAGTTCGCCACCAGCCCAGAGCAGCGCCAGAAGGCCCGGCGCCGGTCGCAGGAGAGCAAGGCGAAGAAGGCCGCGCTCAAGGCGGCGCTGGGCCGGGAGTGGCTCGAGGCGAACCCGGACCACGCGAAGTGGATCACCGACGCCACCCGGCGAGGGTTTGGATTCGCGAGCAGTATGCTGGACGCCATCATGACCTACGGTCAGCCGACTGAGGGCCAGCTGGCCGCCATCGAGAAGTGCATGGCCCGCGACGCAGAGCGACAGGCCGAGCGCGAGGCCCAGCAGCGTTTAAACGCAGAGCGGGCGGCGCCGGTGGCCAACACGGCCATACTGGACGCGATGCTCCGGGCCCGGGAGGAGGGCAAGAAGTGGGTCAAGCTGCAGTACAGCGGCCTGTTGTTTAAACTGGGGGCAGCCGGGGGCAGGAACGCGGAGGCCATCTGGGTCACGGACACCGACGGCGAGTTCCTCGGTGGCGTCAAGGACGGCCAGTTCACCCCGCGCCGGGAGTGCAGTGACGACCAGCGCCAGCAGGTGCTGACCATCCTCGAGGATCCGGCGAAGGCCGCCCGGGTATACGGACTGCAGACGGGGCGCTGCTCATGCTGCGGCCGGGAGCTGACCAACAAGGCGAGCATCGCCGCCGGGATCGGTCCGATATGCGCGGAGCGATTCGGATTCTAGGTGTTGACAGGGGGCGCGACGGTATGGTACTGTCCGCCCCGCAGTACCCATTCACAGCCACACAGGAGAACAGCATGACCAAGCAAACGAAGACGACCAACCGCTACAACGTGACCCGCGACGAACGCTGGGCGAAGCTCAAGTGGGCCGTAGTCGACAGCACCACCGGCGAGGACATCGAGGTCGGTTTCCATCGCAAGGCAGAGGCCCAGAGCTGCGCCGATGAGCTGAACGAGCGCCACCGCTACGATGAGGACCAGCGCAAGTGGGAGGCCGAGGAGGAGATCCGGGAGATGCGCTGGTACGCCACCGGCGGCCCGGACCGCATGACCAAGGAACACCGCCAGCTGGCCAATGCGTCCATCGAGGAGCTGGAGGCCGCCGGGTGGAAGGTGATCGAGCGGACCTTCGAACGTGAGCCCTTCGAAGACGTGGCCCTGACGACGATCATCATTCGCCCGGAGAACGACTTCCGGGATGTCCGGGTGCTGCGCTGGAACGCGTTCAACAAGTTCTGGATGATCGGGCACAAGTCTGGCGGCTGGGGTGGCCTGCGCCGCGCTGACCTGAACCTCAAGGACTAAGCGGGTCGACTGGCTGGGCCTTCTCACGAGGGCTCAGCCGGGGCTGACCTGCCCACTGTTTAAACAACGTCCACAGGAGGACACCATGAGCAAGATCACAGCAGTAATCAACGAAGACCGCGTCACCCGCTACGAGCAGGCGCACCCGATTGAGATCCGGGTGGCATTCACCACCAGCATCCAGCGGTTCGCGATGGACATCCAGTCGGCCCGGGAGCTGCGGGATTCGCTGGACGCCATCATCACCGAGTATGAGCAGCGGTACACCACCGTTTAAACAACCACCACAGGAGAACAGCATGACCATCAAAGCAAAGATCCGCGCCACCGTCGACTTCACCTTCACCGTGCGTGACGCCACCGGCGCCGACGCGGAGGACCGGGCCTACGAGATCCTCGACCCGGAGGGTGAACACATGGGCTGGGCCGACACCTTGAGCGATGCGGCCACGTACATCGCCGACGTGCTGCACGAGCGGGCGAGCCCATCGTCGGTCGACGTGGAGGTCTACAGCGTAGCCGAGACCACGGCCGAGCAGGATGAGCAGCGATAGCCCTGTTTAAACGCCAGGGTTGACACACTGCCGGGCGGCGTGATACTGTCCGCCCCGCAGTACCCATTCAACAGCAACACAGAGGAGCAACACAATGAACCACGATATCCGCGAAGTAGCACGCCAGTACATGCACGAGCATCACCCGCACGTTCGCGTCACGGTCCCGACGTTTGGGGGCATCGCATTCGTGAGTAAGGTCACCGACGCCATGATCGTCAGGGGCGAGGAATTCATGGCCACCATGGATGAGACGACGTGGCACCTGATCGGCGAGAAGCTGGCCAGCACACCGGCAGAGGAAAACGAAGCCATCGACCGGGGCGACCAGCGTCTCTGGGAGATCCGGGAGGACCTCGAAGACGCCGTACGCGACATCGACTGGCAGCGGATCCGCGAGCTGGCCGATGAAGGCAGGCACGTCGAGAACAAGGTGAACGAGATCCGCTGGGTCCAGCGCCGCGTCGTCGCCATTGCAATGCGGAAAGCACGCGAGGCCGCAAAGGACTGAGCGGGCCGACTGGCTGGGCCTTCCAACGAGGGCTCAGCCGGGGCTGACCTGCCCACTGTTTAAACACATAGGAGAACACCATGAGTTTCATTCGCAACGTAGTCGAGCATCACATCAACAACCAAGGCGGCACGTGGTCGCTGTCCACGCAGCGCGAGCTGGGCGGGCTGGTCGACCGGAACCCGAGCAGGCCCGAGCTGTACGCCGTCTCATGCAACAAGGACACCGAGGTGGCAGTCGACGGCCCGGTGCTCACGGTGCTGGACATCTCGACGTTCATCATTGACAATCAATTCCAGCTGGCGCTGCCCGGCATGTATCTGGGCACGTGGTACGACAGCACCACAGACACGAGCTACATCGACGTCACGCAGGTGCTGAGCCAGCGCGACCACGCGATCAAGGTCGCGACACAGGCGAACCAGCTCGCGATCTGGGAGCTGACCAAGGGCTACGAGATCCGCGTTTAAACAAAGGGGAAATGACATGAGAATTACGACCAACGAAACAGCATGGAAAGTCTGGGGCCTCGGCCCCGCCGGGCGCCGCATCGCCATGGCGCACCCGGAGCTGGAGGCCTGCGTGCAGTGGTGCAAATTAAATGGTGTCACGCGGTGGCAGTCCAAGGGCCTGCCGCCCGAGTATGTGGGATACAACGAAGCCGACCAGCCAGTGGTGGTTATCACCCGGCCGGAACCTAACGA
>Ga0181553_10006144_pt1 | contig 9970 bp, 12 predicted proteins | sample 011ome_17_FD_133753 | JGI IMG/M metagenome (GOLD analysis project Ga0181553, IMG submission 133753) | Coastal salt marsh microbial communities from the Groves Creek Marsh, Skidaway Island, Georgia - 011502XT metaG (megahit assembly) | ecosystem: Environmental > Aquatic > Marine > Intertidal zone...
AATTCAGATTTTTTAACAGGTAAAACAACTGAGGACTTTGAAAAAGCAATCTGTGACTATACAGGCGCTGAAGATTGTGCAGCTACAAGTTCAGGTTCAGACTCTCTTATTTGTGCTTTGAAAGCTCTTAATATAGGTCCAGGTCATCAAGTATTAACTGTGGGTCACACATTTTTAGCAACTACTGAAGCTATTATAAATGTGGGTGCAACACCTGTGTTTATTGACATTGATAAATTTTATCATTTTGACATTTCAAAAATGCAATTAACAGATACATTAAAAGCTATTTTATTTGTTGATCTATATGGACAAACACCAGATATTGACAAGATTTTAGACTTTGCAAAAAAATTTAATTTAAAAGTTATTGAAGATGCAGCTCAAAGTTTTGGTTCAGAATATAAAGGTAAAAAAGTTGGTTCACTTGTAGATTTAACCTGTTTTAGTTTTAATCCTTTAAAAAATTTATCAGCGATGGGTGATGCAGGTGCAGTTACAGGTAAAAAAGAATATATAAGTAAAATAAAAGCTATCAGAAATCATGGACGAGATAATACAGATGTCATAAAAAAAGGTTATAATTTTAGAATAGATAATCTACAAGCATCAATACTTAAAATAAAATTAAAAAAAGTTGATGAATGGATTGATAAAAAACGAATTATATGTAAAAAGTATACCAAAGAACTGAAAAACATTGTAAAATGTCCAGAAGAAACAGAATTTAGTAAACACACTTATTATGTTTATGCAATAGAAACACCAAAAGGAACAAGAAGTGATCTTATAAAATATTTAAAAGATAATGGCATTGAAACAAAAATTCATTATAACAACTCTACTCACAAACTTAGTTATATAAAACAAGATTACAATTTACCTCATACTGAACATATAAGTAATAACATATTAAGTTTACCATGTTACCATGATTTACCTGAACATTGGCAAAATCACATTATAAAATGTATAAAGGATTTTTATTTGAATGAATGACACTTATTTTTTTAGCAGAAAAAGTATAAACATTGATATTACACACAGATGTCCTTTAGAATGTAAAAGATGTCAAAGATATTTGTCTTTTACACGTTATGGTCTAAAAGTTCCTGGAGAAGATATTTCATTAAAAAATTTTGAAAAAATACTTAATCATTTTGAACACATAAATTTTTGTGGGCAAGTTTCAGATCCAGTTCATCACCCAAAATTTGTAGAGATTTTGAAAAGAACATTTGATACAAAAAGGACAGTAAGTGTACATCACGCATCAGCAGCCAAACCTTTAGATTGGTACCCAAAAGCATTTAAAGCAAATCCCAATGCACATTGGTGGTTTGGCCTTGACGGATTGCCAGAAGATAGTTGTAAGTATAGAACAAACCAAGATGGTTGGAAATTATTTAAAATAATGAAAAATAGTCTAAATTATTTAAAAAGAACACCCACTTGGCAATATATTGTTTTTAGTTACAACGAACATTCAATTGAGTCAGCAAAAAAATTAGCAGATAGTATTGGTGTTAATTTTTTACTTTTAAATTCATCCAGATGGATTGGTAAAAATGATCCGTTAAAACCAAGCAAAGAACACTCATTAAATTTATATGACTAAAAAAATAAAATTAGACCCTAAATGTTTTGATAGAAGACAAGAAGCCTTTGGTTATACAAATAGAGGTGAACTATTACCTTGTTGTTGGGCAGATACAAGTGTCAATAGAGTTGATGAAGATTATAATAAATTACTGTCAGTAAGTAAAATTGATGAGCATGAAAACATAAATGAAATTACTTTGAAACCTGAATGGATAAATTTTTATAAAAATTTAAAAAACAATAAAGGTTTTCCTGCATGTTTTACTGTTTGCAAAAAAAGAAAATCACCTCAACATAAACGAGAAACTTGGTATGTAAAAGGTCAAAAAACACACACAAAGGAATCATAATGAGAGTTATTATTGCATACACAAGTAAACCATGTGATGGACTGCTTTATTACAGCTATGAACATTGTTGTTTCTTAAACAGTATCGGCATCGATTCACACATGGTTATATTGACACAACCAAAATCTAAAATATCTGAATATGAAAATGCCCTTAAATCAAAATATAAAGTATATAAAAATGTTACTATAAATGATTACGATCCTAAAACAAATGATATGACACTTATTATGGGAAGAAGTTTATTAACTTTAGCGTTAGAATTTACTAACAAAGGATATGATGATGATAAAGCTTTTATAGCACGTTTATTATTTACTAATAAATTAATAGCTGTATATTCAGAAAATCATCCTAAAAAATATCCTTTAGCATTAAAACATTTTAAACCCAAATTTGTATATAACTTATGTGATTATGATGTTTACCCTAATGGTACAGGACAACATTTTAAAAAAATAATAAACTTTAGTGTATATAAACCATTTAAAGACAACATTAAGTTTAAATATCTTTTTAATGGTGTTAATGAAAAATATTATAAAACATTTTTAGAAAATATGAAATTAAAGTCGCCAAAAAATCTCACCTTTAACAACAATACTGTAACTGAAATACCATACTACAATGGTAATAATGTTGAAAGAATTTCAACTGAGTCAATAGAAGGTTTTAATTCACATGGTATACTAGTTTTAAGAGATGAATTAAATAAAAAAGGTCAAAAATTTAAAGATGACAGATACAACAACGTTATTATACCTGTTGATAATATATTAGGTATGTTTGATACATATGTTTATAATAAAGAAGGATTTGATCCTGCTCCAAGATTAATGATGGAGTGTAAATATTTTAAGAAAAAATTTATATTTTTAAGAGATGAAAAACAAATTGATGGTGGCAGTGCCTATATGCAAAGAGATCCATTTTGTTTAACTAGTAGTGAAAATAAATCAAATACAGACACATTATTAAAGGCAATAGAAGATGTACACAATGAAAAAGAAAATACAAAAACCTCTGATTTAGAAAAATTTATATGAGAAAGATACTAATTGCAAGTGGTGATAGTTGGACTAATCCTAAATTTAAATCTGATTTCCATGAGGAATTAGATTGCAGTTGGCCAAAATGGCCTAGTTTACTTTCTAATAAATTAAATATGGAATGTATTAACTTGGGAAGGTCTGGTGCTGGAAATGAATATATTTACACATCATTAGTTGATGAAATTATAAAACATGATCCTAATAAAATAGGTTATGTTATGGCAGGATGGTCTAGAGCAATAAGGAGAGATTTTTCTATTAATCATAATTACAGCAATCTGAGAATGGATACACATGGTGATATGTACTATCATGTAAAAAAAAGTTTAAATTATTTTTACAGTTTACAACAACTATGTAACAACTTAAACATTAAACTCATACAATTTTGTGCTATAAACTTGTTTGCTGGTAATTTTCCAGATGATGACTTTAAACATTATAGTAATACCAGTGATGATGATGTTTTAAAATATTTCATAAATACTGATTACTATAAAAAAATTGATGATAAGTTATTCTTTGGTTGGCCTATTTCAAAAAAATTAGGGGGATACAATATGAGTGACATAGTAAAAAGTAATGTTATATCCAAACTAGACAGACATCCTAATAAACATGGACAAGTTATAATTGCAGAAAAAATATATGAAAATTTATAGTACAGTCTTAAATTTACACGATCATAATACATATGATGGTTCTTTTCATAATCAATTAGAGAGGTATACTCGTTTTAAACATAATGTACCATGGCATTTTGATGCATATGAGCATCATAGTGAGGGTGATAAAATGAATATAAACGATTATAGATTAAATGTTGACTTTTACAATAATTTTTTTTATAAAAGAAAAAATAGTGTATTGGCATTTACATTCACAAAAGGAGGAATAAGAGGTCTTTTAGATGATAACTATTTAAAAAAATATTCCAATAGCTTAAAATACAATTCATCTTTAGATACTATTTTCTTAAAAGATAAAAATAAAATACTTCATTTTAAACCTAAAAATTTATGGGATTATTTTTATAATAACGATTTGTATTATATAGATCATCACCAATCACATGCCACTTATGCCTATTTAAATTCTGATTTTAAAGAGTCAGATATTTTAGCAATAGATGGTATAGGTTGGAATTTCAGATGTATATTTGTTGAAAAAAATGGCAAAATAATTGATCTTTCAAAAGAACTTCCATTAGGTTGGATATGGAATCAAATGTCAAAATTAACGGGTTTTGGCTCTTTAGGTGCAAGTAAATTAATGGGGCTTGTAGGTTATGGAAAATATGATGAATATTATTACAACGTATTTAACATGTTAATTGATGATGAACGTAGGGAAGATGGTAATAAAGATCATGTAAAAATATTAAACTACTATAATCATAATGTATCAAACTTGGCATACACATTGCAAAAATTTACGTTAGATAAAATAAAAGAATATGTTTACCCATTGAAATCTTGCAATAACTTATGTGTTGCAGGTGGTGTTGCTTATAATGGATATATGAACGAAGAATTTACAAAACAGTATAAAAATGTATTTGTACCACCTGCTGTAGGTGATGAAGGACAAGCTATAGGTGTTTATCAACACGCTGACTACATGTTAAATAAAAATATACATAAATCTAAAACCTTTGCTGGTAGAGAATATGAGTTCAAAGGTGATGAAAAAGTTGATTACAAAGAAGTTGCACAGGCCATTGCTGATGGTAAAATAGTTGGTTGGTTTCAAGGAAAATCTGAAAGTGGTAATCGTGCATTAGGCAATAGAAGTATATTGGCCGATCCTCGAAATCCTGACATCAAAGATATTATTAATCATACTATAAAGATGAGAGAAGACTTTAGACCATTTGCACCTGCTGTATTAGAAGAACACTACAAAGAATATTTTGATACAAAATTACCTAGTCCTTATATGAGTAGAATATGTAAAGTCAAATCAGATAAAGTGCCTGGCATTACACACGTTGATGGCACAGCCAGAATACAAACAGTTAATAAAAAATTTAATGAAAAGTTTTACAATATAATAAATGAATTTTATAAGATAACAGGTATACCTATGTTGTTAAATACTAGTTTTAATTGTCAGGAACCAATTGTTGAAACACCTGAAGAGGCACTTAAAACATTTAATAAAACAGCCTTAGATTTATTAGTAATAAATAATTTTATAGTAAGAAAATGAATATAGTATGTATAAAATATGGTAAAAAATTTTCATATAAACATGTAAATCGTTTATATAAAATGGTTAAAAAAAACTTTAAAAAAGATTTTAATTTTTACTGTCACACAGAAAACCCATACGGAATAAACAAAAATATTAAAATAGTTGATTTGCCTAATGAATGGGAAGAATATAAAAATGAAAAATATCCATATTGGGTAAAACTACATTCTTTTTTTGAAAAACCAACTAAACAAATAAACATATACTTTGATTTAGATATAGTTATACAAAATGATGTAACACATCTAACAAACTATTGTGTAGAAAATAAAATATGTTTTGTAAAGGCTTATTGGAAACCACACTTTCATTTAAAAAAACCAATTGCACCAGACTATGATATGGATTTAAATGCATCTGTGATGATATGGAAAGGAGATTGTACATGGGCTTGGAAAAAATTCAAAGATAACTTAGATTATTATGCCTTAATTTATAATGGAACAGATCCATATCTTTATGTTCACCATTTTGATAAACTTAACTGGTTACCAGAAGGTGAGGTATATTCTCGTTTATATGGAATTGATAAAAATAATTATTATAATCCTAAAAATGGAGACGCAAAGAAATTTTATTACAAAGATAATTATAACATATGTATATTTAATGGTTGGAAAAGAAAAAAGAAAAACAATGGCAAATATATGTTAGATAATAATGCATACGAAGGGTTTGAAAAATACTGGAATGATTAATTTAGATAACAATACAATACAGTTAGATTTCTTTAAACGTATAATAAAAATTTTACATGATTGTGATTATAATATGTGTAGAGATATTTTAGATTCATATAGTTACACTCAGTTTGAATCAAAAGTAAAAGTAATAGAGATAATATTAAATTCAGGCATATTAAATAAAAAAACAAATGTTACAATTTTCGGTTGTTGGTTTGGCAGTATACTAGCTGCTGCTCTTTCCAATGAAGTAAAATCTATAAATGGTTATGATATGAATGAAGAGGTTATTCGTATTGCAAAAAAATTGTTTATTGATTATAAGAATATTAATTTTCATAAGGTTGACATATTTAAAAAATATAAAACTGAATATTCTGAAAGTAATTTAATAATCAATACTTCATGTGAACATATGCCGTCTATAAAAGAATGGCCATATTGGCACAAAATAAAAAAAAATACATATGTTTTATTTCAATCACACAATTTAAAAGACATAAACGGCCACATTAATTGTGTTCAAACTATGGAAGAATTTATTAATCAAATGCCTAAATTTTTAAAAATAATTCATTCTGAAATCATAGAAGAAAAATTAAGAAACCCTCATGGAGGTAAAAGATTTACATTATTTGGATATAAAAATGAATAGAGTTATATACAGCATTTACATAGATATTCCTAAAGATGAGTTGGATATATTTGATAAAAATATATTAAAAAAAAATGATACTCCTACGAATTATGTAACTAAAGATGCATTTAAAAGTAATTATGCAAAACTTGTAGCGTGTAAACAATGGTATGCCAATGAGTTGAAGGTGCCCTTTATAATGTTTGAATATGACTCTAACTTTATTTTTTATAAAGATAAAATGAAATTACAGTATCCATTTTTAACATCTTACAACATTGTAAATTTTTATAAACTTCATTTACTTTATGAACTATCTAAAAAATATGATGAAATACTTTACTTAGACTTTGATGTTGTACCTATGAAGTCTGATAACTTTTTTGAAACTTGGGACTTATCAAAAGGTATCGCAATACAACATAATACACACAAAGTCAAAGCAATAGAAGAAGTTACTGAATACACACAAACAATTCGTAGTCCAACTTCAAAATATTATAATGCTCAAGCTATGTTAATTGAAAGAAATTTAGATCCAATACATAAAGTTGTTAATACTGGAATTATTGGTATAAACAAAGATCATTTACATAAATTAAAATATTTTGATAATTTTAATAATGATTTAAACGAAATGAGTCGTTTAAAAAATGAAAACTATATGTTTCCAAAAAAAATAACAGATTTTTTTGGTTGGGATAATGAAACACTATTTGCAGTTAAATTGGCAGAAAATGATGTTAATGTTCAATGGTTAGATAATAGGTGGCATTATTTTTTTGATTGGCAATACTTTGTTCCTAAAGAAACTATTTTGTGTCATACGATAAACAAAAGATTTGATATAGTCTGGAGGGCTTATGCAACTAACATATAATAATCAAACAATTAATTTTTTTGATAAGGTTCCTGATAAAATTTTATTATCTTTATCTGGTGGATGTGATTCGGCTTCTATTTTATATTTAATATGTAAGCACTTTCCAAAAATGGAAGTTATACCATTTAATTGTTTAGACATACATCACCCATTTGATACCCAATGTGCAAGGGATGTTTTAAGTTGGATAAAAACAAATTTTCCTAATCAAAAAATAAAAGATTTAGAAACACATGAGTATGATGATTTAGACCCAAACTACGAAGAAGATGCTAAAAAATATATGAAAGATAATCCATTTATGTTTAGACACGTAAGAGGTGTTGTTAAGGTTATGAAAATGAGAGAAATACACGCAAAATTATATAAAAAATATTTTAATACTATGTTAGTATCTGGTCAATCAAAAAATCCATCAATAGAAGATATGAAAAAATATTCAAATAATATCCTTTTAGATAAAAGGGAACATAGGCGTGACAAATTTTCTGTTCAACTAAAATCTACTAGACACTATCAACCATATGCAAATGTTGATAAAAAATTTGTTGCAGATGTATTTAAAAAAAATAACTTAATGAACAGTCTATTTAAATTAACAGGATCATGTGTGGGAAGTTTTAAACAAACAAAAGGTTTTACAGAACCTTGTAAAACTTGTTGGTGGTGCCATGAAAAAAATTGGGCATTTGGTGAGTTTTAATGATTAAAATATGTACAGTTTATTTTGAAGGGTTTTATACACCAGACTACGTTGCTAAATTATATGATAGTTTACATAAACATACGTCTGTTGATTTTGAATTTATATGTATTTCAGATAATAAAAATATAAAGGCTGATACAATTTTACCATACAATCATTATAGTAATGTAAAAAAACATTGGCACAAACTAAAATTTTTTAGTCCTTTATTTGCAAATCAAAATAAAAATGATGATATTATAATAATGGACATAGATCAAGTTATAGTTAAAAATATAGATGAATTGATTAGTTGGCCTGTGAAAGAAAATGAATTAGTCACTTATGGACAATGGTGGGACAACAAATTAGGAATAAATGGTGGATTTTATAAATTTAAATCTGGTTCATTAAAATTTGTTTGGGATGATTTTATAAAATCACCTGAATATTGGCAATTACACTATTACAATAAAGGCGATGTACACAAAAAATGGTATGGTGAACAAAATTATGTAAAATGGAAAATACAAGAGCATAAAGCTAGACTGACTAAAACACCATTAGAATGGTTATGTAAATATTCAGATAACTATAAAGAAAATTTATATTTAAACAACCTTTATATGAATAAATTTAATACAGATTATATGATTATGGGTGATGATATTAATGATAAAATTAAAATAATACATTTTACAGGAGTAGGAAGAAAAATTAATGAGAATTATATGCGCTAAGTGGGGTAAAAAATATACCGATTGGCATGTTAAAAATTTAAAACATATGATTGATACTTACTCTGGTATTAATTATGACAAGTTTGAAGTTTTTACAAAAAACAATTATGGTAACATGTATAATAAACTTGAAATCTTTAATACCTATAAAGATGATGAAAATATCTATTTTGATTTAGATATGGTTATATACAACAAAGTACCTAATTTGATAAGAAAAAACTTTACATTAATGTATGATTGGTGGAAAGATCCTTTAGATTTACTAACAGCTCATACACCATTAAATTCATCCATTGTTTCTTGGACTGGTGATATATCACATATATGGAAAAAATTTAAATCAAATGACAAACATTACTTAAAAATATATCCACATAGTATAGACGAGTTTTACTACAAAGAAATAGAATATGATACCTTTAATAAAATATGTTATTCAATAAAAAATCATCAATATGATACTAATGCTAACAAAAAATTTAGTATATGCACCTTTGGTCAAATGCAACACTTATTTGAGAAAGGTTGGAATGGATGGTGGAGTACTTATTTCACACAATCTAATGCAGATTGAATAGCCTCTAACTTAGTTTTAGATTTTCTCAATGTTTTTTTTGCTTCATCATTTTTAGAGTCTCTTATAGTTGGAATTTCAAAAAGTGCCAACTTTAAAGCAAACAAATGATCTATATTTTCTTGTTCATCAAATAATCCTTTTACAAGATAAGGAAAAAATCGTGTATCTATTTTATTTTCATCAAAAACAAGACCTTCTTTTTTTGCAATAGCAACAAAAGTTTTTTCAAACTCTTGTCGTTCATTTTTAGCTTTTTGATAAGTCAACTCATGTAATTGGTCTAAATTAATAAATTTTGATAATATTTTCCATTGTTCATTATTTTCATCAAATGGTGTTATTTCAGTAAACACACTTTTTTGATCCTCTGATCTTACTACCATTTCTATATTTTCTCTTTCATTATCAATAAAATAAGCAGTAATTAAATTATCTTTTAAATATTCTTCAGTTAACATTTTTGTTCTCCTCTATATAATTATATAAATGTTTTTTAGCATAC
>Ga0181553_10006158_pt1 | contig 9959 bp, 10 predicted proteins | sample 011ome_17_FD_133753 | JGI IMG/M metagenome (GOLD analysis project Ga0181553, IMG submission 133753) | Coastal salt marsh microbial communities from the Groves Creek Marsh, Skidaway Island, Georgia - 011502XT metaG (megahit assembly) | ecosystem: Environmental > Aquatic > Marine > Intertidal zone...
TCTTGATAAGACGGATTATTATTTAAATTTTGTAAAAAAGTTTGATATGGATTTCTATTATTTTGAGGTAAAGAAGAAGATGCTTCTGAATGATTATTTAAATTTCTATGATCATCTTCATTCTCAATTTCATTATTTTCAGTAGTATCATTATTTTCATCATTATTATTATTTCTAACAGTATTATTATCTTCTAAAGCTTCATTATCTTCTATAATATCAATATCTTGATTATTTTCATCTTGATTATTTTCATCTTGATTATTTTCATCTTCATCATTATCACTAAATTCTTCATTGGAAACACCATTATTTTGATTATAATTATTCATTATATTTTGAAATAAAAACATTGGTCCTAGCATACCATTTTCTTGATCGTTTTCTAAAAAGGAGGTACCAGATGCACCAACTTCTGCTTGTAAATTACCTAAATTTGAATTAGGTACTTGATTCTGAGTTTGATTACGTAATTGATCCTGCAATTGTTGGTTGAATTCTTGAAAAATGTTGATAAATTGATTCCTATTATTTTCTACATACTGAGATTGATTATTCATATATTCTATATAATTCGTGCTTTCACGTTCTTGATACCATTTTTGGTACTCGTCTAAATATGTATTATTTTTTATAACATTGCCATGTACATCTCTTTTACGATCAATTAATTCAAATCTTTCTATAGAAAAAGCTTTTATCATATCCATTGTTGATTGAACAGTTAATGAAAATGGAAGTTCATTAGATCCAAGAATGAATGAACATAAACATGTTTGATGATTTTCTTCATCAGTTTCATTCTTTTGTTGAATTTCATGTTCTTTTTTTTTATTTAAAGTAACAATACAATATTCAATATTATAAATAAGTAAATTACAACATTGTAAAAATTTTTCTAATAAATACCCCATAGAATCATCTTCTTTGATTTCTAATTCTTTTTGAAATTTATTATGATAAATAGTAATTAACATTTGTCACTTATAATACTATAATATTTAAATGTGATTTTAAGTATAGTTAAATTAAAGAAAAGATTCCATTTGCCAACAGAATACACATTTGCTATTAAATGGGGAATTAGCACTTTGAGAAGGAACCTCAATAAAATAAGGTTCTATCCCATCTAAACTATATATATTATGTGGATCTGTGCATCCTATATTATCTTTATGTTGACAATTTAATTTTTTCAAATTATTTCCACAATCATCACAGTTTCCCATAGTGTACATATTATTATTAAAACATTTTCCTTTTTTTTCCTGACATTTAACACAATTATGATAATTTTTTCTTTTCATATATAATTTAATACAATTTTCAGCATCACATTTTTGAAAACAATTTTCTCTTTGTATTTTTACATCTTTTAGTCCAACATTAAATGCTTTTTTACCAGCATTTTTTAATATAAACTTATCAAATTTTTTTTGGGATAATACTTTTGTTTCAAATGCTTCTAACTGATTTTTTTTTATTTTATAAAAATAAATACAAATAAGTAATATGAAGAATATGAAAAAATAAAATAAAATCATCATTATTATTATAATAATAAAATAATAAAATAAAAATAAAAAAGGTAAATAAATTATGCCTGAATTATAAAAAAAACATTAAATTAAATTAACATAATATACAATAATTATCTTTTGGATTAATCGGTTCATTTCCATTACAACTAAATCTATCACAACTAAAATTATTGATACAAAATTTACATTTATCTTCAAATTCATCGTAACACATTAATTTCCTTTGACATTCTTTACATTTATGATAATGTGTTTTTTTCGATTCATATTCGCAACATGTTTTTTCTCTGCATAATTGATTACATGTTTTTCCCCCTGGTCTTTTAATTGGATATGATTTTTGATGTTTTGTTTGAATTACACGATATCCCACTAGTTTATTTGTTTGAAAGAAAAGTTGATAAAATAAATAAATAAAAAATAAAATAATTAAGGTGATAATGATAGTCACATCGATATATTTTAAATACATCTTATACTATATATAAATGAAAAAATTTTAATTAAAAATATATTTTAATTAAAAACTTACTTCTTGTATTTTTTATTTTTATGAATGGATTTAAAGAAGAACATTTATATATATGTATACCTTTATTAATCATGTCTGAAACTAAAGATAGAAAACAAGCTGTTTCTGCGTATAAAGAGCTTACTGGAATTTTAACTGCTTTAAAATCAGAGGAAATAACTCTGAATGACGCTATGAATAAAATTCAATTAAAAGAGTCAAGACCCACACGTCCTTATTGTAAAGTGACAGGTAGTGGTGCTCTTGCTCTTTATGGAATTTCCAAGCAACCAATTGTAATGTATGCTGACCAATGGAATAAATTAATTAAAGTAGTAAAAAGTGAATATGTTGATAATTACATTAATTATAATGAATCTCGCTTAAAATTTAAGAAACCAAATTATTCTAAACAATATAATAGTTCTGAATCACGTCCTAAGCAAAATAATTCTACAAAAACAGATTTTATTGACACTAATACTTCTGATGAATTAAAAATTGAAAGTGAAGCAGTATAAATATAGAAGATTATATACAGTATCAAAAAATAATTAAGCTATAATAGCAAGATATAATAGCAAGATATAATAGCAAGATAAAAATAAATAAGATAAAAATTAAAAAATTAAATATCTTTATACATATATATTATTTATAAAGAATGAATTCTTATCATTTTCGAAAGTTAACGAAGAATGATTATGTATCTTATTTAAATTTAATTCAACAATTTCGCCCTACTTATTATACAAAAGAACAATTCGACACATTTCTTTCTTCTTTACAACAAACAGATATTATGATAATGATTCATCAAAATCAAATCATTGCCTCAGGAACTATTTTATATGAAACAAAATTAATTCATAATATTTCTCTTTATGCACATATTGAAGATATTATTGTTGATAATCAATTTCGCAAACATGGTCTTGGAAAACTATTAATTGAATATTTAGTCCAAAGTTGTAAAAATAAAAATTGCTATAAAATTTTACTAGATTGTCAAAAAGAATTAATTCCCTTTTATGAAAAAAATAAATTTCAAAAAAATGGTGTACAAATGGTCATTTATTTATAAATTAATATAATTTCTGTGAATATGTAATAAATGTTTAATATTGGAATAATAAGAAATTTCTTTTTCCAAATTTTGTATTATTTTATCATCTACTTTATGTAATACTGGTTTTTGTATTGATTTTTCAATATTTTTTATAAAATCTTGAATCTCTTTTTCTTTTGTTAGTTCTTTTTTAGTTTTTGTAAAACATTCTTCTGAAAGTTTCATTGATTTATCATTATAATAATTTATTTTTTTAATGCGCTTATTCATACTTTTTATTAAATTTTTTTTTAAATTAATAAAATAACATATTTTATTGCTTAGAACAATGGTATACCCTTCATATTCTGCTTTTTTCAAAAAATAGTAATCTTCCAATATATTATTATCAAATTGTATTTGTTGACAAACATGTTTTTTAAACGCAAAGCTAATTCCACAATGATTTTTTTGAATATATTTATCTTGTTTTAAGGGAACAATGTGCATTTTTTTATCACAAAAACGAAATAAACAAATATCAATCAATGGTTCATTTTTTTCTTCAATTTTTAAATATTGAATATATAAAGGATGTATTACATCATCATCATCTACAAAACCTACCCATTTTGTGTTTTTAAGATGTTGAAAACCAATATTTCTTACATATCCTGCATAATTATGATGTTTTTTTTTTATATTTAATAAACCGACTTTTTTTTCTAATTCAATATATTGAATTCTTTCATCTTGAATTTCTGAATTATTTTTAACACCGTCAAATAAAACAATCGCATTCCAATCTTTACTTTCTAAATTTTGTAATGAAATAAGCGTAGTTTCTAATGAAGAACGTGCTAAGGATGGTATAATAAATGTAATATATACATTATCATTATTCTTTTCATTATTATTCTTTTCATTATTATTATTTTCATTATTATTATTTTCATTATTATTATTTTCATTATTATTATTTTCAATATTTACTTTTTCTTGATGTTGATTTATATTTTTACTTGATTTTTGTTGTAAATAATCATCACTTAGTTTATTTTTAAAATATAAAGCATTGATAACTTTTTTTTTTGATAACCAATGATGCATAATAAAATTATTTAATACATTAACTTTTTGTAAGTGATGTAGTTGAATATAATATTCTAAATCAAAATGTGAAAAAATGTTTTCAAATGAAATATCTATTAAGTCAAAATCTTTTTTAGATAAATTTTTATAAAAAAATCTTTCTTCATCTATTCCATATTGAATATAATGTTCTAATGCTTTTTTATAATTTGAAATGATAAATAAATCTTGGTTAGAATATATATATAATTTCCAATCAAAGTAATCTTTTATATTTTTAAAAATAGATCGTTTTTCTTTAATTCCATAAAATATATAATGAAAAAAACAATCTTGTTTATTTATTATATTTTGTTTTAACAAGTCTTGATTATTATATAAATATCCAATCCAATTAAATGTTTTATATAATTCATATATGTCTTGATATGTTTTTATAATTAACTTCTCATTTTTTCCATATAAATAATAGTGAGCTAATGATTCATCACATGTCAATAATTCCGTAAATCTATGTTTTTGAATAGTAAAATATAAATATTTATCTAATTCTATATTTTCTGTTAAAGATGAAAAATCCTTTATTTTATAATTTCTTTTTTCTTCTTTTCCATGTTCTAAATAATGTATTTCTGCCTTTTTTTTACAACTAATTTTATGTTTCCGAAGATCAGGATTTAATAATAAATATAACTTCCATTCAAAATCAGAATCCATCCATTATTTTAAAAATATAAATTATTTTTAATATTTTTACAAATTCTATAATTTTTTTATGATAGTAGTAATTCGGCTTCTTTTAATTCTTCAGGAGTATTTACACCTTTGATATATTTTTTATATTGTTCATCAATAAGAAAACTTCCTACTTTCACATTATTTTTATTTAATAATTCTACCATATCAGTTAAATAATATTCTTTTTGCTTATTATTGTTTTTTATTTGAGGTATAAATTCTTTTAATATACATGCATCAAATTTATATAATCCTGTATTTACTAATGATATCTGTTTTTCACTTTTATCACAATCTTTTTCTTCAACAATTTTTATTATTTCTTTCTTTTTATTTACAATAATACGTCCATAGCCAAATGGATTTTCTAATTTTGAAATAATGAGTGCATTATTTTCCTTAGTTTGTTGATGAAAATTATCTATGATAGTACTATTAATTAATGGCATATCACCATTAAGTATGATAACTGTTTCCTCATCATGATAACAATCTAATGATACTTTAATGGCATCTCCAGTACCACAAGGATTCAATTGCTGTACAAAATGAAGCAATATCCATTCTTCGGATGTTAAATAAGATTGGATAGATTCCTTGATTTCTTGATCAAATTTACCAGTAATTACTATTATTTTTGAACTTAATAATAAAGATTCTTTTATAATACGTACTACCATTGGTATATCTCCACATGGATGTAGTACTTTGGGTAGTTCAGATTTCATACGTTTTCCTTCGCCAGCAGCCATAATTGTAATTACTAAATTATTCTTTTTATTTTCATCTCTATTTTCATCTCTATTTGTGTTTATATTTGTGTTTATATTTGTATTCATATTATATTCTTAATATGGATATCATTTCTAAAAAATAAACAAATAAATTTTCTATTCTACCGTGACAACTTTTGCTAAATTTTTAGGTTTATCCGGATTATTATCTCTTTGAATGGATAAATGATAAGCAAGTAATTGTAATGGTATTACACTTAATAAAGAAGAAAATGATTTATTATGTTGCACATAAATAGTATTTTCTTTTTGAATAGTTCGATTATTTGTAATATATAGGATTGGACTATTTCGTGATTGAACTTCTTCATAACAATTCATAACTTTGGATTCATATTCCAATTGATTGTTTAATAAAATAACTGGCATATTTTTTCCTAATAAAGCAAAAGGGCCATGCTTTAAAGCACTGGATGAATAAGCTTCACTATGAATATATGATATTTCTTTAATCTTTAAAGCTCCTTCACGAGCAATGCATTCATCACAATTTTTTCCCAATATAAATAGATTTTCAAACTTTGATAATAATACTAAAGGCTTTTCTAATTGTTTTTCTACTGATTTTAGACATTGTTCAAAATCATTACTTAAATTACGTAAATCTTTGATTATATTGGTTCTTAATTGATTATTTATATTTCTTTCTTGGCTAAACCATAATGCACATAAACATAAACATACTACTTGGGTAGTAAAAGCTTTTGTTGAAGCCACGCCCATTTCACGTCCGGCATTACAATAAATGCCAAAATCTACTTCGCGCGCTATTAAAGAATCAACAACATTAATGATACCCATAGTCATTATATTTTTTTGATTCGCAATTTGAATACATCGATGTAAATCTTTTGTTTCTCCGGATTGAGATATGAAAATCATTAATACTTCTCCTTTTTTAGGAATGTCGATTTCTTCAAAATCTGCGCCATCAAATAATTGTATTGTTTCAAAATTCCCTAATTTTTTAAAAAAATGTTTTCCATACATACCTGAAAAATAAGAAGTGCCACAACCAAGTAGAATGATATGTTCTATATTTTTTAATTTATCTTTATTTGCATTTAATCCACCTAATTTTACATGATTATCGTCTAAAATACGTCCTCCAAGATTAATCGAATTTAAAATTTTTCTTGGTTGTTCCATAATTTCTTTTAATGTCCAATGTGCATAAGGAGCCGGAGTTAAATCTTCTTTAATGGATGATAATTTTTTAAATTCATACGAAGATTGATAATTCAAGACAATTTTTGAATCTTTACATTCAATTTCACAAATATCATCATTTTGAAGTGTAATATAGGAGTTAACATGTTCACAAAAACCACTTTGTTCAGATGTCACTATACAATAATTTTGATGATAACCAACAAGCAAAGGACTACCATTACGAACACAATATAATTTATTAGGAATATGTTGATAAATAATAACTAATCCATAAGTACCTTGTAAATCATAAATTGTTTGTTTTATTACATGACTAATAGGTACTTTTTCTTTTTCTTTTAATTCCAGCTTTTTCATAAATAGGCGTTGATTATATTCCAGTAAATTAGCAATCACTTCTGTGTCGGTGTATGTAAAAAATTGAAATCCTTCAGAAATCAGTTTATCTTTAATTTGTTGATAATTTTCTATAATACCATTATGAACAATAATAAAATCTTTATTATTGGAACAATGAGGATGGGCATTATGATCCGTTTTAGAACCATGTGTTGCCCATCGATTATGTCCTACTCCAATTGTATATTTTTCTTGGTTTTTTTTCAAATTATTTATTAATTTTATCAATGCGTCTTCCTTTTCAGTTGAAGCATATTTTTCTAATAAAAAATTTTGATTTGTATCATTCATAGCACATAAACCAGCTGAGTCATAACCACGATTCTGAAGTTGTTCTAATCCTTGTAAAATAAAAGATAATGTATTTATATCATTGCTATAATTTAGGATTCCAAATATACCACACATATATAGTTTAATAATATATATATGTATAAAAAAATAAATAAAAAAACATATAAAAATAGCATTATATTTTCAAATTTTATGATTAATTATCTATTTTATTTAAATATGATTCAATAATTTCATAAGTTTCATCAACTTGATTAATTTTATGACCAATTACTTTAGGATGATGTAATAAATAATAATCATTTCCATTTTCTTCAAATTTATCGCCAAAATAATGAATTTCTTCAAATTTTCCTTTAAATAAATCTATGACTTGAACTTTATCATATTCTTTTGGATAAATTGCAATTCCAACATGTCCACCTTCACATACTTTTATTTGTTCTTGAATTTTTAATTCTTTCATTTTCTCTATACATTTGAATAGTAGTTCTTGTCGAATCTTTCTTTCTTTATCTAATTTCATAAAATCACTTCTCTCTTGATCATTTGCATTCATGCCAATTAAAGATACATATACTAGACCATTTCGTAAATCAATGAAATGTCCAGTAAGAGTATAGGAAACTTGACTTAAATAGCACAAACATACTTTAATAAGTTGATTAATTTGTTCATAAAATTTATGTTTTCGAATATCTTTAATATATATATTTTCTAAATATAATCCATCATCAGATATATTTTTATAATATACACATCCACATTCTGTTAAATAATGATGAAAATAAATATGATCTCCAAATTGATCTAAATTTTTATTTAACATACCTCCACCGACAATACCGATCTCATATTTTTCTTTTAATTTATTTAATAATAAACCATGATCTGATGAAATTTTTTTAGATGATTCCACTAATGTGCCATCAATATCAAATAAAAATAATTTTTTTCTACAATTATTCATTCTTTCTTTATTATTTTCATCTTTCTTTTCATCTTTTTTTTCATCTTTATTTTCATTATCATTGTTTGAATTCATTCTATGATTTAAATTCATAGAAAAAATTTATAGAAAAAACAAAATTAAATATACTTATCTATTTTTAAATATTTACGATAATTCTTATTATTTATATATATATATTTATGATCATCATATAGAAACAAAGGTAGATCTATCATCATAAGTATCCATGAAGCAGGAATTGTATGATTTCCATATTTTTCTATTTTTTCATTTAACGCATGATATTTTGTAATTGAAAGTGTATTATTTTCTAACTTAATAAAATTTCCTCGAAAATATAAAGAACTTTTTGTTGGATTTTTTGAAGGATTTCTAATAAATAAATATCTTTTTCCAGATATTATTTGAGGAGGAAGTATCATATTTTATAAAAATAATGAAACATAAAGGAAATTATTATCTATAAGAAATTTTAAAATTTTGTTTTTAAAATTATTATTATTTTTTTCTTTAATATATTTAAAATATAATTTTCTATTAATTATATATTAATTAATATATAATTTTTCCAAATTTTTTTTGTTAGTATAAAGTATAAAATAATGACCTCGAAAATGATGCATTCAGAAATGATGGGTGAAGAAATGAAAGGTGGTAAAAAAAACATCAAAGAAGAAAGACACTTCCGTGTTTGCGAATTAGATGGTAAAAAAGTATCTATTGGTGGTAGCACTTTAAAACATGGCCAATCCCCCTTAAACGCAGCAATGAAACTTTTATCTTCCATTGCTCATGAAAAAGGATTAGAAAAAATGAATAAATTGAAATTAGGAAAAGTCACCTTTAAAATTCAAGAATATACACAAGGTTCTAAAAAGAAAGTTTATGGACCTTACAGAGGACATTTCCACGAATATACTGCTGCTGAAAGAAAAAAGGCAATGACCGCTAAAGGAAAACAAGGTTTTAAAATGAGACCCGTTGTTAAACTTGTCAAAAAAAATAATAAAAAAAATAATGAAAAATAAATAAATTTGAAAATGATAAGAAAATTATGATTCAGATTTTATAAAAATTTATTTTATAATAAATTTTTAATTACATTTACTTTTGTAAATAATACCAACTAAATACCTTAATTTATTCAATTACAGCACGCCCTTTATTATCATTCCAGTCTTTTTCAGCACGATCTACTTCTTCATTACGATTGACTGTGTTCTCAATAATGTAAGACTTCATACCTATTTGTTTCATTTCATGCTTTACATTATTCGTATCTTTTGGGAAACATGTTCCACCGTATCCCCTGTGTCCATCATGTCCTGGTACAAAACTATGGCTAGCACCAATACGTTTATCTAATATTGCTAATTTACGAACATTTTCATAATCA
>Ga0181553_10006161_pt1 | contig 9957 bp, 8 predicted proteins | sample 011ome_17_FD_133753 | JGI IMG/M metagenome (GOLD analysis project Ga0181553, IMG submission 133753) | Coastal salt marsh microbial communities from the Groves Creek Marsh, Skidaway Island, Georgia - 011502XT metaG (megahit assembly) | ecosystem: Environmental > Aquatic > Marine > Intertidal zone...
CCGACCCTGTTTGGTGAAAAAATCGTGATGCGTATTCTGGATCCAACCAGTGCACAAATGGGGATCGATATCCTCGGTTATGAGCCTGAACAGAAACAACTATATCTGGATGCGCTATCCAAACCCCAGGGCATGATCCTGGTAACTGGCCCGACAGGTTCTGGTAAGACAGTCTCGTTGTATACCGGTGTTAACATCCTCAACAAGGCCGATGTCAACATCTCTACCGCTGAAGATCCGGTGGAAATTAACCTCTCAGGTATTAATCAGGTCAATGTCAATCCCAAACAAGGACTAACATTTGCCTCAGCACTTCGTGCATTCTTACGTCAAGACCCTGACATTGTTCTAGTAGGTGAGATTCGTGACTTGGAAACCGCTGAAATTGCAATCAAGGCGGCACAAACTGGTCACTTGGTACTATCAACCCTACACACCAACAGTGCCCCTGAAACACTCACCCGTCTGGCGAATATGGGTGTTCCGGCATTTAATATTGCGACTTCGGTGCATCTCATTATTGCACAGCGCTTGGCAAGACGTCTTTGCAATAACTGCAAAAAAGAATCCGATATACCAGAAGAGGCGCTAATTGAGGCAGGGTTCTCAAAAGATGAAGTAAAAGGGCTTAAAATATACGAACCTGTTGGCTGTGATAGTTGTACTCACGGCTATAAAGGCCGGGTAGGTATTTATGAGGTCATGCCTGTATCTAAGGAAACAGGTAGAATTATTATGCGTGGTGGTAATGCCATAGAAATCGCAGATCAGGCGAGAGCTGAAGGTATAAACAATATTCGTAAATCCGGACTGCAAAAGGTCAGAGATGGTCTAACCAGTCTGGCGGAGATTAACCGAGTAACACAGGATTAGTGCTATGGCGCTACAAGCAGCGAAAAAACCGGTAGTTAAGGATAAAACGGCAACCTTCATTTGGGAGGGAACCGATAGAAAGGGCCAGAAGATCACCGGAGAAATACTCTCTGCAAATCAGGCTATGGCAAAAGCCAATCTCCGTAAGCAAGGTATTACGCCCTTTAAGATAAAGAAAAAACAGAAAGAGTTATTTGCCAAGCGTGCTGAACCAATCACAACTGCCGATATTGCCTCTTTCAGTCGCATGATTGCCACCATGATGCAAGCGGGTATTCCACTTGTACAATCCTTCGAAATCATTGGCCGCGGACATGAGAAAAAGTCTGTTCAAGAATTATTACTCAGTATCAAGACGAGTATCGAATCTGGAACCACTTTCGCCGAATCGCTGAGGAAATATCCACGCCATTTCGATGATCTCTTTTGTGATTTAGTGGATGCTGGTGAGCAAGCCGGTGCACTCGAATCCATGTTGGATCGAATTGCCACCTATAAAGAAAAATCTGAATCACTCAAGAAAAAGATCAAAAAAGCCTTAACCTATCCCATTGCGGTTGTGGTCATTGCGGTCATAGTAACGGCCATCCTATTAATATTCGTGGTCCCGACCTTTAAAGAAGTATTTGGTAATTTTGGTGCTGATCTCCCCGCCTTTACCCTGTTAGTGATTGGCATGTCGGAATGGATGCAGGCCAACTGGTGGATAGCGCTTGGAATTATAATGGCTATTTCTTTTGGATTGAGAGAGACGCTGATCCGCTCAGAGAAAGCACGCAACTTCAGAGACCGGTTAATGCTCAAAATACCAGCGATTGGCCCAATCCTCTATGAAGCGGCTGTGGCACGTTTCTCTCGAACACTAGCAACCACCTTCGCGGCTGGTGTGCCTCTCGTAGACGCCCTGGAATCGGCCGCTGGTGCCTCGGGTAATATCGTGTTCCGCGAAGCAATCATGAAAATAAGAGAGGATGTCTCGACCGGTATGGCCATGAACATGTCCATGCAAAACTCCGGTATCTTCCCGAATATGGTCACTCAAATGGTCGGTATTGGTGAGGAGTCTGGCTCACTGGATAGCATGCTCAGTAACGTCGCCGATATCTACGAGGAGAACGTTGACAATGCGGTTGATGGTCTTAGTGCATTATTAGAGCCCATGATCATGGCTGTACTGGGTGTACTCATTGGTGGTCTGATCATTGCCATGTATCTGCCAATTTTCATGATGGGTGCAGTTGTCGGTTAAATCGTGAACATAATAGAGTATCTTGCGAATAACCCCGTTGCGTTTTCAATCAGCATTGGGGTTTTTGGTTTATTCATAGGTAGTTTCCTGAATGTCGTCATCCATCGATTGCCGATCATGCTCGATAATGAGTGGAAACAAGCCTCCAGAGATATGCTTGGTCTAACTGATGAATCAGAAGAGCAGCAAAAACCACCCTACAACCTTATAGTTCCTCGCTCAGCCTGTCCGAAGTGTGGACATCAGATTACCTGGTATGAAAACATTCCGGTGCTAAGTTATCTCCTGCTCGGCGGAAAATGTGCCAACTGTAAAACCAAGATATCTAGCCGTTATCCACTGGTTGAGTTAGCCACTGGACTATTATTTTTCATCTGCGCCAATGCGTTTGGTTATTCAATTCTGACCTTCTGGACCTGTATTCTGGCTGCATTTTTATTGGTACTGTCGTTGATTGACTACGATACTAAATTACTGCCTGATCAACTGGTCTATGTGTTGTTATGGACGGGACTATTCGCAAATTTACAACCTTCATTCGTACCCCTTCAAAGTGCCGTACTCGGTGCGATTATCGGCTATTTATCACTATGGACGATCTTCTGGCTGTTTAAGTTCATCACTGGCAAAGAAGGCATGGGCTATGGTGATTTTAAGTTATTCGCTGCACTGGGCGCCTGGTTCGGTTGGCAATCGCTATTTGTCATCATCATGTTTGCTTCTGTTACTGGTGCGGTCTTGGGCATTGTATTAATGATCATCAGTTCCAAAGATCGTAACTACGCCATTCCATTTGGCCCCTATTTAGCGATGGCTGGATTTCTGTATTTGTTTTATGGCGAGATGCTCATTCAGTACTACCTTCAGAGTGTTGGATTATCATGATACATGGTCCGCTGATTGTCGGACTGACCGGTGGTATTGCCTCGGGTAAGACAACTGTTGCAGACAGGTTCAAGTGGCTAGGCATCGATATCATTGATTCCGATGTCGGGGCTCGTGCGGTAGTTGAGAAAGGCACCTTAGGCCTGCAGAAAATAATTCAGCATTTTGGTACAGGTATCCTCCTTGAGGGCACCCAGTCCAATAATGTGCTCGACCGGCAAAAGCTCAGACGCATTGTCTTTGACGATGAGAAAGAGCGTCAGTGGCTCAATAAACTATTACACCCACTGATCCGCGAATGGGTCCATGCTGAGACCGCAAAAGCAACCTCACGCTATGTAATTCACGCCATTCCCCTATTAATCGAATCCAAGTTACAAAGTACGGTTGATGTCATAGTAACCGTCGATGTGCCCGAGGAAATTCAGATCCAACGCTATCTGCAGCGCGAAGGACAAGGCATGGAAACAGAAATCAAAAAAATCATGTCACGTCAGTGTAGCCGAAGTGATCGTATCGCCATGGCAGATTACGTAATTGACAATACCGGCTCTGTTGACGATCTCCAAGAGGAGGTACTCAATGTGCACCATGCGATCCTTGAGCGATGTGACGATCGTGAGATGATGTCTTAGCTAACGACAACATGACGACCTCCAGCACCATTCAGTACGAAATTCCATTGAGCAGCTTTGCCCGTGGCCTTCTGCGTCTGGAGCGTATTTTTCGTGAATGTCAGATCCAATGTGCAGCCAATACTGAATCCAGTCACTTTTATGTATTGCGGCAAATATTCATCCTGATTAACTTCTTCGAGCGCGGTGATTTCAAAGCCGAACTCATCAAAACCCTCAACAATGAAATTAGCTATTTTGCCAAATTAAAAGATAATCCTGCCGTTGACCTCACCAAGCTCGATACTTTTGTGCGACAACTCGCCAAACTCAATCACTGGGCAAAATCGTTACAAGGTAAAATTGGTCATGAGTTGCTGCAAGATGAATTCATCTCACAGAGTAAGAACAAATTGACTCAGGAAGCCGCACGATTGAGTTTTGACGCCCCTGCTGTAAAGTGCTTTCTAGCACAGCCAGAGGATACCCGACAGGCCCAGTTACTTGAGTGGTTAAAGGCTTTTAAAGGAGTCCAAACCAGCGTCGATGTCATTCTGCGACTCAGTCGAGAGACGAGTCAGTTTCAAACAGTTTCAGTTGACGATGGTTATTATGAGGAAGAAATGACCCGAGATCAGTATCGTTTCATTGCGATTAATTTACCGGCCGGGAGTAATCTTTTTCCAGAGGTCAGTACAGGGCCGACAAGATTCAGCATCCATTTTAAGCAATTAACTGATCGTCTCACGAGTGAGAAGTTCGAGGGTCCGATTGACTTTTCTATTGCTAAATACAGGTAAGAGGCCGCTGGAGGCAACTAGGAGCAACTAGTGTTGCTCTTCTTCTAAATCGTCATAATCAGGGTCAATACCTTGGCGAATTCTCTCCATACGCTCAGCATGGTTAAAGTATTGTTGTAAGCCTTTATTAACCGCCCAACCAATCACGGCAAATAGTCCAATCATTGGGCCGATAACTTGCGGTTTTGCCACGCTCTCAAGCCATTCCATAGTACTAATTCTCTTGTTCTTATTAACTCGTTGATAGAGGCGGGCGATTATACAACTCTGAAGTAATCGTGTCTAATCTGCTCGAGGATAGGGTAATTTGCATCAGGGAATTCGAGTTTCATCATCTCCTCTAGGCTAAACCAGCGCACATCCTGACCCTCCATACCCGTTGGCGTTCCTGTGAATGAAGTCACTCTATATACCTCTAAAATAACCTTCTTCTCAGGATATTCGTGTTCAATTTGCAAATACTTTGCGGCATCGGAAATCGAGATATTCAGCTCTTCTTTGAGCTCCCGCTCGAGTGCCTGATGAGCGGTTTCGTGAGACTCTATCTTGCCACCCGGAAATTCCCATTTGCCGCCCTGATGCGCACCCTGCAATCGCAGTGACAACAATACACAGTTATCCTGATTGAGGATAACCGCTGCTGCAACCTGAATTGTTTTAGGTGTGTTCAACTGGGATCAGAGCTTGCCGTGACACTGCTTATATTTTTTGCCCGAGCCACAGGGACATGGGTCATTTCGGCCTACTTTTCGGCCACCACGAACATAAGGGGTCTGAGCGGCAGGTTTTTGCTCTGGCTGCTCAGGCGAACTCCCGGCAGCTTCATCGATTGCAGATGCCTGAGCATGCTGGTAATTGACATCTTTGTTCTCAGCCTGTTGACGTCGTTGATCATCAACCTTCTCAACATCCGACTGACTCTGAACCTTAACTTTAGACAGGATGCTGATGACCTCAGACTTCACATCGTCAAGTAACTGCGTGAATAACTCGAATGCCTCACGCTTATATTCCTGTTTAGGGTTCTTCTGGGCATAGCCACGTAAGTGAATGCCCTGTCGCAGTTGGTCCATGGCACCGAGGTGATCCTTCCACTGGGTGTCTAGCAACTGCAGCATCACGGACTTCTCAAAGTGGCGCATCACCGGTGGTCCGACCTGCTCTTCCTTAATTCGATATGCAGAAACCACCTCATTAAGGATCTTCTCTCGTAGCGTATCCTCATGGAGATCTTCGTCCTGCTCTAACCATTGACTGACTGGCATGGTCAGTTGGAAGTCAGATTTAATGCGCTCTTCAAGCCCTGGCACGTCCCACATATCCTCAATCGATTGCGGCGGTATGTACTGACTAATGGTATCTTGCACCACGTCGAAACGAATCGCTTCAATGGTTTCTGAAATGTCATCCGTCGACATTAACTCTGAGCGCTGCTCGTAAATCACCTTACGTTGGTCGTTGGCAACATCATCATACTCTAGCAAATTCTTACGAATATCAAAGTTGCGACCCTCAACTTTTCTCTGCGCATTTTCAATCGCTCGGCTCACCCAAGGATGCTCAATCGCTTCACCTTCTTCCCAGCCAAGTTTTTGCATCATGCCAGCCATACGCTCACTGGCAAATAGTCGCATGAGGTTATCTTCCAGAGACAAATAGAAACGACTAAATCCGGGGTCACCCTGACGACCGGCACGTCCACGCAACTGATTATCGATGCGGCGCGACTCATGTCGCTCGGTACCAATGATCGCCAAACCACCAGCTTCAAGCACTGAATTGTGGCGCTCTTGCCATGCCGCCTTGATCGATTCTTGTTCGCTCTCAGATACATCACCCGCAGTAGCCAGTTCGGCTTCAAGATTACCTCCGAGCACAATGTCGGTTCCACGACCGGCCATGTTGGTAGCAATCGTGACTTTACCTGGGATCCCGGCTTGGGCGACGATATCGGCCTCTTTTTCATGGAACTTGGCGTTCAAGACCGAATGTCTAATCTTGCGTTTCTTCAGCTCATTCGATAGATGTTCAGATGATTCAATGGAAACCGTACCCACCAAGACCGGCTGGCCTCGCTCTACGCAACCAACAATGTCTTTGATAATGGCTTCAATCTTTTCCGGAATCGTCAAAAAGATTAAATCAGCCTGATCATCACGCACCATTGGTTTATTGGTTGGGATAACCACAACTTCCAGATTGTAAATCTGACGCAGCTCGAATGCTTCAGTGTCAGCAGTACCGGTCATACCCGATAATTTGTCATACAGTCGGAACAGGTTCTGGAAGGTAATCGATGCCAGGGTTTGATTCTCTTGCTGAATGTTCACACCCTCTTTGGCCTCGACTGCCTGATGCAGTCCCTCTGACCAGCGGCGACCCGGCATGGTTCGCCCAGTGTGCTCATCGACGATCACGACTTCACCACTCTGCACGATGTAATCGACATCCTTCACATAACAGGCGTGTGCTCTTAATGCCGCATTAATATGATGCAACAAGGTAATGTTGGCTGCACTGTAAAGGTTATCCCCCTCTTCGAGCAGTCCCGTTTTAACTAACAGCTCTTCAACGTGCTCCTGACCGGATTCGGTCATGAATACCTGACGCGACTTTTCATCAACGTGGTAATCACCATCACCATGGGCTTCCTGACCTTCTTCCACTTCACCCGTTTGGCGCTCAAGCTGCGGGATCAGACGGTTGATCTTTTTATACATCTCACTACTGTCAGCGACTGCACCAGAGATAATAAGAGGCGTACGTGCCTCATCGATCAGAATCGAGTCGACCTCATCAATGACCGCAAAACTGAGATTACGCTGCACTTTTTCTTCCAGTGAGAAAGCCATGTTATCGCGCAGATAATCAAAGCCATATTCATTGTTGGTGCCGTAGGTAATATCAGCGGCATAAGCTGCCCGCTTTGTATCGGTATCCTGACCAGAGACAATAATCCCAACCGTCATTCCGAGAAATTCATATATCGGACGCATCCAGTTGGCGTCACGTTGGGCCAGGTAATCATTCACGGTGATAACATGCACACCCTCGCCGGTAAGGGCGTTGAGGTAGGTTGGTAATGTCGCTACCAGTGTTTTACCTTCACCCGTGCGCATCTCGGCAATCTTGCCATCATTCAGTACCATGCCACCGATGAGCTGCACATCAAAATGTCGCATGCCCATGGTTCGGCGACTTGCTTCACGAACAGCGGCGAACGCCTCAATAAGAATATCGTCTAGTGTTTCGCCGTTTTGCAGGCGCTCTTTAAATTCAGCAGTTTTAGCCTGTAACGCCTCATCACTGAGTGCCTCGAACTCCGGTTCGATGGCGTTTATCTTATTAACTCGTTTGCTGTACTGCTTGACCAGTCGTTGGTTGCGACTGCCAAATATCTTGGTGAAAAATTGTCCGAACATGGAGCTCTCTGTATTTTGAAAATCTTGTTATTTTGTCTCTGGCGAGAATCAGCCAGTCGTACGATTGGCGCAATTTTACAGGGTTTCTAGCCGTTAGAAAAGAATTGGGACATTTCTGTTGAAATCAAGTTAAAAACCATACAATTTTAGTGGCTTTAGCTGAGTAATTCCTCAGCATATTTAAGGGTTTGCTCGGTGATCTCCAAACCACCGATCATGCGTGCAATTTCTGCCGTCCGTTGCGCTGAGGTAAGTTTAGTTATTTGTGTACTGGTATGCGATTTATCCGATGATTTAGACACAGTAAAGTGCTGCATACCCTTGGCTGCCACCTGAGCCTGATGCGTGACACATAACACCTGCGCTCGTTGTGCCAATTCGCGTAACAAATTACCCACTACTTCAGCTGTGCCTCCGCCAATACCGACATCGACTTCATCAAATATCAAGCAGGGTATCGATGAATCATTATGTGTGACCACCTGAATCGCCAGACTCATACGGGATAATTCACCACCCGATGCCACCTTAGCCAGTGGTTGTAGTGGCTGGCCTGGATTAGCAGAAATCATAAAATCTATTTTATCAATGCCGGTCTTGTTGGCTTGATCTAACTCGAGTTCGTTGAAGCTAACATCAAACACCCCACCCTGCATGCCGAGTGATTCAAGGTAATGATTGACTGCCTTCTGTAGTTTTTTGGCAACTGATTTCCGTGCTTTGGATAATTTTTGTGCCGCCTCCAGCCACTGGCTCTTTTGCCGCTCCAGCTCATTGCGTAACGCCTCGATACCCTCCGCATCGAGAGCAATATCAGCCAATTCATTAGAAAGTTGCTGATAATGTTGGAACAGGCCTGCAATGTCAGTGCGATGCTTGCGCGCTAGCTCGTGAAGCAGTCCCAGTCTGCGATCAATCTGATGATAGGCTTCTGGGTCAGTTTCAGTTTGAGATAGGTACTGCTCTAGCGATTGACTGGCCTCCTGCACTTGAATGAGGGCCTCTTGCAAAAGCCCGTTCGTGTCAGATAAGGCTGGATCGAGGCGCTCAAGTTGTTGCAATGTCGCGAGGCTCGAATTCAACTGACTATAAACTGATTGGCCCTCATCGCCATATAACCGGTGTAGTTCAGACTCTGAGCCCTGCATCAGTTCAGACATATTTGATAGGCGCTTATGGTCCTCTTCAATAGTTGCGAGCTCATCTTCGGTGATCTCCAGCGATTCCATCTCTTGCACCTGATATGACAACAACTCCTTTCGGTCACTCCCCTCCTGAACCGCCTCATACAGTCGCTGATACTTTTCTTGTGTACTGCGCCATGTGCGCCATAACTCAGCCAATGCCATACGCTGGCTACTGAGCTGACCAAACTGGTCCAGAATTGCAAGCTGAACCGGACGCTTCGATAATCCCTGATGGGCATGCTGACCATGAATATCAACCAGCAATTCACCTAATTCACGTAGCATTTGCATGGTCGCAGGACGGCCATTAATATAACCTTTTGAGCTCTTCTCACGATGGATAATCCGTCTCAGGATACAGTCATCGTCGGCTTCCAAGGCCTGCTCAGCTAACCAACGCTGCACTTGTGGCAGATCACTGATGGTAAATTGGGCGCTGATTTCAGCCTGACTTGCCTCGGCTCGGATCACAGAGGCTTCTGCACGGTCACCTAATACCAATGACAAAGCATCGACCATTATGGACTTGCCTGCTCCGGTCTCGCCGGTCACCACAGTTAAGCCTTGCTCAAGGTCGATGGCCAACTCGTCAATAATGGCAAAATTACGTATGTTCAGGTGTGTAAGCATAGGGTCATTGTAACGAGAGTCTGGTAACAAGCCAACCAGTGAAAACAGAATATCTGGATCTGAATGGGCTCGTTACTTTGTGCGAAATTGCTCTGGATTGACGATGATATCAATCCCCGTGACGGCGGCAAATCCATTCGTGCGCAAATGGCTCAGCAAGTTGAGTTTTTCATAACGTAATCGAGTCGCCCACTCACCTGAATCAACTGCCAACACCAACTGATTATCTTTCATATGAGCGATCGTACAATGATCAGCCATCGGCTCAGGTAAAACGACTTTTAATGATTGGTTTAA
>Ga0181553_10006172_pt1 | contig 9952 bp, 6 predicted proteins | sample 011ome_17_FD_133753 | JGI IMG/M metagenome (GOLD analysis project Ga0181553, IMG submission 133753) | Coastal salt marsh microbial communities from the Groves Creek Marsh, Skidaway Island, Georgia - 011502XT metaG (megahit assembly) | ecosystem: Environmental > Aquatic > Marine > Intertidal zone...
GATATTTTTTTTTGATCTTCATTTACCAACCCTACATGCTCTAAGAATTCATCAATAGTATTAAATTCTGATAGTGCATTAACAAATTCCTTTAAATTGTCTATTCTTGATTCATTTTCAATTTGCTTTAATTTATTTTTTTCATTCTCAAGCATTTTTAAATAGCCAGTCTCCTCAATTAGGAAAATTCCAATATCTTCCAATGTAGTTTTATTAATCAAATTATTAATTTTTTTTATTGTATCTATAAAAGGTAAGCATTTGGAAATAAGAGAGGCTGGCAATATATTTTTGATTATCATCTGGTCTAAGCCGTTAAAAAAAGAAAGTCTATGTTCCCTAGAAAAATCAATAATCATTTTTAATGATTGATCACCAATGCCTCTTTTTGGCAAATTAATAATTCTTTCAAATGAAAGATCATCTTCATAGCTATTTGATAACTTGAGATAAGCTAAAATATCCTTTATTTCTTTTCGTTCAAAAAAACGAGGGCCACCTATAATTTCATATGGAAGCGCATATTTAATTAACTTATCTTCTATGCTTCTCATTTGAGCTGTTAAACGAACTAGTATTCCATAGCTTTCATTATCATTAAATTTTTTAGATATGGTATCAGCTAGCCAAAGAGATTCTTCTTCTTGAGAATAAAAGGATTTCAAGACTATTTTTTCATTAATAATTTTATTATTAGAGCTAATTAAATCCTTTCCTAATCTATTTTTGTTATGTTTGATAATATTAGAAGCTGCATTTAAAATTGAATTTGAGGATCTATAATTTTTTGATAATCGAACAACAGGACAGTTGAACTCGTCTGGAAAATTTAAAATATTTTCAATTTTTGCACCTCTCCATGCATAAATCGATTGATCATCATCTCCAACACAAAATAAATTCTTATTTTCATTCAATAAGAGTTTAATCAAATCATATTGTATTAAATTAGTATCTTGAAATTCATCAATAAGTATATGTTGAATGTATTTTTGATAAGTAAATCGAAGTTCATCATTTGATTTTAAAATTAAATAGCTGTGTAATAAGATATCTCCGAAATCAACTGCGTTGATTTCAATTAATCTATTTTGATATACCGCATATATTTCAGCTACAGACTCTAGAGAGCTAAACTTAATGATTTTATTTTTGTCCGAAAACTCAATTTTATTATCTTTTAAATTTTGAATTTCATGAAGGTATATATTTTCATTAACATCTGTGGTAATTTTACAAAAATCTATTGATTGCTTTAAAAGTTTTTTTTGATCCTCAGAGTCTAAAATAGAAAAATTACTTTTAAGACTGACTAGACTAGAATGTTTTCTTAAAAATTTAGCAAATATAGAATGAAAAGTTCCAATCCAAGGAGAGTTTATTTCTAAGCCTATATCAGTATTGACTCGCTGTTTAATTTCACTAGCAGCTTTATTGGTAAAAGTAACTGCAATTATTCTATTATAGTCTACCTGGTTATTTTTAACTAAATAGACGAACCTTGATGTTAAAACTCTTGTTTTTCCAGTTCCTGCTCCTGATAGTACTAGCAAAGGACCGTTTTTATGTTCTACAGCTGACTTTTGTTCGTTATTTAAATTGTTAAGATGCATAAGAATTAGATATAATTAGATTCACAATTTATCGTCATGAAAGAATATTTAAAAGCATTAGTTTTTGTAATTTTTTTTAACATTTCATCATTCTATGTTTTAAATGCTAACGAAGAAATCATATCACCCACAATACAGTACACAGAAATTTATGATCCCATAGAACCTGTAAATAGAGCTGTATTAAAATTTAATTTTTTTATAGATGATTATGCAATACGACCTGTTGTAAAGACTTATAAGTTTATAGCACCAGACTTTGTTGAAAAAGGTGTATCAAATTTTTTTAATAACCTAAAAGAGCCTATAGGTTCAATTGCTTACTTTTTTCAAGGTGAATTTAATAAATCCTTTAAGTCAATAGGAAGATTTTCCATAAATACCCTTACATCATTAGGCACCTACGATTTAGCAGAAAAAATAGGTATAGAAAAAGAAAAAACTGACTTAGGCATAACTCTTGCTAAAGGCGGTGTTGGAAGTGGACCATATATAATTATTCCCATTATTGGGCCAAGCAATTTAAGAGATATAGGGGGGACAATTGTAGAATACATTGTTGACCCCATAGGAAATAATATTCCTAACCGGGAATATATTTCTATTGGATCTGGATTTAATGCAAGAGTTAATGTAGATGATCAAATTGATCAGGTTAAACAATCCTCTAGTGATCGTTATGAAATGATTAAATCTATTTATTACCAGAGTAGACAGTCTCAAATAGAAGAAAAATTTATTGATGATTTACCCGTTCCAAAAATATATATTGAATAGTCAATAAAATTATTTTTATGTAATGGTTAAAAAGTTTATTCTTCTATTTTTTTTTCTTATCACTAGTCAAAAACTAATTAGTCAAGAAATAAATAATTGGTTTTACCAAGAAGCTAATGGCTTCCTTGAATTGATGAAGGGCAGTGATAAACAAAATAATGATAATTATGAGCTGTATTTAAATTATGTTAAAAAGAATTTTGCAGTCAAATCAATAGCCTACAGTTTAATTAACGAAGAAATTATAAATAGCTCAGATCAATCTATCTTAGACCAATATTTAAAAGTTTTTGAAAATTATTTAACTAAAACAATATATAATTTAGCCGACCCAAATTATGAAGGAAGCATTGATTTATTATCAATAGAGGAAACTGATGGTATTAATATCATCTTATCAGAAATAACAGATAATGACAAAAAGATAAGGTTATATTGGAAAGTAGCTTCCATAAATGATAGCTATAAAATTATTGATGTAATAATTGAAAACACATCCTATTTTGTTACAAAAAAAACTGAGTTTTCTAAAATTTTGAGAAAAAATAAAAATGATATTCAAAAACTAATTTTTGAATTAGAAAATATCTAAATGAATTGGTGGGCCCGGCAGGACTCGAACCTGCGACAACGGCGTTATGAGCACCGCGTTCTAACCAACTGAACTACAGGCCCAAAAGTTAGAATTTGATACTATTATATGCATTTTTTAAAAAAACAAGATTTTAATAAAAAAATTTTTTTTTATATTTTTTTTTATTTATTAATTCTAATCACCTTTTTGCATCCCCAACGGAGGAGGACTTAAAAAATATATCATCGGAAATATATAATTTAATTCTTCAAGCTAAATCGACTTTTGAAAATGGCGATATTTTGAGTACTTGCAATATTGCCTATGCAGTAATAATCAAATGGAAAAATTTAGATATAAATCAAATTGAACCAGTGCTTATTGATAAATATTATTTAATTGATAGCTTACTGGAACAAAATAAAAGTAAACTTGATGATATTTGTTTAATAGAAAATTCTATGAATCCATAAAGGATTTTAGTTTTTTAGATCTAATAGGATGTTTTAATTTTCTTAAAGCCTTTGCCTCAATTTGTCTAATTCTTTCTCTTGTTACGCTGAATTGTTGACCAACCTCTTCTAAAGTATGATCGGAAGACATGCCAATGCCAAATCTCATTCTAAGAACTCTTTCTTCTCTGGGGGTAAGAGTAGATAGGATTTTAGTAGTAGTTTCTCTTAAGTTAAGTTGCATTACAGCTTCTTCAGGAATTACTGCATTCTTATCTTCAATAAAGTCTCCCAAGAAGCTATCATCATCATCGCCAATTGGTGTTTCTAAACTCACCGGTTCTTTTGCAATTTTTAAAACCTTTCTAACTTTTTCAATTGGCATTTTCAATCTGACTGATAATTCTTCAGGAGTCGGTTCTCTTCCGAGTTCTAAAATTAACTGCCTACTCGATCTAACTATTTTATTAATAGTTTCAATCATATGTACTGGAATTCTGATAGTTCTTGCTTGATCCGCAATTGATCTTGTAATTGCCTGTCTAATCCACCAAGTTGCATAAGTTGAAAATTTATAGCCCCTTCTATATTCAAACTTATCAACAGCCTTCATTAGACCAATATTGCCTTCTTGAATTAAATCAAGAAACTGTAAACCTCTATTAGTGTATTTTTTGGCAATAGAAATAACCAATCTTAAGTTAGCTTCAATCATTTCTTTTTTTGCTTGGTTGGCTGTTCTTTGACCAGATTGGATTTCTTTTACTTTTTCTTTAAATTCAATTGTATTTTGATTTGCTATTTTTGAAAGATTAAGAATTTCTTTATAAATATCTTTTAATTTTTCACTATTTTTTTGAAACATAGCTTTGAACACTTCATCAGCGGCAGACATATGTTTTTGATACAAACTATAAGTGTCTTTTAGTGAGTGGTGTTTTAGAAATAAATCTCTTGCAACTTTTGATTGAGATGCAATTGTAAGGATTTGAACTTCTTTAGACTGTATTTCCTTGTTGATATTATATAAATGAGCAATTATTTCCTCTAATTTATAGGGTTTAATTTTAATTTCATTGAAGTAATTAAGGATCTCATCTTGAAATTTTTTTAAATCCTTCAGAGATTTGGTATCACTAATTTTGGAAATATTTTTATTTTTTTTAATTTTAGTAATATTCTCAGATAAAACTAAAACTCTATCAAGTTTTTTGAGAATTTCAGGCTTGTAGTATTCTTCAATGACTGAAATTGAAAAACTTTCATTTTCAATTTCCTCTTCATTTGAGGCTTCCTCCATTTTATCTTTATCAAACTCAATTCCTTTTTCTTTCATTAATTGTTGTTTTTCTTTTAATAGTGCTTTTTTTTTGTCGTTGATAATTTTTTGAATTTCTTTTCTTTTTGTAGAGTTAGAATATGGATCATTGTCTTCATTAAAATACTCGTCAAAATCCACAATCTCTCGCAGGTTAATTTCATTATTCTTAACTTCGCTAATCCATTTTTTTAAAATATCAATAGATGCGGGGCATTCCAAAATTGAATTCATCATTTTATCAAGGCCAGATTCAATTCTTTTAGCTATGGCAATTTCACCCTCTCTGGAGAGTAATTCTACATTCCCCATCTCTTTTAAATACATTCTGACAGGGTCATCGCTTTTAACACCGGATGGCTTTTCTTCCTCTTCAACATCTTCATTTGAGTTTGAAATTGACACTTCAGTTTCAGATGAACTTGAATAAGCTTTAAATAGTTTAAATAAATCTTCGTCTAAATTTTCTATGTAATTTAAAAAATCATCAATAGCAATAATTGCGTCATCAATTTTTGAATATGACTTTATGTAGTTTGAAGCTTTTGAAGCTATTTCCTTGTCATACTCTTTTGTAACTAGGATTTTTAGTTGTGCTTCATTTTCTTTTTGTATTAGCTCAATAGCATTTGATGCTTTATTTGATTTATTTTCAGAATTTGAAATATTTTTTAAATTTTTTTTAGCAAGTATCTTTTCACTGGGTATTTTAGATACAACTTTTTTTTTTACTAATTTTTTTTTTAATGATGGCATTATTTTCTAGGTGTTAATAAAATTAATTGTTTTTTCAATTTCGTTATACGGATCGCCTTTAAATGAAGGAGAAGCAAATCTACATAGTCTTCGAACCTCATTAGAAAATAGTAAATTTTTAGTAAAATTCAATCCCTTAGAGTCAAGAATTGAATAAATTTCATCAGGATTAAGATATTTATGAGATTTTTTGATAATTAGGTCTCTAATTTCCTTATAATAATGAGTGATATTTGCGGTTGTAATAAGATCATAGATCTTGTCTCTAGAGTTGGGGTTTTCAATATAAAACAGGATAACCCCTGCTACAAATTTAGATTTTAAGTCAGATTGAGCATTGAAATTTTTTTTATTAGAAGATAAAGAATTAGGCTGCGAAGATTTTGAATTTTTACTTATTTTTTCAAAATGGTTTTTAAATATTTTTTTTAAATCGGAATTAGCAATATTTGATAAAAAATTTTGAAGAATTTTAGTTCCTTGAAATTGTATATCTAAATCTTCACTTGAAGAATATTTCTCTAGGTATTTTTCAATTAGTTTTTCAATTGATAATGGTTTATCAACTAAATTTAAAAATTGTTCCTTGCCACCATCTTGTACCATTTGATCAGGATCATAGTTTTTAGGTAAAAGAACAAACTTAATGCCTAATTCAAAATCATTTTTCGATAGAAGGTTATTCATTAACCGCAATGATGCATTTCTACCTGCGGTATCACCATCTAAACATACTACAAGATCAAATCCTTTCTTCTTTATTTCAATTAATTTATCTGCATTAATAGCCGTACCTAGAGGCGCAATACAATTCGTAATATTATTTTGAAAAAGTTTTATGACATCGAAATAACCCTCAACTAATATTAGTGTTTTATTTTGATGTTTATTTAAAATTCTCTCATTAAATAAAATATTTCTTTTTTTAAATATTTTAGTTTCTGGAGTATTTATATATTTAGGTAAGGATTCATCAATTACCCTTGCCCCAAAACCCAAAATCTTATTTTGTAAATTTGATATTGGCACCATTATACGATTTCTGAAAAATAAGTTTGATTTATTTTGATTTTTAAAAATGCCAGCTGCAATTAAATCTTTAATTTCAAACTTTTGAGCTAGTTTTTTTTCTACTTCATATGCTTTAGCTGATGAACCAATTTTAAATTCTTCAATTACTTTGTCATTAAATTTTCTGTTATTTTTTAAATAATCTAAATGTTTTAATTCGCTTAATAAATTAAGATGAAATAAATTTTCAGCATATTCATTGATTTCATATATGACTTGGTTAGCCTTTGATGATTGATAATTCAGTTCAATACCAGCTTTATTAGCCAACTCGCTGAGAGCCTCTTTAAAACTGTAACCTTTAACTTTAATTAAAAAATCAATAACATTTCCATGTTCTCCAGTACTAAAACAATGAAATATTTTTTTCTCTTCGTTTACAGAAAAAGAGGGTGTTTTTTCACTTTTAAAAGGGCTTAAGCCAAAATAATTATTACCTTTCTTCTTTAAAGGTATTGTGGAGTTAATAATATCAACTATCGATGTTCTATTTATAACATCTTTAATGTTATCATCTGTCATTCTTTAAAATAATTTTTAATTATTTTTGAAGCTAGACTCATTTCTATTGAGTTAGAATAATTTGTTTTAATTAAAGCCATAATTTTACCAAAATCATTTGCTGAAAAATTATTTTCAGCTATCAATGTATTAATAACAGCTTCCGTTTGCTCTTCATTTAGAATATTTGGTAAATATGAACTTAGATATTCTATGTCATAGTTAATTTCTTCTATTTTTATTTGATTTTCTGCTTTAATAGCAAACTCTAAGGATTCTTTTTTTTGTTTGATTTGAGTTTTTAATATATTGATAAAGTTATCATCAGAAATATTTTTTAAATCCCGATCTAGATTCTCTTTAATAAGAAAGTTTTTTAATTCCGAAAAGAGATATCTTGAAATAGAGAGTTTTTTTTTATCCCCCTCTTTTAAAGCATTTTTAACGTCTTTATCTAGATTTTCTGCCAAACTCATTTGAAATTCCCTCTCAATAATATACTAATACACATGATTTAATATGACCTCATTTGATAATAAATTCAAAAATCATTATCAAAATGGTTATCTAATTTATAACAAAGATTTTATTTTTAAAGGAAAGTTTCTATCTAAAAAACCCTTTGAAATTGCAGAGATTTGTTTCAATACCAGTATGACTGGTTATCAAGAAATATTAACCGATCCATCTTATAAATCGCAATTTATCACATTTACTTTTCCGTTAATTGGGATTGTTGGTTGTAATGATGAAGATTATGAGTCTTGGAAAATTCATGCCTCAGGGATAATTTGCAAAGAAATAATTCATACATCCTCAAATTGGAGAGCGAAAAAAGACTTTACTGAGTGGCTTCTAGATCAAAATTCAAACGCATTTTTTGATATAGATACAAGAGAGCTCACCAAAATAATAAGAACATTTGGTCCAAAAAATATTATGATTTGTAAAGAGGATTACTTTAATAAACATTCAATCAATCAGCTTTTGGATCAAATTAGCAATGCTCCTAAATTAGAGGAAAATGATGTTATTAAGGAATACACTGATGAATTGTCTAAAAAAAATTATTCAAATTCAAAAAATAATTTAAAAATTGCTTTTCTAAATTTTGGTGCAAAAGATAATATTAAAAATAATTTTATCGATAGGCACTGTGACCTAATTGAATTTGATATGAATTTTAAAGCTGATGATATTTTGTATCATAAAATTGATGGAGTTTTTTTAAGCAATGGTCCTGGAGACCCTTTAAAAGTTTATAATAATATAAAATTGGAGCTTGATAAACTTATTAAAAATAAAATCCCTACTTTTGGGATTTGTTTAGGCCATCAAATTTTAAGCTTAGCTTTTAATGCATCTACAAAAAGAATGGAAAAAGGTCATCGAGGAGGTAATCACCCAGTAATGAATTTAAAGACAAATAAAGTTGAAATTACCTCTCAAAATCATGGTTTTGTAGTGGATGATAAAAACTTTCCAAACGAATTAGAAATCTCTCATATCTCCTTGTTTGATAAAAGTGTCGATGGTATGAGAGCTAAAAATCAACCTCTATTCTCAGTTCAATATCATCCTGAATCAAGCCCAGGCCCACATGATAGCGGATATCTTTTTGATGAATTTTTAATAATGATCAACTCAAATGCCCGCTAGAAAAGATATTTCCAAAATATTAGTTATAGGATCAGGTCCTATTGTAATTGGACAGGCATGTGAATTCGACTATTCAGGCAGTCAAGCCTGTAAGGCTTTGAAAAAAGAGGGATATTCTGTAGTTTTAATAAATTCAAATCCTGCAACCATTATGACCGATCCAGAATTTGCAGATAAAACTTACATAGAACCCATACATAAAGACATTGTAAAAAAAATAATAGCAATAGAGAAGCCAGATGCAATTTTACCGACTATGGGAGGTCAAACTGCTCTAAATATCATTCGAGAACTTAACAAAGAAAATTATTTTGAAAATAATCCTATAAAAATTTTAGGTGCTAGTCCTAAATCGATTGATGTTGCCGAGGATAGAGAATTATTTGCAAAAGCTATGACAGAAATAGGCCTTGAAACACCATTTAGTATTATTGTTGATAACCATTCTGATTTAAATAAGCTTTCAAATGAAGTTTCCTATCCATTAATCATTAGGCCTTTTTATACACTAGGTGGAACAGGCGGTGGTATTGTTTATAGCAAAGATGAATTTATATCTAAAACTCAAACTGCAATAGATTTAAGCCCAGTAAATAAAACTTTAGTTGAGGAATCTTTAATAGGTTGGAAAGAATTTGAATTTGAGGTTGTGAGGGATAAATTTGATAACTCAATTATTGTTTGCTCCATAGAAAATTTAGATCCAATGGGAGTGCATACCGGCGATAGTATTACCATTGCTCCTGCACTTACACTTACAGATAAAGAATACCAAGTACTTAGAGATCAAAGTATAGCAATTTTAAGAAAAATTGGTGTTGAAACTGGCGGATCAAATGTCCAATTTGCTGTTAATCCTAAAAATGGAAAAGTATTGATTATTGAAATGAATCCTAGGGTTAGCAGATCATCAGCGTTAGCCTCAAAAGCCACTGGTTTTCCGATTGCTAAAATTGCAGCTTTACTTGCAATAGGATATACACTTGATGAACTTCAAAATGATATAACCAAAGTAACCCCTGCTAGCTTCGAACCTGTTATTGATTATATAGTTACTAAGGTACCAAAATTTAATTTTGAAAAATTCCAGGGTACACCAAACGAGCTTAATACAGCAATGAAATCAGTTGGCGAGATTATGGCTATAGGTAGAAGTTTTAAGGAATCGATCTTGAAAGCCTTTTATTCAATTGAGTCTGATAATTATGGATTTGACATAACACACCGTTTA
>Ga0181553_10006204_pt1 | contig 9916 bp, 9 predicted proteins | sample 011ome_17_FD_133753 | JGI IMG/M metagenome (GOLD analysis project Ga0181553, IMG submission 133753) | Coastal salt marsh microbial communities from the Groves Creek Marsh, Skidaway Island, Georgia - 011502XT metaG (megahit assembly) | ecosystem: Environmental > Aquatic > Marine > Intertidal zone...
ATTACTGCAGAGTCTGTTTCAAAAGCATTTGGATTAAAATATGAAATCCATAAAGAGGCATATAAGATTTTAGAAGCTTACTATAAGCCAGGAGAATTTAATGAAGGTAGACAAAAGATGGTTTGGATGCCTGAAAATGCTAATTTAATATTCAATCCCACAAGTGGTGCTCCAGGATTTAATGTTGAAAATGTATTTTGCTTACCAGGAGTTCCTTCTATTTTAAAATCAATGTTAGGGGGTTTAACTAATAGAATTGTAGGTGGCAAACCAATTTTAAGTTTAACGATAAGTCTTAGAACTGTTGAAAGTGAAATTGCTAATTCTCTAACAAAAGTTCAAGACAATAATAAAGATGTTGAAATAGGAAGCTATCCTTTCTTTCAAGCTGGAAAATTAGGAGTTTCAATAGTGATTAGATCTGAAGATCAATTTAAAATAGATAATTGTAACTCACAAATTTTAGAGTTTGTGAAGGAAAAAAAAATTGAAGTAGTGGATCGTTAAATGCTTTATTTTGCTTATGGAAGTAATCTAAATCTTTTTCAAATGAAACGTAGATGTAAAGACAGTATTTTTTTAAAAAAGATTAATCTCAAAGATTTTAGGTTAACATTTAGAAGTAAATATAGAGCGGCAGATATAGAACCAAAAAAAAATTCAATTGTACAAGGTGGATTGTTTGAAATTTCAAAAAGTGATGAAAAAAAACTCGATGTTTACGAAGATTTTCCAACTTTGTATAAAAAGCATTACTTTAATTATTATGGAAAAAAAGTAATGACCTACACGATGGTTAAAAAAACAATTTTTAAATTTCCAACTGAAAGATATCTGAATATAGTCAAACGAGGTTACAAAGATTGTAAATTAGATAAAAGGTATCTTGAAAAAGCCTTAAAAGAGTAGGGTTATCAAAACTAAGCTTAAATTAGAGAATTACATTAAAAAATTTAATTATTATTTATATATTGTGTTATGAGAAACATCTTATGAAAAATAAAATTGAAATTTTGATACCTACGCTGAATGAGGAAGGAAACATAGAAAAAGTAATTAATGAACTTAAGTCGGAAGGGTATCATAACATTACTATATTAGATGCAAATTCAAAAGATCAGACGGTTAAAATAGCTCAAAAAAATGGATGTAGAATAATTTTAGATGACAAAAGTGTGTCAGGATTTGGTGGTTCAGTTATTAATGGATTGAATAATTTAGAACATGAATACTTTTGTATTTTTGATGGTGACAACTCATTTAATCCTAATGCTATTTCAAAAATGTTGCATGAAATTTCTAATGGTGCAGATTTTGTCTTTGGATCAAGATACATGCATAACACAAAAAGTGATGATGACACTTTAGTAACAAAATTCGGAAACTTTTTCTTTACGAAATTAGTAAGAATCTTATTTAAAATTAATACAACTGACGTTCTATTTCTTTATGTGGTGGGAAAAAAGAAAAATATCAATAAATTAAGCTTAAAACATCAAGATTTTAGATTTTGTACTGAATTTTTGATTAAATGTTATAAGGATTTTGATTGTAGAGAAGTTTTATCTAAAGAAAGAAAAAGACTTACAGGTGTTAGTAAAGTAAATAAAATTTTTGATGGAATGAAATTTTTGATTAATATCTGCTCAATGTATTTAAAACAATATGAGAAAAAATAAAGTTGCTTTTATAACAGGCGTAACAGGTCAAGATGGTTCTTATCTTTCAGAACTTTTATTAAAAAAAGGTTATACTGTTCATGGTCTAATAAGAAGAACAAGTGTCTTAAACATAGAAAGAATTCAAAACATCATTGACGTATATGAAAAAGTAGGAAAGTTGAAAATTCATTATATGGATTTAACTGACACTTCAAGCATAACTAATTTAATCATAAAATATAAACCAGATGAATTTTATAATTTAGCAGCAATGAGTCATGTTGGAATAAGTTTTTACACTGGTGAAGCAACTTTAAACATTAATACTTTAGCTTCTTATAGAATTCTTGAGTCAATATTAAAGCATCATAAAAAGTGTAAATTTTATCAAGCATCTTCAAGTGAAATGTTTGGTTCAACACCACCTCCTCAAAATGAAAAAAGTCCATTTAACCCACAAAGTCCATACGGTATCTCAAAAGTTTCAGCTTTTCACACTACAAAATATTTCAGACAGGCACATAATTTATTTGCATCCAATGGTATTTTATTTAATCACGAGTCACCAAGGAGAGGATTAAATTTTGTGACTAGAAAAATTACTCATTCTTTAGCCAGAATTTTAAGTGGTCATGAAAAAAAAATTAATTTAGGCGATATCTCTACCAGACGAGATTGGGGACACTCGAAAGATTATGTGAGAGGTATTTGGATGATATTACAACATAAAGAACCAGAGGATTTTGTTTTATCTACAGGTAAAAATTATTCTATAGAAGATTTCATAAAAAAGGTTTTCAAAATTTTAAACCTAAATTGGAAAAATTTTGTCACAACAAATAATAAAAATTTTTTAAGACCATCAGAAGTCAGAAGCTTACAAGGTGATAGTTCCAAGGCAAGAAAGTTATTAAAATGGAAGCCAGAATATGATTTAGATGCATTATGTAAAGATATGCTTTTAAATGATTTAAAATTATATGGAATGAATCTAGATCAGGCAAAAAAAATTGCTAAAAATTTATCAAAAAAATAAATTGTGATTTATCAAATTAAACCAGTTTTTACCAAAAAAGATAAACAAGACTTAATAAATTACATTAAAGAGGACAATTGGATAACAGAACATAGGATAACAGAAAAATTTGAAAAAAACTTTTCTAAATTTACTAATTCAAAATACTGTATTTGTTTTCCAAATGGCACAATCACAATGTCTGCAGTTTTACATTGTCTTAATTTAAATAAAGATGATGAAGTATTGGTGTCTAATTATACTATGGTTGCAACTGCCAATGTTGCAAAATTTGTTGGGGTTAAAGTAGGCTTAGTCGATATTTCGAATGAAGACCTTTGTATGTGCCCTGATGATTTACAAAAAAAGATAAATAAAAAAACAAAAGTTGTTATCTATACTCAGATGAATGGTAGAGTGGGTAAAATTGATCTCATCAAAAAAATATGTAAAAAAAATAATTTAACTTTAATTGAAGATGCAGCTCATGCTATCGGAAGTTATAACAAAAAAAAACATGTTGGAAATTCTGGCATAGCAGGCTCTTTTTCTTTTAGTATGCCTAAACTTATAACAATGGGTCAAGGAGGAGCTATAGTTACAAATAGTACTAAATTGGCAAACAAACTTAGATTATATAAAAATTTTGGTAGAAAAAAATCTGGTGAAGATCGACATGATTATATGGGCTACAACTTTAAAATTACAGATATGCAGTCAATGCTGGCTCTCAGCCAGTTAAAGTCAGTTAAATCAAGAATAAAAAAAAAGAAAGAAATTTATGCAAAATACAAGAGTAAATTAAAAAATAATCTAAAGATTAAATTTTTTGAAGTTAAAAAAAACGAAACTCCATGGTCAGTAGATATATATTTGAAGGATGTTAATAAATTAAAAAAAAAATTAGAAGAAAAAAATATATTTACTAGGTATGTTTATCCACCACTTAACTCACAAAAAATTTATAAGAATTTTAAAAATTTACCAGTATCAAATTTTTATTGTAAAAGAGGCTTGTGGTTGCCTTCTAGCTTAGACATAACTAATAGTGAGATTGATAAAATTTGTAAGCTAATAAATAAATACATAAATTAATGAAATACAAATTTAGAACAAGATGTCTTTGCTGTAATAAAAAAAAACTTATTAAAATAATTGATCTTGGACTACATTCTTTTGCCGATAGATTTGTTCCTAAAAACAAATTAAATATTAAAGACCCCAAATATCCACTCATTTTAGACCTTTGTGATCACTGTAAATTCATCCAATCTAGAACAATAACTAATCCAAAAAATAGATATTTAGAAATAGATTATTCATACACATCATCTAATTCAAGTTATTCTAGAAATCATTGGATTGAATTTGCCAATTCATTAGAAAAAAGAACTCAAATAAAAGGAAAAAAAATTATAGAAATTGGTTCTAATGATGGATTTTTATCATACTTATTAAAAAAAAAGGGCGCTGATGTACTTGGAGTCGATGCCTCTGAATTTATGGTTAAGGTAAGTCAAAAAAAGATTAAAGCTATTCAATCTATATTTAACTACAATCAAAGCAAAAAAATAAAAAATGTTTTTGGAAAAGCAGACATAATAATAGCAAATAATGTATTTAATCATTCAGATAATCCTCTAGATTTTCTAAAAGGCGTATATAATTTACTAGGCGAGGACTCTCTTTTTATTTTTGAGCAACCAAATTTTACTGTTGGTGTTTTGTCTTTAAAATTTGACCAAATTTATCATGAACATGTTTCATATTTTACAGCAAGAAACATTAAATCAATATTGGATTATAGTAGGTTAAAAATTTTATCTATCTCAAAAAATGGATATCATGGTGGAAGTCTTAGGACTATTGCTACTAAAAAGGTCTCAAAATTTAAAGAAGCTAAGTTTAATAAATTAATAAATTTTGAAAACAAAAAAAATATTTATAGATTAAGTTTTTATAAAGAAATGATGAGGAAAATTAATATAAAAAAAATAAAGTTATTAGATAAATTACTTGAATTAGTTTCTAAGGGACACATTATTTCAGGCATTGGCGCAGCAGCAAAATCTAATACTTTTTTAACTTTTTATGGATTAAATCATAATATAATAAATTTTTTAACAGATGCTTCAAAGTTTAAACAAAAAAAATATACCCCTGTAACTAGAATTATAATAAAAGATGATAATGAATTAATTAAGCATAAGAAAATTGCTTGTATAATTTTATCATGGAATATAAGTAATCTTATAATATCAAAAATTAAAAAACTTAATAAAAGAATAAAGATAATATACTCATAAGATTATGAAATATAAAAAATTGAAAATAGATTTTAAAGATAAGAGAGGTTCAATTAGTGATATTTTTTATAAAAAAAATATTCAACATGTTGCAATAATAAAGTCTAGACCGAATGTAAGAAGAGGTGATCATTACCACAAAAAAACAACTCAATGGATGCTGATGACAAAAGGATCTTTAGAGTATTGGTATAAGCCATTAAAATCACGTGCTAAACCAAAAATGAAATTGTTAAAAGTAGGAGATTTAGTTGAAACACCACCTAATGAAATGCACGCATTAAAAATTGGAAAAAATGGAAACGAGTTTATAGTTTTTACAGTAGGAAAAAGAGGTGGAAAAGATTATGAGAATGATACTTTTAGATTTCAACCATCTTTAATAAGTTAAGTGAAGAAGATTTATTCAAAAATTAAAAAGAAAAAACTACTTCATATCATTTTTAGTCCAACCAAAAAAAATCAAAGAATAAATATCTCTCCAGAGAATGAATTTATGCAATTATGTTATTTAAAAGTAAATAAAGAAAATAAATTTAAAGCTCATAAACATTTTTGGAAGATGAATAAGCAAAAAACAAGAATTGTACAAGAATCGTGGGTTTTAATTAAAGGATCTGCCAAAGTATCATTTTATGATCTAAATGATAAATTTTTAACTTCAAAAACTTTAAAACCTGGAGATATATCAATTACTTTTGAAGGTGGTCATAAACTTGATATTCTCAAAAATAATACGATAATTTATGAACATAAAAATGGACCTTATGAAGGTCAAACAAAAGATTTAAAGTATCTAATTAAATAATATACTCTTTAGACTGTGAAAAAAATTATTTTCATATTACCCTTGTTCAATTATAAATATTAGCATAAACACTCATGAAAATGACTAATGCCCTCGTGGTGAAATTGGTAGACACAAAGGACTTAAAATCCTTGCCGCTTGCGGAGTGCCAGTTCGAGTCTGGCCGAGGGCACCACTTTAAATGAAAAAATTTGAGATCATATCTGATCACAATCTTAAATCTAAAAAAATTAAATCAAAACTTACTAAAATTTTTAAAGATCAAAACTACTTTAATTCAAATATTATAATAGTTATTGGTGGAGATGGATTTATGCTTCAAACGCTAAAAAAAAATAAAAATAAAGATAAATTTTTTTATGGAATTAATTCTGGAAATTATGGTTTTTTAATGAACAGATTTTCTGAAAAAAATATCATCAAAGATTTAACTCAAACTAAATTAATTTCAATTTCTCCACTAGAAATGACTGTTATAAATAAAAAAAATGAAGTAAAAAAATCTATAGCGATTAATGAAGTTTCTATATTAAGACAAAGTAGACAAGCAGCATCTTTATCAATCAAAGTAGGTAAAAAAATTTTGATCAAAAAATTAGTTTCAGATGGTGTTTTAGTTTCTACACCAGCAGGTAGTACAGCTTATAATTTATCAGTTCATGGGCCAATATTAAGTTTAAATTCAAAAAAACTATCAATTGCTCCAATAAGTCCTTTCAGACCAAGAAGGTGGAAGGGGAAAGTTGTTAATGATAAATTAATAATTGCAATTAATAATTTAAATGCTCTTAAAAGACCAATTAGTGCTGTAGCAGATAACTTGGAAATACGTAATGCCAAAAAGATTATAATTAAAATTCATAAGAATCTGAAATTTAATCTTTTATATAATAAGAATCGAAGCCTCCATAAAAAAATTAAAATAGAGCAATTGAAAAAAGAAACTGATATTTCATGAAAATTTTACACGTTGGTTATTCTGATACAAAAGGTGGTGCTAATATTGCTATGATGAGATTACATCACTCTTTAATTAAGCAAAAAATAAATTCAAAAGTTTTGGTTGTTGAAAAACTATCAGATGATCCCAACGTTTTAGGTCCCTCAAAATCTTTAGAATTAATATTTAATGATTTAAAGCAAATACTTGTAAGACAAAAAAAATATTTTTTTAAGAATAATGAAATTTACTCTCATTCTGTAAATTTTTTTAGATCTCCAATTTTAAAAAAAATAAATGAGATAAACCCTGATGTTGTAAATCTTCACTGGGTGAATAATGAACTTTTATCAATCGAACAAATTGGAAAAATCCAAAAACCAATTGTGTGGACTTTCCTTGATATGTGGCCAATGTGTGGAGGAGAACACTACACAAATACTTCTTTTTATTCAGATGGGTACGATAAAGATAATAACAAAAAAAAAAAATCTTTATTTGATTTAAATTCATATCTTTGGAAAAAAAAGATGAATTCTTGGAATAATAAATTAATAAATGTAGTTTGTATAAGTGATTGGTTGAAAAAAAAAGCTCAAGAAAGTCAATTATTTAAGAATTCTAAAATTTATAAAATCAATTGTGATATTGATCCAAATGTATGGAAACCTGTAGATAAGAATACTGCAAGACAAATTTTAAATTTACCAAAAGACAAAAAATTATTTTTATTTGTTTCTACAAATGGAGTTAATGATTTAAGAAAAGGTTTTAAATTTATAGACAATTCATTAAAAACAATTTTAAAACAAAGAAATGATTTCGAGTTAATAATTATAGGCAGAAATAAAGGTATAGAAAATAAACCATATAAATTTAAAGTTATTGATAATATATCTGGTCAAAATACAAACGAGTTAAGACTTTTATATTCTGCTTGTGATATACTTTTGGCCCCAAGTCTTATGGAAGCTTTTGGTCAAGTTGCATCTGAAGCATCCTCATGTGGCACCCCAACAGTTGCTTTTGATGATACAGGGTTAGCGGATATAATTGTTCACAAAAAAAATGGTTATTTATCAAAATACTTAGATCAAGATGATTACACAAAAGGTATAGAATGGCTGTTATCAAATATTGAAACTGAAAATGTTGTTGATAATTGTCTTAAAATTTTTAATGAAAAATTTTCAAATTTTTCAATTTCCAAAAAATATATTGAAATATATAAGTCTTTAAAAAATAAAAATTAATATTATTTCAACAATGTTGTTGTATAGATTCGAACCGTGGACTTATTGATTACTAAACGTGAGTCTAAATTCAAAAAGATATATAATATCAACTTTAATTGAAAGTTATTTCAAAATCAGTACACAATATTGATACATCAGTATATTAGCAAAAATTATTTATTTTTCATGGACTTGTGGTGATCAACATTACAATGAAAAAGGAAGTGAATTTATAAGTGATTTAGTTGTAAAAACTATCATTAAAAAATAATACTTATTAGTCTTAATAAAAATTAAACGTAGATCTTGCTGAGTGATGGTGCCCCCGCACGGATTCGAACCGCGGACCTATTGATTACAAATCAATTGCTCTACCAACTGAGCTACAAGGGCTTGAAGCGATATATAGATCAAAAGTCATATTTTGCAATACAAAATAAAAGATATTGCTCGCAGCTTCTGTTGAAGCTGCTCGCAAAAAGTGTTGGAAAGTTACTTATTGTGACAGATATATCGTACTCATATCGTACTCAAATCCAGTTCTGTAAATGGATTTCAAAATTATTCCTTTTTTTGACAAAAACTCAAAACAACAAAAGGAATGAAAATGATACCGAGAAAAAGAAAAAATAAATTAAATCAGAAAACTTTAGATAGTTTAAAAGAACCTGGAACATACTTCTTCAATGATGCTCCAGGTGTTGCAGTTAGGGTTACAAAGAACCAGAGAAAATCATTTTATGGATCTTACAGTATTTCAAAAGGTGTGGATGCTGAGGGTAGAATTACATCAACTGGAAGATATAAATATATTTGTAGAGTTGGTGAGCTTTCAATTTCCGTGGTCAGAGAAACTGTAACCAATAATATAAAAAAATGGAAAGCTGAAACTACAACTGGAAAAGGGGATGATGTTGCAGCTCTAGCTAAAGATTTTAGACTCAATGCTTTAAATGGTTATAGAGTTAGAAAAAAAGGATCTAAAATTAAATACAAAGAAACCACCAAAAGATCCATGACAATGCTGCTTAAAACTTATGTTGAGCAAGATACAAAAGATCCAGAAATTATTGAAAGATTAACTGGTAAAGCAAAGATTAATGGCAGCTGGAATACAGATGTTTTAGGTGAAATAAAATTAGATAAATTAACTAAGCAACACATCAAAGATTTTCACGAAAGATTGGCTAAAACTCCATACATAGCTAATAGAGTTATTGCAGCTCTATCTACTGTTTTCACTTGGGATGCAAATAGAACAAATCCAATGTTTGAAAAAGATCATAATCCTTGTTTAGGTATTTCTAAGTTTGAAGAAAAAAAGGATAAAAGGCACATACCCACATCAAAAGTTTTACAGATTACATCCTATATTGAAAATAATTTATGGCGTGATCCACATCCTCTAGCCTTTTATTCTACTGGTTTAGAGTTAGGAGAGCGTCAATCAGATGGACATGGATTAGCATGGAGAAAACCAGATACTATTACTGAACAATTAAAATGTACTGGATGGATTGTCAGCTTAGATACTGGGGAAGTTTATTTAAGAGATAGTAAGGACAGAAGCGAGGCAACTATTTATTTAACAGAGCAAGGTATTAAAATTTTAAAGAAACTTTGGGAGCTTGTTTCTTCTGATGATACCAATGCAAGTTGGGCAGTTGGATCTATGTATATATTTCCTAGAAAAACAGATCCTACAAAACATGTAAATTTCAGCAGCTATAGAAAGTTTGTAGAGAAGTTTCATTATAAAATGGGATTAGCTGAAAGAACATTAGTTAGAGCTAAGAAAACTAGAAAACTTTATAAATATAAAAATCATTTTAATTTAAAGCATCTTAGGAAGACTTATGTAACCACCTTTGGGAATACATATGGACTACAAGCTGCTTCTGAAAGAATGAGGCATAGTTCAGTTAAAGTAACTAAAGACCACTACTGGTCA